>Ga0209401_1001251_pt1 | contig 16950 bp, 13 predicted proteins | sample M_140807_MF_Meta_FD_187318 | JGI IMG/M metagenome (GOLD analysis project Ga0209401, IMG submission 187318) | Freshwater microbial communities from Lake Montjoie, Canada to study carbon cycling - M_140807_MF_MetaG (SPAdes) (version 2) | ecosystem: Environmental > Aquatic > Freshwater > Lake...
CCATGTCCCGCCGTAACGCCGCCGAGAAGCGCCCGGTTCTGCCTGATCCGCAGTTCAACAGCCGGCTCGCCTCGATGATCGTGGCTCGCCTGATGAAGCACGGCAAGAAGTCCACGGCCCAGCGGATCCTGTCCGATGCCTTCACCCTGATCAACGAACGCACCGGTGCCGATCCCCTGGAGCTGTTCGAAACCGCCGTTCGCAATGCCACTCCGCTGGTGGAGGTGCGGGCCCGCCGGGTGGGCGGCGCCACCTACCAGGTGCCGATGGAGGTGCGCCAGGAGCGGGGCACCGCCATGGCCCTGCGCTGGCTCGTGAACTTCTCTCGGGCCCGCAACGGCCGCAGCATGGCCCAGAAGCTGGCCGGCGAACTGATGGATGCCGCCAATGAGGCCGGCAGCGCGGTTCGCAAGCGGGAGGAAACCCACAAGATGGCCGAGGCCAACAAGGCCTTCGCCCACTACCGCTACTGAGTTCCCTGGAGCCGGATGCCTGGGCTGATCCGGCTCCCTGCCCCCGGCAACCGGCCGGTCGGTAGAGTGACGCCCGCTTTTTATCGACCCTCTTCGGAGCACTAACCCTGTGGCCCGCGCCTTTCCGCTTGAACGCGTCAGAAATATCGGTATCGCCGCTCACATTGACGCCGGCAAGACCACAACCACCGAACGGATCCTCTTTTATTCGGGGGTGGTCCACAAGATGGGCGAAGTCCACGATGGTGCCGCCGTCACCGACTGGATGGAGCAGGAGCGCGAGCGCGGCATCACGATCACGGCGGCGGCCATCTCCACCAGCTGGAAGGATCACCGCATCAACATCATCGACACCCCCGGCCACGTGGACTTCACCATTGAGGTGGAGCGCTCGATGCGGGTGCTGGACGGTGTGATCGCCGTGTTCTGTGCCGTCGGTGGCGTGCAACCGCAGTCGGAGACCGTTTGGCGGCAGGCCGACCGCTACAGCGTGCCGCGCATGGTGTTCGTCAACAAGATGGATCGCACCGGCGCCGACTTCCTCAAGGTCTACGCTCAGATCAAGGACCGCCTGCGGGCTAATGCCGCACCGATCCAATTGCCGATCGGTGCGGAAGGCGACCTGAGCGGCATCGTTGATCTGGTCAAGAACCGCGCGTTCATTTACAAGGACGATCTCGGTCAGGACATCGAGGAGACCGAGATTCCCGCTTCGATGGTCGAGGAGGCCACCAAGTGGCGCACCTCCCTGATGGAGAGCGTGGCCGAGACCGATGAGGAACTGCTTGAGGTCTTCCTCGAGACCGGCGAGCTCAGCGAAGAGCAGTTGCGCAAGGGGATCCGGGAAGGGGTTCTGAAGCACGGCCTGGTGCCGATGCTCTGCGGCTCCGCCTTCAAGAACAAGGGTGTTCAACTGCTGCTTGATGCGGTGGTCGACTACCTGCCGGCTCCCGTGGATGTGCCCCCGATCCAGGGTTTGCTGGCCGATGGCACCGAAGCGGTGCGTCCGGCCGACGACAGTGCCCCCTTCAGCGCCCTGGCGTTCAAGGTGATGGCCGACCCCTTCGGCAAGCTCACCTTTGTGCGCATCTACTCCGGGGTGCTCCAGAAGGGCAGTTACGTGCTCAATGCCACCAAGGACAAGAAGGAGCGCATTTCTCGCCTGATCCTGCTCAAGGCAGACGATCGGGAGGAGGTGGATGAGCTCCGGGCCGGCGACCTCGGCGCCGTGCTCGGTCTCAAGGACACCACCACCGGCGACACCCTCTGTGTGGACAGTGATCCGATCATTCTCGAATCCCTGTTCATCCCCGAACCGGTGATTTCGGTGGCCGTGGAACCCAAAACCAAGGGAGACATGGAAAAGCTCGGCAAGGCGCTCCAGTCGCTTTCTGAGGAAGATCCCACGTTCCGGGTTCGCACCGATCCGGAAACCAACCAGACCGTGATCGCCGGGATGGGCGAACTGCACCTGGAAATCCTGGTGGATCGCATGCTCCGGGAGTTCAAGGTGGAGGCCAACATCGGTGCTCCCCAGGTTTCTTACCGGGAAACCATTCGGGGCAGCGCCAAGGGTGAGGGCAAGTTCGCCCGCCAGACCGGCGGCAAGGGCCAGTACGGCCACGTGGTGATCGAGATGGAGCCCGGCGAGCCGGGTTCCGGGTTCGAATTCGTCAACAAGATCGTTGGCGGCATCGTGCCCAAGGAATACATCGGTCCGGCGGAAGCCGGCATGAAGGAAACTTGCCAATCCGGCGTGATTGCTGGTTTCCCGATGATCGATGTGAGGGTCACCATGGTGGACGGCTCCTACCACGACGTCGACTCTTCCGAGATGGCGTTCAAGATCGCCGGCTCCATGGCCTTCAAGGACGGCGTCAAGAAGTGCAATCCTGTGCTGCTTGAGCCGATGATGAAGGTGGAGGTCGAGATCCCCGAGGATTTCCTCGGATCGATCATCGGCGACCTCTCCTCCCGTCGTGGTCAGGTTGAAGGGCAGTCCGTCAATGATGGGCAGTCCAAGGTCCAGTGCAAGGTGCCTCTGGCCGAGATGTTCGGCTATGCCACCCAGCTCCGATCCATGACCCAGGGTCGGGGTATCTTCTCGATGGAGTTCAGCCATTACGAGGAAGTTCCTCGCAACGTCGCTGAAGCCATCATCTCCAAGAATCAGGGCAATTCCTGATCTTTCACCCCCACTCCAACCCACCCACCCCGATTCTTTTTCATCATGGCTCGCGAGAAGTTCGAGAGGAACAAACCCCACGTCAACATCGGCACCATCGGCCACGTTGACCACGGCAAGACCACCCTCACCGCCGCCATCACCAACGTGTTGGCATCGCTCGGTCAGGCCAAGGCCCAGGCCTACGACGACATCGATGGTGCCCCCGAAGAGAAGGAGCGCGGCATCACGATCAACACGGCGCACGTCGAATACGAGACCGGCAACCGTCACTACGCCCACGTGGACTGCCCCGGCCACGCCGACTACGTGAAGAACATGATCACCGGTGCCGCCCAGATGGACGGCGCCATCCTGGTGGTGGCCGCCACCGACGGTCCGATGGCCCAAACCAAGGAGCACATCCTCCTGGCCAAGCAGGTGGGCGTCCCCGCCCTGGTGGTGTTCCTCAATAAGAAGGACATGGTCGACGACGAGGAGATCCTCGAACTCGTCGAACTGGAGATGCGCGAACTGCTCAGCAGCTACGACTTCCCCGGTGACGACATTCCCGTGGTGGCTGGTTCCGCCCTCAAGGCGCTCGAGCACATCCAAGGCGGCGGCAAGGGTATCCGCGGTGAAAACGAGTGGGTCGACAAGATCCTCGACCTGATGGATGCCGTCGACGAGGCCATCCCCGAGCCTGAGCGCGAGATCGATAAGCCCTTCCTGATGGCGATCGAAGACGTGTTTTCGATCACCGGTCGCGGCACCGTGGCCACGGGCCGGATCGAGCGCGGCAAGGTGAAGGTGGGTGAAACCGTGCAGATCGTGGGCATCCGGGACACCCGTGAAACCACGGTGACCGGTGTGGAGATGTTCCGCAAGCTGCTCGACGAGGGCATGGCTGGCGACAACGTCGGCCTGCTGCTTCGCGGTGTTCAGAAGGAAGACATCGAGCGTGGCATGGTGCTGGTGAAGCCCAACTCCATCAAGCCCCACACCAAGTTCGAGGGTGAGGTGTATGTGCTCAAGAAAGAAGAGGGTGGTCGCCACACCCCCTTCTTCGCCGGTTACCGTCCGCAGTTCTACATCCGCACCACGGATGTGACCGGTCAGATCACCGCCTTCACCGCCGACGACGGCACCAACGTGGAAATGGTGATGCCCGGCGACCGCATCAAGATGAGCGCCGAGCTGATCTGCCCGGTGGCCATTGAACAGGGTATGCGCTTCGCCATCCGCGAAGGCGGTCGTACCATCGGTGCCGGCGTGGTTTCCAAGATCGTGGAGTGAGGCCCTAGCGCCTTTGCCGGGGGGGAGCCTTAGGGCTCTCCCCTCTCCTGGATCACAGTCCATTTCACGTTTGCACCATCCGCTCGGACTACGCGAAGGAACACCGCCTGCCATCGGCTTGGCACCTGATCTTTCAACTCTCCGATCGTGGCTTGAATTTCCCGCACCTCGACAACCCGACCTCCAGGGCTGACCGTCGCTCCTGCGGCCACCCGTTCTGGTTCTTCCCTCTGCCCGATTCCCATGGCCTCCGCCCTCGCCCAGCAGAAGATCCGTATCCGCCTCAAGGCGTTTGATCGCCGCATGCTGGATCTCTCCTGCGAAAAAATTATTGAAACCGCCGACCACACGGCAGCCACGGCGATCGGGCCGATCCCCTTGCCCACGAAGCGGAAGATCTATTGCGTGCTGCGCTCGCCCCACGTCGACAAGGACTCCCGCGAGCACTTCGAAACCCGTACCCATCGCCGCATCATCGATATCTACAGCCCCAGCGCCAAGACCATCGATGCCTTGATGAAGCTCGATCTCCCCAGTGGTGTGGACATCGAAGTGAAGCTCTGATCTCGTCAGCCCAGCAGGGCTACGGCTGGTCGGCCAAAAACCTGGCGCTCGCTCCACCCGCTCGATCGGTTCAACCCCCTTGGGCTCCACCCGGCTGGTGTTCCAACCCTGTTCGAATCGTCGTTCACCCCTGTCGCCATCCGGCGGCGGGGGCTTCTTTCTAGGATCGGTTCAGTGATTCGTGCCTGCCCTTGCCCAACCGAAGCCCGGCCGCGTGCCTGAGCAGGGCCCTGGTTCCCGTTGCCGGATCGGTGGCGTGAGCGAGTTGGCCGTTAGGGAACTGCCCCTGTTCCCCCTCCCGGATGTGGTGCTCTTCCCTCAGGAGGTGCTGCCGCTTCATATCTTCGAACCCCGCTATCGCATGATGCTTCGCACCGTGATGGCGGAGGATCGCCGCTTTGGTGTGGTGCGCTGGGATCCCCAGGAGCAGCGCATGGCCGATGTGGGCTGCTGTGCCGAGATCCTGCACTGCCAGACCCAGGACGATGACCGCAGCAACATCGTGACCCTCGGCCAGCAGCGGTTCCGCGTCCTCGACATCGTTCGCGAGGCCCCATTCCGGGTCGGCCTCGTGAGCTGGATCGAGGACAGCGTGAGCGAAGGCCACGATGACCTCGATGATCTGGCATCCCGCGTGACCCAGGCCCTCCGGGATGTGGTGGAACTCACCGGCAAGCTGATTGGCAAGCCCTCGGTCCTTCCCGCCGATCTGCCGGACCTGCCCCGCGAGCTCTCCTTCTGGATCGGCTCCCATCTGGGGGGACCGGTGGCCGACCATCAGCAGGCCCTGCTCGAAATCACCGACACGGCTGAGCGACTTCAGCAGGAATTCACCCTGCTGGACCAGACGCGCCGTCAGCTTGCCGCCCGCACGGTCTTGAAGGACACCTTCGAAGGTCTGGGGGACGATGATGACGCCGACTTTGACGGGCTTGATCCAGGCGACGACCAACGCGACGCCTTCGGCGATCGTTGACGATGCCGGTCACACCCTGGGCCCTGGGCCTTCTTGGCCTGGCCGGTGCCGCGGCCCTTCTGCGTCTCTGGCAGCGCCGTGATCGGGCCTATTTAGACGCCTCCAGCGTGGCCCGCGCCTACGACCGTTGGACGGAAGACGCTCTCCTGGAGAACCTCTGGGGAGAGCATGTGCATCTCGGGCACTACGGCTCTCCCCCCGGGCCCCGCGATTTCCGGGGCGCCAAGGAGGATCTGGTCCATGCCCTCGTTCGTTGGAGTCACCTCGATGCCCTGCCCCCCGGCAGCCGGGTTCTGGACGTCGGCTGCGGCATCGGGGGTAGCGCCAGGATCCTGGCCCGGGATTACGGCTTCAACGTGCTCGGTATCAGCATCAGCGGGGCCCAGGTGGCCCGCGCTACGGCGCTCACGCCGCCCGAACTGTCCGGCCGATGCCGCTTTGCCGTGATGGATGCCCTCGCTCTAGAGCTGCCAGATGGGGGCTTCGATGGGGTCTGGAGCGTGGAGGCCGGTCCCCACATGCCCGACAAGCAGCGCTATGCCGACGAACTTCTGCGGGTGCTCCGGCCTGGGGGCCGCCTGGCGGTGGCCGACTGGAACCGCCGCGATCCGGCCGATGGGGTGATGAACCGGCGCGAACGCTGGGTGATGCGCCAACTCCTCGACCAATGGGCCCACCCCGAGTTCGCCAGCATTCGTTCGCTTCAGGTCAACCTCCAGGCCAGCCCCTGGAGCGGCGGCATGACCGTCGACACGGCCGACTGGACCCTCGCCACCCAGCCCTCCTGGATCGACTCCATTCTCGAGGGCTTGCGGCGCCCGGCCGCCGTCCTGGGCCTGGGGCCTGGTGCCGTGCTGCAGGGCCTGCGCGAAACTCCCACCCTCTTGCTAATGGATTGGGCCTTCCGCAATGGCCTGATGCAGTTCGGCGTGTTCCGCGGCAGCAAAACGCAGCCGTGACAGACGTTCCGCCCCTGAGATTCAGGCGGCAGGATCTTCGAGCGCCAGGTTGGTCAACGGATAGGCGCCGAACAGGGCCAGATGATGGCAAAGGGGCCTGAGATCGGCAAGCGCTTTCTCCAGGGGCTCGGAGCCCGAGGCCAGTTCGAGATCGACGAAAAAGATGTATTCCCCCATCTCCCGCTTGGAGGGCCTCGATTCAATGCGGCTCATGTTCAGGCCCTCCCGCGCGAAGCAACCCAGGGCCTGCAGCAGCGCCCCGGACTGGTTCGAATGCAGCGAGAAGGCCAGGCTGGCCATCGGTCCCTCCTGGGAACGGGTCCCACGGTGCAGCAATAGAAAACGGGTGCAGTTGCCCGCCACATCGTTGATTGGGTAATCCAGCACCTCCAGGCCATGTTCGGCGGCGGCTTCCCGTGAGGCGATGGCGGCGCGAAAGCGGCTGCCTCGCACCATGCGGGCCGCCTCAGCGGTTGAACTGGTGGGCAATTGCAGGGCACTGGGCAGATGCTGCGCCAACCACTGGCTGCACTGGGCCAGCGCCTGGGGGTGGGAGAGCACCTCACTCACACCGTCCCTGGTGCCACTGCCCACGAGGGAGTGGCGGATCGGCAGCACCAGGGCACGGGCCACCGCCAGCTCACCATGCTCCCAGAGGGCATCGTGGCAGGCGGTTACGCCCCCCTCCACCGAGTTCTCGACCGGCACCACGGCCGCTTCGCACTCGCCAGCGGCCAGGGCCTGAATCACGGCACGAATGCCCTGCTGGGGCAGATAGACCACATCGGTGAAGCGCTCCAGCTCCGCCAGCTTCCTGGCCGCCTGCTCGCCGTAGGTGCCGACGGGACCGAGGAAGGCAAGACGCATGGCGAGGGCGGAGGGGAAGTGGGCCGATAGGATCATGGCCTGTCGGCTCCCAGGCCATGCCCCTGGCCTTCAGCGCCGGTCAGCAGCTGAGTCTTCCCAGGATCGAACCGGCCCATCTGTTGCCGGAATACCTCGATGACGAGGCCAGGGTGGTGGCGGCCCTGTTGGATGCTCGCCATCTGGTTCCCCTCGGTCCCGGCCATTACCGCTACACCGTGACCCGGGTGCAGGTGTTTCAGCTCCAGGTGCAGCCCATCGTGGAGCTGCAGGCCCGCCACCATCGGGGCCGCCTGGAACTGGAGGCCGTGGACTGCCAGCTCGAGGGCCTCGGCTTGGTGGATGACTTCCAGCTCCGGCTCCATTCCTGGCTGCAGGTCACGCCATCCGGGCTGGAGGGAGAGGCTCAGCTGGCCGTGGAGGTGAGTCAGCCGCCCCTGCTCCGGCTCATTCCTCCCCGGGTTCTCGAAGCCACGGGCCGTTCGGTGCTGAGCGGGTTTCTGCTGGGTATCCGTCGCCGGGTGAGTCAGCAACTGGCGGGCGACTTTCAGGCCTGGTGCCATGGCCGCGTGGAAGGCATTCGCGATCATTGACCCGTTGCGGCCCTGAGGAAACCCAGAAAGCCTTGGCGATGGAGGGGCGTGGGCCCTAGCTGCTGGAGGGCCTCCCGGTGCTGGGCCGTGCCATAGCCCCGATGGCGTTCCAGGCCGTAGCCCGGAAAACGGACCGCCAGCCGTTCGAGCAGCGCATCCCGTTCCACCTTGGCCAGCACACTCGCCGCGGCGATGGCAGCGCAACGACTGTCGCCGCCGATCAGGGTGCGCTGGGCTCCGCTCCAGCCCCGCAGGGGGAGGCATCCATCCACGAGCAGCATCGCCGGAGGGGAAGGCAGGCGATGCAGGGCCCGCAGCATTGCCCTCTCGGTGGCCACCCGAATGCCCCAGCGATCGATTTCGGCCGCACTGGACTGGCCAAGGGACCAGTGCACCGCCTGGTATCGGATGAGGGGTACCAGCTCCTCCCGGCGACGGGCGGAGAGCTTCTTGCTGTCGGTGAGGCCGGCGGTCTCCAGGGGCAGGAGGGAGGCTGCCGGCAGCACTACCGCCGCGGCGAAGACAGGGCCGAATAGGCAGCCCCGCCCCACCTCATCCACGCCGGCACAGACGTGGGGGGCGTGGCTTGCCCAGGGATCCTCCTCAGGAGGCGGAGGAACGGCGGCGGCGGCGGCGGGGCTCACCGGAGGCATCAGATTCCGTGGCGGGGTCGCCGTCCAGGGGGTCGGCGCTGGTTGCCGGGGGGGGGGCCGGTTTCGGTTCCGCCGTCGCCCGCTGGCCACGACCGCCGGCAGTGCTCCGGTGGATCGGCACATCGACGGTGAGGAGATCAAAGGATCCGTCGGAATCCTGCTCCACCAGGGGAAGCGGCGTGATTTCCACCAGGGGGATCACCATCAGAGTTTCACGGCTGGCGCCCTGATCCGCCTCCGGCTCCGGGGATCCCTGGCGGCCCTCGCTGCCACCGCGACCCCGGCGACGACGGCGGGAACCACTCGCCGCGAGCTGCTGCCGCGCCTCCTCCAGTACCGCTTCGGGATCGGAGCCTGGCCGCACGATCCGCACCACCAGATTCTCAGCCGCGGGTGGGGATTCCAGCAGCAGGGCAGGACTCAGGCCCATCCAGCCATACACCAGTTCCTGGGAGTCATCCATCGGTACCACCACCACCTCCGGCTCCTGGCGACGGAGGCCTTGGTCGGCTTCGCTTTCCTCACCCGGGGAGAGGAGGCTTTCCTCCATCGATGACGCGGACTCGTTCACGGCGCCCGCTTCGACGCCATCGCCACCGCGACCGCCCCGTCCGCCTCTCCGCCGCCTTCCGCTGCCGACGCTTCCCTCCAACGCCACCGGACTGGCCACTTCGGCCCTCGCCGAGGCGGCGGAGCGCACCAGCCCCGACACCGTGGCCAGGGGTTGCAGGGTGTCCCGGCCGGGCAGAACGGCCACATGGCCCAGGCCCCCACAGCTCGGGCAGGCCCGGCCGAAGAGTTCGTAGATGTTTTGGCCCTGGCGTTTGCGGGTGAGTTCCACCAGCCCCAGTTCGGTGAGCTGGGCGACCTGGGGGCGGGCCGCATCGTGGCGGATCGCCTGGGTGAAATGTTCCAGCAGCTGCAACTGGTCCCGCCGGGAATCCATGTCGATGAAATCGACAATCACCACGCCGCCGATGTTGCGAAGCTTCAGCTGCCGGGCGATCTCCACCGCCGCCTCGCAGTTGGTCCACAGCACCGTTTCACGGGCGTTGGCCGATCGGGTGAAGGAACCGGAGTTCACGTCGATCACGGTGAGCGCCTCGGTGGGCTCGATGATCACGTAACCCCCCGAGGGCAAATCGACCCGGGGTTTGAGGGCGTCGCGGATGGCGGCGTTGACCTTGTAGTGCTCAAGGATCTCGCCGGACTCTTCGTGGTGCTCCACCAAGAGATTGGCCTGATCGGCGCCGAGGAAGGCGTTCACCCGGGCCACTGCGTCGGGAGTGTCCACCACGACCCGCACGACCTCCGGGGCGTAGAAGTCGCGCAGGACCCGGTGGATGAAGTCTTCATCCCGGTTGAGCAGCACGGGGGGGCTCGCGGTCTCGGCCGCCTGCTGAATCGCCTCCCACTGGCGCAGCAGCGATTCGAGATCGTCGATCAGGAGATCCTCGCTGACCCCTTCCGCTTCGGTGCGGATCAGCAGCCCCGCCCCGGGGGGCTTGATCAGCACCCCTAGGGCCCTGAGGCGATTGCGTTCGTTCTCGCCATCGATGCGCCGGGAGATGTTCACCCCCTGGCCATGGGGCTGCAACACCAGGAAGCGGCCCGGTAGGGAGAGGTTGCCCGTCAGGCGGGGTCCCTTCGTGCCGGTGGGTTCCTTCATCACCTGCACCAGAACCTTCTGGCGGGGTTCGAGCAGCTCGGTGATGCCGGCACCACCCTTGCGGAGCCGGAGAGGACCGAGGTCGGTGATGTGAATGAAGCCGTTCTTTTCGCTTTCGCCGATGTTCACGAAAGCGGCGTCGATACCGGGGAGCACGTTCTCGACAGTGCCGAGATACACATCACCGATCTGGTAACGACCCTGGGCGACGATCAGTTCGTCGACCCGTTCGTCACTGAGCACCGCCGCGATCCGCAGGTGCTCAGCGATGACGATCTGCTGGGGCATGGAAAGATTTCTGGGCTCAGGGGAGCCCTGCCCCGGAGGGCAGGAGAAGGGAGGAAGACGGCAGACCTGGGGTTCTGGGGGCGAACGCGTCTGCAGGGCAGCCGTGAAACGAAGCACGGAGCTGCCAGATTGAGGCGGGGTGCCTGAAGACCTAAGGGCGAGGAACCCGGGGGTTCACCGCTGGAATGGCTGGCGCTCGGTCAGCGCTGTAACGGGGAGGGAATCACCCCACCCGAGGAAAGCAACGGGGACCGATACCTGCATCGGTGCTCAGCGGTTGCGCTTGCCGGTCACGTTCGTGGGAGGGAACGGAGGGGAAAGCGTCTGGGGGAAGGTGTTCAGGGATGACCCTGGATCCACCGACCTGTGGGACGAAATTAGCATGGCCTCAAACACAGCCGCTGGCGCCGTACTGCGTCCACGCTCAGGGGCAACGCCAGGGCTTCCGCAAGCCAGTGGGCCACCTGGTCGGGACGCAGGCTGCGGCCTTGGGGGTCGATCGCGGCATCAAGCTCCAGATCCAGCCGCTGCGAATCCTGGACCCACGATGCTTCGTCGGACTTGCTTGCCTCGGAGGGGTCGGGGGTGGTGGTGCGCAGAGCGAGCAGATAGGGCCGGCAATCCCGTTCCCGGGGTCGGCCCTTCTTGTCCTGGTCCCGCCAGGCCAGCGTCGGCGCGTTCAGCACGGTGTTGATCGCCCGATCCCACGCTTCCGCCCCGGGCCAGGATCCAACGCCCTCCGGAAGGCTCCGCGGCATCCCAGGCCCGGTGTCGCCGCTGCTGCTTTGCCCCGCCGCCGCCGCGGCCGGCCGCAGGCTGAAGCGCCACTGTGCTGACTCCAGCTCCTGGGAGAGGCTCGGGCCTGCCACCGGCACTACGGCGGCTGAGAGCAGCCGGAACTCCGCTGGCAGCACCTCTGCCAGCGCCTGGCGGGCCGCCTCCGGGTCAATCGGCGCCGTGAACTCCAGATCGAGCCATTCCCCTTCCCCCTCCACCCCCAGGGGTAGGGCCAGGGCGAGCTGGAGCCGCGGCAGGGGATGGAAGCCGCCCGTGAAGCTCACCGGCAGACCGCTGCGGCGCAGGGCGCGCTCCAGCATCCGCAGGGTGTCGAGGTGGCTGATCAGGGCCAGGGAGCCCCCCTTGGCGAAGCCGAAGCGCAGCCGGGCCACCCGCTCGCTGGGGGGGGCACGGCGGGGCAGGGCGGCCGGCACCGGCGGCGGCGGAATCACCACGTTGTGGCCCAGCTCCGGCCCGCAGACGCCGCAGCTGCTGCAGCCCTCAAAGGAGCAGTCGGGCACCACGGCGGCGGCCAGGGCCCGCTGCAGATCTTCGGCCAGCCAGGCCTTATCCACCCCGCTGTCGATGTGATCCCAGGGAAGGCTCTGGCGGCAGAAACCATCGAGATCCGCCGCCTCCATGGCGCCTGCGGCGCTCCAGCCCCCCATCTCCAGGGCGCGGTAGCGGCCCCCCAACCCGGCGGCCTCGATGGCGCCGGTCCAGGCGGCGTGGGTGCGCTCGGCGGATTCAAACCAGGCATCGAGGCCGGCCCCGGCCCGCCAGGCCGCCTCGATCACCGGGGACAGGCGCCGGTCACCCCGGCCCACGAAGTCCTCCACGGCCGAGAGGCGGGGATCGGTCATGTTGACCTTGATTCCCCGCAAGCCCCGCAGGGCGCCGCGCAGCAGCTCCTGGCGGCGGCGGAATTCCGCCGTGCTCACGCTGTGCCACTGGAAGGGGGTGTGGGGCTTGGGGGTGAAGTTGCTGATCGTGAGGTTGAGCTCCAGCCGCCCCAGGTCCTGGCATTGCTGCTGCAGGGAGCGGCAGGTGCCGGCGATGCCAACCACGTCGGCGTCGGTTTCACCGGGCAGGCCGATCATGAAATAGAGCTTCACGCGCCGGTAGCCGTTCTCCATGGCGGTGCGGATGCCCCGCTGCAGCTCGGCGTCGGTGAGGCCCTTGTTCACGATGTCGCGCAGGCGCTGGCTGCCGGCCTCCGGGGCGAAGGTGAGGCCGGCCTGGCGGGCGCCGCCGAGCACGTGGGCGATGTTGGCGTCGAAGCGATCCACCCGCTGGCTGGGCAGGGTGAGGGTCACGTTTTTATCGGCCAGCCGGTTGCGCAGCTCCACCCCCACCGCCGGCAGGGCCAGGTAATCGCTGCAGCTCAGCGAAAGCAGGGAGAAATCGCTGTAGCCGGTGCGCTCCATGCCGGTTTCGATCGCCTCGATCACCGCCTCGGGCTCCACATCGCGGGCGGGGCGGGTGAGCATGCCGGGCTGGCAGAAGCGGCAGCCGCGGGTGCAGCCGCGGCGGATCTCCACGGTGAGGCGGTCGTGCACCGTTTCGACGTGGGGCACCAACCCCATGGCGTAGTGGGGCATCGGGGTGGCGGTGCGGCGCAGGACGCGGCGGGGCAGTCCCGGCTCCAGGGGCTCCACACCCACCCCATCGGCTCCAGGGGCATACAGCGACGGCACGTAGACCCCCGGCACCTGGGCCAGATCCCGCAGCAGATCGCGGCGGCTGAGGCCGGCGGCGCGGGCTTCGGCTACCACCAAACCGATCTCGGGCAGCAGCTCCTCGCCATCGCCGAGGGCGATGAAATCGAAGAAGGCGGCAAAGGGTTCGGGGTTGCTGGTCGCGGTGGGGCCGCCGGCAAAAATCAGCGGCGGCGCGGCCGGATCGGCCAGGGGCAGGTCGCCCCGGTCCGCGGCGCGCAGGGGAATGGCGGCCAGATCCAGCAGCTCGAGGATGTTGGTGGCGCCGAGCTCATAGCTGAGGCTGAAGCCGAGGATGTCGAAGGCGTTGAGGCGGCGGCGGCTCTCGACGGCGAATAGGGGTTCACCCCGTTCCCGCAGCCGGGCGGCCAGGTCGGGGGCGGGCAGGTAGGCGCGGTCGCAGAGCTGGCCGGGAACGCTGTTGAGAATCGAATAGAGAATGATGTGGCCCAGGTTGCTGGCCCCCACCTCGTAGACCTCCGGGTAGGTGAGGGCCCAGCGCACCCCGGCGGTGGCCCAGGCTTCGTTCCAGTCGCGGCTGATCACGCCGAGCTCGTTGCCCAGATAGCGGGCCGGCTTGCTGATGGCCAGGTCCACGAGGCTGTTGAAGTCCACCGCCGGTGGAACCGGGGCGGGGGGGGCTGCCGCTGGAGTGGACAGGGACTGGGAGGGCATGGCGACAGCGCTGGGGCCGGAAAGGCCTGAGCGGATCGTATTCAGGCCGGGGGGCGACATCCGGCGCATCGGGGAGAGCGCACGGGGATGCAACGGCTGCAGACCGCCGGCAGCATTGCCGTGGTGCGTGATCTGGCAAATCCGGACCGGAAGGGAAAACGGTCTTGCCCAGCGTCGGACAGGCTGAGTCAAGGTGAGGCCTTGGCCCGCCGGCACGTGGGCCCCTGAACTGGCTGGCGGCCCCGAACAAAAGCTGCCCTTCGCTCGCGTCGCTGATCCGGCTCGAGGAAAGGATCGAAGCGCAGCGTCTCCGCGCGGCTGCCGCACCAGCCCCGAAGCTCCCCGCCCAGGCAACGGCTCCGACCGGAGCTGCCGTGGCAAGCCTCGATCGATCCACTAACCACCTGACGCACCCTCACACCGGATCCGGAGGGCACCGTTGATTGGCCTCCAGCGCCCTACCTGGCCCTGGCTTCCTCCATCAGCGCGCAGCACCCGGGCCTGCGCCATAGGACAATCCCGCCATCCCATAACGCAACAGTCCCGTGGTTCAGGTCAACGGCAACTACCTCAAGCTCAAGGCGGGTTATCTGTTTCCGGAGATCGCTCGGCGGGTCAAGGCCTTCAGCGAGGCCAACCCCGAGGCACCGATCATCCGCCTCGGCATCGGCGATGTGACCGAACCCTTGCCCGAGGCCTGCCGCACTGCCATGAAGGCGGCGGTTGATGAGCTGGGAACCCGGGAGGGCTTCCGCGGCTACGGGCCGGAGCAGGGCTATCTGTGGCTGCGCGAAGCGATCGCGAAGCACGATTTCCAGGCCCGCGGCTGCGAGGTGAGCGCTGAGGAGATCTTTATCTCCGATGGCTCCAAGTGCGACAGCAGCAACATCCTCGACATCCTCGGCGAGGGCAACCGCATCGCCGTGACCGACCCGGTGTATCCGGTGTATGTGGACAGCAACGTGATGGCGGGCCGCACCGGCGAGGCCGATGGCAGCGGCCAGTACGGCGGGCTCACCTATCTGCCGATCACGGCGGACAACGGCTTCACCGCGCCGTTGCCCGAGGGGAAGGTGGACCTGATCTACCTCTGCTTCCCCAACAACCCCACCGGCGCCGTGGCCAGCCGGCAGCAGCTGAGGCAATGGGTGGACTACGCCCTGGCCAACGACGCCCTGATCCTGTTCGACGCCGCCTACGAGGCCTTTATCCGCGACCCGGAACTGCCCCATTCCATCTACGAGATCGAGGGTGCCCGCCGCTGCGCGATCGAATTCCGCTCCTTCTCCAAGAACGCCGGCTTCACGGGCACCCGCTGCGCCCTCACCGTAGTGCCGAAGGGTCTGAGCGGCACTGCCGCCAACGGCGAGAAGGTGGAGCTGTGGGGCCTGTGGAACCGCCGCCAGTGCACCAAGTTCAACGGGGTGAGCTACATCGTGCAGCGCGGCGCCGAGGCGGTGTATTCACCCGAAGGCCAGGCCCAGGTGAAGGCTCTGATCGATTTCTACATGGACAACGCCGCCCTAATCCGGCGGGAACTCACGGCGGCCGGCATCGCCGTCTACGGCGGCGAACAGGCCCCCTATGTGTGGCTGAAAACCCCGGAGGGTTTGGATTCCTGGGGCTTCTTCGATCAACTGCTGGGCCAGGCCCATGTGGTGGGCACCCCCGGCAGCGGCTTCGGAGCCGCTGGCGAGGGCTATTTCCGGCTCTCGGCCTTCAACAGCCGCGCCAACGTGGAGGAGGCGATGCGGCGGGTGCGTTCCCTCTGAGGATCAGGCCTAGAATTCGCCGCGCCTGTTCAAGCGGCCGAGAGGGTTGCCGCCCGCAGGTTGGTTGCGCGCCGGCCCCGGTCCGCGCCTGGCCACACTCCGCGCCCCCCTTGTTCCTGTGAACGGCCAACCCGTGAATCCCAGCCTCCTAACAGCACCTCTGGCCACGAGCGGGCACCCCCTGGGGGGCATGACCGTCGCCTCCATGGCCACCGCGACCCCCGGTGCGACCCCCGGCGGCGCCACCGTGCTCGACAAGGCCCCGGAGCGGGTGCGCAAGCCCTCGCCCCGCTACAAGGTGCTGCTGCATAACGACCCGGTGAACACCATGGAGTACGTGGTGGCCACCCTGCGCCAGGTGGTGCCCAGCCTCAGTGAGCAGGATGCGATCGCCGTGATGCTCGAAACCCACAACACCGGTGTGGGCCTGGTGATCGTGTGCGATATCGAACCGGCCGAGTTCTACTGCGAGACCCTCAAGGCCAAGGGCCTCACCAGCACGATCGAACCGGAGAGCTGAGCCGCATGGGCCCGGAGGAATCCCCCGAACACGGCCCTCCGGGGTCTGGGCGGCATGCCCTTCGCTGGAGGGGCACGCTGCTCTATCCCGCGGCCCTGGTGGGGATGTTCCTGGGGGGGCAGGCGCTGCTCGGTTTGCTGGGTGTGCCCCTGGCGCAGCAGGCGGCCCTGGCGGCGTTGCCCGCCGTGTTCGCCCTGTTTGCGAGCCTGCCCGCTCGGCTGCGGCGGGCCTGGGGGAGCTGCGAGCCCTGGCGGAACCTGGGGGTGAGGGCACCGGCGCCGGCCGTGGCGCGGGCACTCCTCCGGGGGCTGATCAAGGCTGTGCTGCTGCTGGGCCTGGTGTCCGCCGGCCTGGCCGTGGCCGGCCAGCTGAGCTGGATGCCGCGGCTCACGGCACCGCTGGTGCTCAATGCCCTGCTGCTGGGCCTGGGGGTTGGCTTTGCCGAGGAGCTGCTGTTCCGGGGCTGGCTGATGGGCGAGCTCAGCCTGCTGCTCGGAAAACAAAGGGCGCTGTGGCTTCAGGCTGCGGTGTTCAGCCTGGTGCACACCCGCTTCAACCTGCCCCCGCTGCAGTTGCTGGGGCTGTTGGGAGGACTGCTGTTGCTCGCTCTGGCCCTGGGGCTGCAGCGCCGGGCCGATGGCGGGCTGCTGTGGGGCGCGATCGGACTGCACGGCGGCCTGGTGGGCGGCTGGTTTCTGTTGCAGCAGGGGCTGGTGCAGGTGAGCGCCACGGCACCGAGCTGGTTGCTCGGCCCGGCCAACCCAATCGGCGGGGTACTGGGCTGGCTGGGACTGGGGCTACTGGTGCTGGTTAGGCGCCGGTGGTGGTGAGGCCCGCCGGCTGGCCACCAGGCTGAGCCGCGGATCAGAGCGGTGGGCCCTGGCTCAGACTTAATCGATGCGTGGGATTTTGGAGACACCAATGAAAGGCCCTGGTGAGCAAAATCACCAGGGCCAATGAAAGAAAATAATCAAATCTGAAACCGGATT
>Ga0209401_1001256_pt1 | contig 16894 bp, 18 predicted proteins | sample M_140807_MF_Meta_FD_187318 | JGI IMG/M metagenome (GOLD analysis project Ga0209401, IMG submission 187318) | Freshwater microbial communities from Lake Montjoie, Canada to study carbon cycling - M_140807_MF_MetaG (SPAdes) (version 2) | ecosystem: Environmental > Aquatic > Freshwater > Lake...
TTCTTAAAAAATACATCATGACTGTATGGTGAAACATCAATAGGTTTAAATTCGAATTTTTTTCCGGCCTTCTTGTTGTCAGGAAGGGGATACACGACATTTAGGATCCAGTTATCAGGCTTATAAACATCAAGGAACCTATCAATCTTGCAGACATGTTTGTCAAGCATCTCATACTGTTTTGAGAATGAACCATATCCTTCAATGTCACCGCTAAGCTTGGCCAGCGATTTCTCAAGTTCCTTCATGTATTTACTTGCAGCCTTAGCGTAGGTCTTCTTGATCCAGTCATGAATAGACTCTTGATCGAAATTTTTTGGCATCTTACATTTCAAAACGTCTCGAGCAAACTTTTCAGAAAATGTAACTTCAATAAATTTCCCAAGCTCTGATTCAGTGTTGTGTGCCTCATCAACTACCAATAATGCTCTAGGTTCAAGCTTCCCTGCATACATTGTCTCTGCTAGAAAATAAGAAAAATTAGTTACTGAGACTGACGAATCTATGAACTCCTGCTTCTCTAACCCATAAGGACATTGGGTTTTGCATTGCTTCTGAAATTCAGATCCGTTTAAATGTTTTGCTAGCTTGCTAAGAATCCTTCTAGATTCTGCACAGTTTTGATCAGAATAGAAAGAACATTGATAATTTGAACTGGACTTAATTGACCGCAACAGGGGAGTTTTGTCTTTTCCTCCCCCGAAATCACGAAGGTACTGTTCCTGCAAGATCTTTTGAGTTGTGATAACATATGCACCGGTCATCAAGTCACCATCCTTATTCCTCAATGGAGGAGCATGTGACTCAAGATACCTGGCTATCGTTATTCCAATAGCAGACTTGCCAACACCAGTTCCAAGCTCTAGAGCGACGAACTGTTTTCCAGATTCATAAGCATCAATTGCGAATTCAATCGCTTGTGCTTGTTCTTTCCTGATCTTCGGAAAAGGAAAGTATCGAACATAATCATGTGCAGGCATATCACCTAAAGTATAACACTTAGGTGAGACATTACACCGGATCAGCGGCCAATAATTTTATCAACGATTCCAAGCTTGATAGCGTCTTCTGCTGTGAGATAATAATCATGCCCAGATTTCATGATTGATTCAATCTGGTCTCTTGACATCTTGGTCTCTTTCTCAAGTGCACCAGTCATCAAGTCGTGTAGTCTCTTGTGCTCGTTTGTCTCACTCATTGATTCGAATACATTTCCATAGAAACCACCAGAAATTGGGTGCATCATTAGACGAGCAGAAGAACCTATCAATCTCTTACCCTTCACACCAGAAGCAAGTAAAAGAACACCGGCCGACATGACCTTACCCAAAGCAATGGTATGGACTGGACACGGTAGGAATCTAATGGTGTCATACAAAGAGAACATTTCATCAACCGATCCACCATAAGTTGAAACAACAAGATGAATTGGTTTGTGATTCTGATTTGCTAGGTAGAGAAGCTGGACAATTGATGCTGCAATAGATTGCTCACTAACACCACCATAAAGAACAACAATTCTAGAATCTTCATTTGGATGCATTAAGACGCTGGTTTCGTGATCATCTGAATTTGTTTTCCTTGTTGGAGCTCCGTGCCTATTTTGTGGTTCAATTGATCGTCCCATTGTCTTCCTTTTTTGAAATAAAGATTTCGTCTCCAGCTAACTCTTTAATTATGTTAGTCATCGTCTGGACATATTCAATGTTCTCAAGCTCCATAGACAAAAGATATATCAAGAATATTTGTTGACGTTGTGTCAACCCGATGTTAAGGACTTCTTTAACAATCTTACGACATTCCTCATTTTCTTTAGCAAATTTTTCTGAAGTTAGTTGTCCATAAGTTTGCATGATTAATCACCTATTACGTCTTTTCTTGTATGAGAATCTACCTTAAACAAGGTCTCTCCTAATATTCTTACATACTTTATTACTTTATCATCATCTTCATTGTCATTTGTTAAAATGACAATATCACCCCAACGCTTATTTTCGACTACATATCTAGCATGTTCCCATGTAGGCAAATCGCATTGATGTCTTTCAAGAACACCAATTAATCCTTGATTCATTCCAATTTTTATGTCTTCAATAGACATAATAGAACCCATAGATTCTTTTCCTTGCATGATCTCAGAGGTACAAATGTCTATAACTTTATGAACTAATCCGCAATTATTACACTGCGAATATTTTTGTTTTGTTATGTCTTCAATGACTTCTGAAAAAACTACAAATCTATGTTGTTTTGAATCTGGACTATTTTTGAATTGAGGTAGAACACATCTACATTTTATTAGATGTTTTTGACCAAAAGTTGCCATGCTTTTTTAAAAAAGTTCACTTTCTTTTTTTTAAAGATGAAGTTGATGTGCTATCTTCATTTAATTTTTGCATGCGATTAGAAAAGTTTTTATAACTTTTGCTATACCCTTCTTCAATTGACGAGTCGATTAACGTAAGTATTACTGGCAAAATTTCACGATCTAATTTTAATTGACCGCTACTAACAGCGGTAACAAAATTTTTCTTAGTTGTTTCTTTTACAAATCCCAACATGTCCCAAGCAATTTTATCAACAGTGTTGTTTGTCATATTATTATGATACGTCTTAATATTTAAAAGTAAATCGCATGTCCACAAATTCTTCATTCAACATTTTTTCAAAAATTCAAAGAAAAGTAGCTAGATCAATAATAGAAGAAAATTATGAAAAATCTGTTTTGATACACAAAAGAAAACAAATAGCTAAATCTATTATTATAGAAGAAACTCAAGATGAAAGAGATAAAAATAACTTGAATCTAAAAATGGCTTTAACGTCATACGTTAATGATTTTAAACGAGAAATACAAGATAAAAATCTACCAAAAATTCAAAGTTTTTTTGATAAAATGTCTGAAGTTTCAAAAGTTGAAGTAACTGATGAAAAATTCAATAGAAACAAACTTATAGCTGGTGCTGAAATACTAGTAAAGTTTGGATCTTCTTTAAATTCAATTGCAAAATTCGTAAAGAAAAGTAGCATCGAAGATGAAAAAAAGTTGTCAGAAATAGATGAATTTAAAGAACAAAAAGATTCAATAAAAACTTTATTTAAAATGTCTTCGACAACTAAAGACATCGAAGAAATTATTACACGTTCAGAATATTCTCCTGACGAATTTCTAGAAGAAATTTCTGAGTTAACGAAAGCTCAATTTTTAAGATTAACTTCAACTTCTATTCCGAAAATTAGTATACCTGCTGCTACTGAATCTAACGAAAACGAAATTGATTCTGTAGATAAGTTAGAAAAATATTTAAAAGATAATATCAATAACAAAGAGGAACAACGAGAATTTCTAGAGTACACAAAAAACTTAAAAAAAGATCACCCATTAAAGGATCAAACTATTTTAGTTTTTAAAGAACGACTGGAAAAAAGTACAGCTACAACTCTAGATAAAGAAGAAGCTTTAAAATTTTTTCAAAAATATATTTCAGAAAAAGAGCCAACAGAAGAAGACTGAAATTTATTCAAACAATAATTGAACCTATGTTCATAATTTGCTTGAAAAATTTGTTGGATAATTCTAAAGAGCTTTTACTTGTTCCGTATAGATCAATTTCTTCATTTTTAATTAATATTCCATAATCTAAGATTGACTTTATTGATCTAAGAACGTTGTCAATTGCCTGAGATTTAAGAACGTAATTTGAGTCATCTGGTATCCTTATCACAACATTACTTCCAGTTAATGACTTAAGTCTAGTCGTGACAAGACTTTCTATGTCGAAGTTTGAAGTCTTTGCTTTTTCAAGAAGATTTCTAACATGTACATTAACGTTACTTCTAGTCTTAGAATTCTTAAAAGTCAAACTGTTTCCAATGACAGTTACTTCATCTACATCACAAGCATCAGAAATTTTTATAGAACTTATTAAGTCTCCGAGATGACATGAAACTGGATTAGTACCAACAACTGTTGAAATGTCTACCATTGTGTTTATTCCGTCTAAGTCGAAGTTGATTATGACGGGATACACGAACATCGTTCCTCTATCACGGTTAACTTTAATCGTGTTAACAACATCATCATGCATGCCTCTTGAAATTAATAATAGCTGATGTTTGGTTTCTACTGCACCTTCAAACAACATGTTAACTTCAGAAACAGATTCGATGTAACCATCAATGCAAACAACCTTAGGCTTTGTTAACTTAACTGGCTTTAACCCAACAGGATTATGTTTAAACATGTAACCCTCAATTAGCTCAATTGAAGTTGAAGAATTTACGCTCTTTTCAATAGAAACCTTCCCACCAAATCCAGCCAATTGTATGGCTTCAATTATCAATTTAGAGATTGATTTTTCTCTTACGGTATTTTCAATCAATACCTCTAAATCGTTTAATCTAGGATGAAAAATCTGAACTTCAGAGGAATGATTCTCGATTCCATTCGCTAGAGACATTACGTTTAATAAAGTTTTTTGAAATCCACCAGGAGATAATCTCTCAGCGTAAAAACAATGATCCATCAAGATTTTGTGAATAGATTGTTTAAGATCATTATCAAATTTGTAATTTACACACGTCTGAATGTCTGTCTTCAGCAAAATTTTACCTTTTTCGCTCTTTAAAACAGATTCAGATGCGTAAGAAACGATTCTGTTCATTTCGATCAAAACGTCATTGATCGCTGATGATACATCATTCCCAAGATAGATCGCCATGCGATTAATTTAAACAGTTGAATCTTAAATGTTCAGGTTATTTGAATATGACCGGAAATAAATTCGTAAATTAATTTACCAATCATGCTTAATAAGCCTCCACCAACTGAAACAATCAACCATTTCCCGGCAGTGTTGTATTTGTTGACAGTTTCTTGAAGATCTTTAATGATTATTTCATGATTGTTCAAGATCTTATCATTTTCAGAGCCGTGAGCTTCTTCTTTTGCAGATAATTTTTCTTCAGAATTCTTCCAGATTTTGATCTCTTGAATGTCTTTCTCGATGTCATCTAAAGCGCCTTCTGGCAAACAATCTTTTTCGACATTTTTGATCCTAGCATAAAGCCCGGTATCTGGTTCATAAAGTACACCATGAATTTGATCAACTTTTTCGACTAGCTGACTTTGAGAATTCTCAATATTTTCAACTTTAAAGAGCAAAGTTGTAAACCCACCATTCATAGCTGGAGCTGATAGAATTCTATCTTGCATTTCAAGGATCTGGCGATAGTTGTTTTCAATGGTTTGCAATGCCCTTTGAGAAAGCGGATTTAAGTCTTTTGGAGACGCTGTCACTTCATCTTCAGAGACCCTCGTACGCCTAGCTGACTTCGTTGAAGAAACATTTTTTTCCGTTGATAGCTTCTTAGGCATATACATCCTCACCAGCTGTAGCTAATATAACAATCTAGAATACTAGAAATAATAACAGATTAGATCTTATTAAGAATTAATCTAACTAAGATTTAAATATTCTTTAACTTAAGAATTAGAGGACTAATTGACTAACTTTAATGAAAGTATTTTTAGCACGCAACAACAAAAAATAAGCATTCCAGTAGATGTTAAAGTGGTTTTTGTTGCGGATCTTTTTGCAGAACACTACGTTGGAGGAGCTGAGTTAACAACCCAAGCCTTGATTGATGAATGTCCTCTACCCTATGTTAAAATTCTATCCAGGGATCTGAACATAAGTCTCTTAAAAGACGGTGTTGATAAGTTTTGGGTCTTTGGAAACTTTGCACAAATGAATCCAGAACTCATTCCTACAATCATCGGAAACCTGAAGTATACAGTGCTTGAGTATGATTACAAATTCTGTCGATATAGATCCCCAGAAAAACATGCTTCTGCAACCGGAAAGACTTGTGATTGTCCAGAACAAATGAACGGAAAATTAATTTCTGCTTTCTACTACGGATCAAAGGGTCTGTGGTGGATGTCAGAGGCACAAAAAGAGAAGTACCTCACGTTGTTCCCATTTTTATCGGAAAAAGATAATGTGGTTTTATCAAGCGTATTTTCAAAAAATACTCTAGGGACCATCAAGCTCCTTCGAGAGCAGGTCAAGAAGGATGTTGTCCAACGAAAGGGTTGGGTCGTCCTTGGTTCTGAATCTTGGGTTAAGGGAGCGGGTGACGCCAAAAAGTGGTGTGAAGACAACGGCAAGGAATACGAAGTTGTATGGAACATCCCATACCAAGAAATGTTGGCCAAATTTTCAGTGGCAGAAGGATTTGTTTACCTCCCTGCCGGAGCAGATACTTGTCCAAGGATGGTGATCGAAGCAAAACTGCTTGGATGCCAACTTCTCCTCAATGACTACGTTCAACATGGGAAAGAAGACTGGTTTGACACCACGGACATAACATCGATTGAGGAATACCTCTATGCCGCTCCGGGTTTGTTCTGGAACGGTGTGAAAAACATGATGAACTATAAGCCTTCAATAAGCGGATACACGACAGTCTATAATTGCATCAAACAAGAATATCCTTTCGAGGAATGCATCCAATCAATGCTTCAGTTCAGTAATGAAGTATGTGTTGTTGATGGCGGATCAACTGACGGAACGATTCAACGGTTATTGAATCTCATGAACCTTGAACCGAATGATTCTATCATGTCATCTCTTGAAAAGGGAGAGACCGTGGCATCTCCTGATGAAAAGATCTTGTTGAGGGTCATCAAAAGAGATTGGAATCACCCACGATTCGCGGTGTTTGACGGAATGCAAAAGGCCGCGGCTCGAGCAATGTGTAAATCTACTTTCTGCTGGCAGATGGATTCTGATGAAATTGTTCATGAAGATGATGCTCAAAGAGTCATTGACCTCTGTTCAAAGTTTCCAAATGGAGTAGATCTCATCTCACTTCCAGTCATCGAATATTGGGGCGGACCTGAAAAAGTCCGTGCAGATATCATGCCGTGGAAATGGAGGTTGAGCAGAAACAAATCAAACATCACCCATGGAATTCCCGCAGATCTTCGAAAGTTTGATGATCAAGGAAATCTATGTGCTGCTGAAGGAACAGACGGCTGTGATATGATTGATGCCGTTACAGGCGAAAGAATCAATCACGTCAGCTTCTATTCTCCTGAAGCCGACAACGCTAGAAGATCAGCAATGATCGGAAATGAAACTGCTCTTAACGATTACAACAAATGGTTCAATACTGTAATTGAAAATCTTCCTGGAGTCTTTCATTATAGCTGGTATGACCTAGAAAGAAAGATGAGGTTGTATCGTGATTACTGGACACGACATTGGGAATCTCTTTCAGGTAAGACGTATGAAGATACCTCACAATCTAACATGATGTTTGATGTTCCATGGTCTCAAGTCACAGATGACATGATCAAGACACGAGCCGCTGAGTTCAAGTCAAATTTGGGTGGATGGATTTGGCATCGAAAATGGGATGGTACAACTACAACTCCCCACCTTACAATCGATAGGTCTCAACCAAAGATCATGTTGAATAGGATGAAGTGAAATGAAGGGAATCGTTCTCACCGGCGGCATAAGCAGCAGGTTACAGCCTCTTACAAAATTCACAAGTAAAACACTCCTACCAGTAGGTGAAAAACCCATGATTCAATATTCAATTGAATTGTTGGTTTCATCAGGAATAAAAGATATTTGTCTCATCACTAGGCCGGAGCACATTGCGCAATTTGCTTCGCTTTTTGGAACTGGTGAAAACTATGGCTGCTCAATCTATTATTGCATACAAGAAGTTGCAAATGGTATTGCTTCAGCAATAAAACTTTGTCAAGGATTTGTTGGAGGAGAAAGATTTGCAGTCGTTCTTGGGGACAACATCTTTGAAAACAACACAAACGTTTCTAAGTCAATAAAGAAATTCCAGACTTCAAACGATGATTATGCACTCTTTACAAAGAAAGTACCAGATCCAGAAAGGTTTGGAATTCCCGTTTATAAAGACGGAAAAATTGTTGACGTTGTAGAAAAACCAAAAAACCCGAGCTGTGATGAAGCAATCGTGGGATTGTATTGTTACACCTACGAAGCATTTGATATTATTGACACACTAAAACCATCAGCTCGAGGAGAGTATGAGGTCAGTGACATCAACTCATTTATGGTGAAAAATAGAAAAGGTACCTTTAACGACGTAGGATGCGGATGGATAGATGCAGGTACTCATGAATCTTACAAATTAGCAAATCAGATGATGGTAACAAAATGTCGATAATAGAACACAATAGATTTGTCTTTGTTGCTCCGATGTTCAATGCATCGGAAACGCTTCCACGAATGTTACATTCAATATGTGGACAATCATACCAAAACTGGAAATTGATACTAATTGATGACGTTTCCTCAGAAAAACACGTTAAGTCATCAATGAAGATTTGTAATGACTTCAAAAGAATTCTAGACGGGAAATACGAAGACAAGATCGTTAATGTTTGGAATCTAGAAAAGAAGTGGGAAGTTGCAAATGTTCTTAATGGAATATCATTGTGCAAAGACGATGATATTGTCTGTAGGATTGACGCTGATGACTGGTTGACAGACTCAGACGCCCTTACAATCATTGATGCTGGATATCAACAGACTGGGTGCGAAATTCTTTGGACAGCACATCGTTGGGGTTTTAGTGATAATAACATCAGTGGTCCAATGGATGTAAAAGCAGACCCTTACAAACATCCATGGGTTTCAAGTCACTTAAAGACATTCCGAAAAAGACTTTTAAATGATGTCAATGATGAAAACTATAGAGGTTCAGACAGAAACTACATTCGTAGAGCTGGTGATCAAGCAATATATCTTCCAGCCCTGCACAACACTCATAAAAGATTCTTTTTGCCAAGAGTAATGTACCATTATACCATAGAAGATGTCCCAGAGACTTATATGTCAGATGATGCGCATTTTCAAAGAAATGAAGCTGAATTTTTAAGAGAAAGAGGATACATCAAATGATGCAAGGTGAAGCTCTACATGAATCAATTTCAAAGTTACTAACTGATAGACTAGCAAAGAGACAGGGAGAAAAGCTAAACTCTTCAGTTTGTTCAGAGATTTATCAAGACATCTTCTTTTCGCTTTCTGAGATTGTAAAAGAATCTTCAGTTCCGCTAACAAATGAATCTGTAAATTTCATAGCGCAGATGTATTATGATGCAGTAACAATCAACGGTGGACAGGAATTAGACCCAAACATCTTTACGCAACGTGCAAGCCTTTTTAACATTGAAACAAAAGAAATTGCTCTGATGGCAATGATGTTTAATAAGACCCCATTTGCAGTTCCTTTCATCGCTGAAGTTAAGCGAAGATCATGAAAATACACCTCGACAATGTCAACATGGGTTCAACATCTGGACCCAACTCTTTTGCTAAACGTTTGGCGATGGGTCTCATAGAGACAGGACATGAAGTCGAGTTGTACGATGGTAGAAATGCTGATGTTTCTATAGTCTTTATTGAACCATCAGGTCGTCCGCTTGCAAAAAAAGTCATTCAAAGGTTAGATGGTATCTGGTTTTCTCCATCTGAATTTGAGACAAAAAATTCTGCAATTAAGCAGATGTATGAAAATGCAGATGGAGTAATTTGGCAATCTGAATTTGATAAAGGAATGACAACAAAGTGGTGGGGCAATCCCAAGTCTGGTATGGTCATTAGAAACGGTATCAACGCTCCTGAAATAAAGAAATTTCAAATATCAGTATTAGAACAAATAAGGCAACAGTACGAAATGTTATTTGTCTGTTCTGCAAATTGGCATCCACAAAAGAGATTGATGACCAATGTTGAACTATATAAACATTTGAGAAGTTTTTATTCTTCTGCTGCTTTGATTGTGCTCGGATCAAATCCCACTAAAGTTGCAGATCCACATATTTTCTACGCAGGTTCTCAACCGCATGAGGTTTGTCTAGAAATATTTTCTGCTTCTAATTGGATGTTGCATACAGCGTGGTTAGATCATTGTCCTAATACTGTTGTCGAGGCATTATCACAAGGTACACCAGTGATATGTTCAGAACAAGGCGGAACAAAAGAGTTGGTTCAAGATTTTGGAATTATTTTGAAAGAAAAAAATGAATATAATTTTGAACTTGTAAATTATGATAAACCGCCACCTCTTGATTTAGCACAAATAAACAAAAAGCTACCAGAGAAAGAAAAACTAGGTAACTCATTTGATGTTACAATGGATAGAACATTGCAAGATTACATTTCATTTTTTAAAAGTTATTAATATGAAAAACATCATTGAAAGTGTCTTTACTGCTGAAGTAGAAAAAACTAGCTTAGGAATTTATCATCATAGTTCTCCTGCTTCATGTAGATTATATGATAGCATTTGGTCAGAAGAACAACCTAGCAATTCTAACATTGAAAAACCAAGATCTTTTGAAGAGATTAAAAACAATGTTATTCGAACTTTATCTCTTATCTATTCTAACGGAATAAATGAAAAATTAGCCTCGAGTCTTTTTCAAAATAAGACGGTACTTGATGTTTGTGCAGGACATGGAGGGTCATCATTTGCTGCTGCAGATATGGGTGCATCTCATGTCTATATGTGTGATGGATCAAGGAAGGCATTAGAAATAGTTTCAAAAAAAGTTTCTTCAAATGTCAGCTATGAACGTTATATTGGAAAAATATCACAAATTCAAGCCGATGTTGATAGAATTTCAGAAGTTTTTCATGAAAAAAGTTTTGATGTAGTCATTCAAAGGTATGCAATACATCATGTTAGGAATCCGCTAAAAACAGCATACGATTTAGCGTCTCTAGTAAAGCCAGGAGGAATGCTTAGTTTCAACTATTTCACTAAAGGATGTACTCCAAAGATTAATAGGATTTTAAGAAATCATTTTTTAAAAAAAGATATTTCTTATATTAGAGATTTGTTTATAACTTTGCAACGTTTGGGTCCAAAAGATGAAAAAACAACTAAGGTTTTAAACGATGTTGTGTCAGGAAATCTAATGATAGACGAGCGATATTTATCAACCGTCGAATTATTTAAGGCGTTGTCAAATGAATATGGATTCAACGAGCTAAATAAGAGATTGCACTATGAAGATGCGAACACTCCATACGTTCATAACATAGACCGTAACATAATGAATAATTTTGTTACTGAACAGTTAGGTCTTGAAATTATAGATTTTAGAAATGCAATTGATGAGCAGTCTTTGACTCTTTTGATTCCTGAAATAGGATTAAAGACTCCCACAAGAATTCCTGAAATTTTTGAATACTCTGATGAAGACGTATCACTCGGTGATTCTCTTATTAAGCTGCTAAATGGTAACAATGAATAAAGTATTTGTCTTACCTCCTTCTGAAGATTGGATCGTCGATCGTTTTGTTAAAGAATGGAATGAAGATAATTCTGATATCGCCGTCATGCATCCAAAAGATGCTGATGTTGTATGGTTACTTGCTGATTGGGCATGGGATCAACTTGCAAGAACTGGGTGGTTAACTAATAAAAAAGTATTAACTTCTGTTCATCACATTGTTCCTGAAAAATTTAAAGATCAAGACATCAAAAATTTTTTACTGCGAGATAAATTCACAACTGCGTATCATGTCTATAATCAACAAACTGCAGAGTTCATAAAGAACTTTACTGAAAAGCCGATTCATTTAGTAAAGTACTGGGCAAATCAAAAAATCTGGCATCAAACTGCAGATAAGTTAGATTTAAGAAAAAAATATAATCTTCCAGAATCTTCTTTCTTAATAGGTTCTTTCCAAAGGGACACTGAAGGAAGTGATCTGATTTCTCCAAAACTTGAAAAAGGACCAGATCTTCTAGCTGACGCTATAGAAAAGTGGTGGTCTACAAATAAAAAAATTCATGTAGTTTTAGCTGGGTGGAGAAGACAATACATCATCAATCGACTCAATTTAGCTAAAATTCCTTATAGCTACTTTGAAAGACCAGCACGTGAAATAATAAATGATCTTTACCAAACTCTAGACTTGTATCCAGTTACTGCAAGATGTGAAGGCGGTCCGCAGTCGTTAATTGAATGTGGGTTAATAAACGTACCAGTTGTTTCAAGAAACGTTGGAATTGCTGAACAAGTATTACCACAAGAATCTATAAATGATAACGTCACGTTAGCAATTCCAAATGTTCCAAACGTTGAAGACTGGAAATTACCAAACGGTTATCAAAAGTACAGAGAATTGATACTATCATTGTGAACTAAAATAATAAATGTTGTAATATTAGCATTTAAAGAGGTTAGTTCATAATGAAGATAGCTGGTATTTGGCCTGGGCATGATTGTTCTTTTTGTATTTTAGAAGATGGAAAGCCAACTATTCATGCAGAACTTGAAAGGTACAATAGAGAAAAATCTCCACTAGGAGATGCTATTAAGTTCATGTTTGATCGTGTAAGATCAGAATCCAAACAAGTATCACATTTTGCTTCAGTTCATCCATTAAAGAAAACGAAGCAATATGAAGAATCTTTTTCAGCTGCAGAAAAAATTGCTTCTGAAAATGGAGGAAAGTTTCATTTTTTCTCTCATCATAGAGCCCATGCTGCTAACGCTTTCTATTCAAGCAATTTAAATGAATCTTTAGTTTTGACTATAGATGGTGGTGGCGTAGAAGATGAAAATGGAGGAGAAACAGCATGCACAATCTGGTATGGAAAAGATTGTTCAATGAAACAATTGAAGTCTTTTAAACCATATGAAGTTAATATTGGAGGAGTTTGGACAAGAATTACTCGATATGTCTTCAAGCTTCAAAATGGATGGCCACTTGGGGGTGAAGAAGGAACAGTCATGGCTATGGCTGCATTTGGTGATCCTCAAAAGTACTTTAAAGATTTTTTGAAAATGTTGACAACCGATATTATTGCTTCTAGCGTAAAGCCCCATAATCAACCTCCTGGTGCAACTTCAGATTCAGATCCAACGCATCCATATCTTGAACCGTGGGCAGCAATTGCAAGAAAATCAGAACAAGATAAGTTCGATCTTGCAGCTGGATTACAATTAGCTACAGAAGAATTACTAAAACAAATCATTCAATTTGCTTTAGATAAAAGTCCTGTAAAAACTAAAAATGTTTGCATTTCTGGTGGGGTTTCTTTAAATTCAGTCGCAATGGGCAAAATTAAGTCCTGGTTTCCAGGGGTTATAGAAAACGTTTATATCCCACCAGTTCCATATGACGGTGGTCTTGCTATTGGAGCAGCGCAGATCGTCTGGCATGAAGTTTTGAATAACCCAAGAATCGAATGGAATCATAATTTCACTCCCTATCTTGGTGAAACATGGAACAAGGATCACTTTGACAAAGTCGTCAAAAGCTATCCAGTCGATATAACCCCCTGTAATCTAGAACAGATAGTTGATTATTTAAATGACGGTAATATCGTTGCTGTATTTAACGGTAAGAGTGAATCTGGTAGGAGAGCTTTAGGAAATAGAAGCATTCTTGCAGATCCTCGTAGATCTGATATGAAAGACATAATCAATGAAAAAGTAAAGCATAGAAAATGGTTCAGGCCATTTGCGCCATCTATCCTAGAGCAAGATGCTCCGGAATGGTTTTACGATTATCAGGAAAGTCCTTACATGCAATTTGTGCTGAAATTTAAGGAAGAAAAGAAACATCTAGTGCCAGCAGTCGTTCATCAAGATGGAACTGCTCGTTTACAAACAGTTAGAAAAGAAGACAACGAATGGTATTATGATTTCTTGACAAAATGGAAGCAAAAATCAGGAGTACCAATCATTTTGAATACTAGCTTTAATGATAGAGAACCAATCTGCGAAGACGCTTCTCATTCTATTAGATGCTTTTTAGGAACTAGAATAGATTATCTTTACTTCCCTGAATATTCGATAGTTCTTAGTAGAAAATCTTGAGCATGGCTAAAATATTAATAAACAGAAAAGTCGTTCAAGGTCCTTGGGGCGGTGGAAATAATTTCGTTAAATCTCTGTACGAAAATTTATCTTTTGCTGGTCACGAGATCGTAGAGTCATTAAATGACAATGATATTGATCTAATCGTTATGATAGATCCTCGTTACGACGATTTAAAAATTTCAATCAACGAAATTTTTTCTTATAAGCAAAAAAATAAAAACGTTAAAATTCTTCATAGAATAAATGAATGTGATGCAAGAAAAAATACAAATGAAATTGACAGACTTCTCTTAGCATCTAATGTAGTTGCAGATGAAACAGTTTTTATCAGCGAGTGGTTACAAAGCTACTTCATTACTAAAGGTTTCAGTAATCACAGTAGTGTAATTTATAATGGGTGTAATTCATCACACTTTTATCCTGAAAAAAATCATAAAAATAAAACCGTCCAATATCCTATCAAAATTGTTACGCATCACTGGAGTGACAACTGGATGAAAGGATTCGATGTTTATAAACATCTTGATAAGTTATGCCAAGAACACCCTGAAAAATATAAATTCACGTACATCGGCCGTTATGCAAAAGAATATTCTCCTATTGCATCTACGATTATCGATCCTTTGTACGGTAAAGAACTTGGAGATGAGTTAAGAAAAAATGATGTTTATATTACCGCTTCTAGATGGGAACCTTGCGGAATGCATCACATTGAAGGAGCTTCGTCAGGACTACCCGTCATTTATCATGAAGAAGGCGGAGGAATTGTAGAAGGATGTAAAAAGCATGGTGTATCATTTCTTTCAAATGATCAATTAATAAACGTAATAGACACAGTAATCAACAATTATCATGAACTTGCGTCAAACATTGATTATGATCAATTATCTTTTTCTAGATGTATTAAAAGTTATTTGAACTTAATTGATAAGATGTTAAGAGGTCGATGATGAAAAAAACAGTCGTTGGATACTTGACATACATAACTGTTAAAAATTCAAATAATAGATTGCTAGATTTTCGCGATAGTGTAGAGTCATTAAACTTATTAAGATCGAACAATATCGAAATAGTATCAATTGATAATTCTTCCATCGACGAAGTTAGAAAAAACATTAAATCTTCAGGATTATTTTCAAAACATTTTCATTATCAAAAAAATTATTTTGATGTTGCTTTATTCTACACCACGTTGTGGTATGCAAAAGATATTGATGCCGATTACGTTTGCTTTTTATATGATGATTTTATCATGTATGATAATGCTATAAATGACGTAATAGAATTTTTGGAACAACATCAAGATGTATCTTGTGTAAGATTACCATCGTATGATTTTAAAAATAAATCAAAATATGATTCAGATATAACTCCAAAGTCTATTAACCCTGATTCGATTAGACATTACAATTCAATAACTGGAAAATCTTTAATTTGGGAAGGTCCTTTTCAATTTGGAGAACATTCATTTTACAAAAATAACTGGCATTATACTTCAAGACCTTGTGTGTGGCGAAGAAGCTTTTTTGAAAAAGTTATTGAAACTCAAGGTCAAACTAGCAACGTCTTACAAGGATTCGAGGCTTGGGCTACAAATGAATTTGAAAAATTTTCAGTGAAAACAGGAGTCCTCGACGGAGGAATGTTAAAAACAACCCCAGTCATTCGATCAGCAAGGGGATTAGAAATTTGCACCGAAAAAGAGAATAGTATAAAAATATCTGTAGATGAGATGTTTGAAGAATACAAAAAAATGAAGGTGAATTGACATGGCTGTTTATGATTGCTTTTTGTTTTTTAATGAGCTAGATTTGCTTGAAATACGTCTAAACGAATTAAATGATGTTGTTGATAAATTTGTTCTAGTAGAATCTTCGCTGACTCATTCTAGCAAAAAGAAACCTTACTATTTTGAAGAATCAAAAGACAGGTTTAAAGATTTTTTACACAAAATCGTGCACATAAAAGTAGATGATACTCCTAACATTCCGGCGCGCCCGGGCCGAATGGGTACGTTTCACAATAGACATGACATAGAATGGTTTCAACGTGACTGTGCTTCTAGAGGTCTTGTTTCTTGCTCTGATGATGACTTGATTTTGCTGTCTGACGTCGATGAAATACCACGTCCTGAATCTGTTATGCAAACAAACGAGATATTACTGAGAGATGAAAACTCAATCGTGTCGTTTAAACAAAAGCTTTACTATTACTATATCAATGGGCTGTGCATGAAAGGTAGCGTTACGGAACCCTGGTGGGGAACGACAGCGTGTTTATATAAGCGATACCCTGGAGCACAGAACATGAGAAACACTAAAGCAAGCAACAAAAACGTTATAAACGATGGAGGTTGGCACTTTTCGTACATCGGCGGCGCAGATTCAATCGCATTGAAGATAGAAAGTTTTTCTCATGCTGAATTTGACAATGAAGCAGTAAAAGATAGAAATAGACTTAACAAGGTCATTGAATCAGGAATGGATTTATTTGAAAGACATGATAAGCCAAGACAAACATACATTCAACTTGACCAATCTTTCCCTCGACATTTATTAAACAACAAAGAAAAATTTTCTCATCTCATAAAGGAGCCAAAATGAGAGTTGTAAGTTTAGTTTTTTCTTATGATCTTGATAGAATGAAATCTAGTGGCCGAGTATGGAGCCACGGCGGGTACAGAGATAAGAATTATATTCAATCATACTCTGCGGCTTCGATTGCAACTTTTTTACATCACAATCCTGAAAAAGAATACATCGTTAACACCGATGATGTTGATGGGTTGTTTAAACATATCAATCAATATGATGTTTCAACTTCAAATCTAAGTTTAGTAGACTGGTCAAATAAGTTAGAAGAATGGAAGCAGCACGAATATTGCTTCTTTCCAGCTATGATGCATTCGTTAGAACATGCAAAAGAATGCCAAAAGAACGATGAAGATTTTCTAAAACTAGACAATGATTTGACATGTAAGAAAATCAT
>Ga0209401_1001257_pt1 | contig 16886 bp, 13 predicted proteins | sample M_140807_MF_Meta_FD_187318 | JGI IMG/M metagenome (GOLD analysis project Ga0209401, IMG submission 187318) | Freshwater microbial communities from Lake Montjoie, Canada to study carbon cycling - M_140807_MF_MetaG (SPAdes) (version 2) | ecosystem: Environmental > Aquatic > Freshwater > Lake...
ATTCTAAAGGAAACGAACATGGATGATATCATCAATCAAGCAGACGGAAAAGTTCAAGTGATATTTGAAAGAACAGGAGACAGCGGATCGTTTAGAGATGCTCTCTGGTTCTCGGACGAAGAGTATGCAAACACCACACCCGATCAAATCTCAAGTTTACAACAACAGCGATACGACAATTGGCTGGCCGTGATCAATGCAATGCCAACTGAATAATTCCGCTGGGACCAAGTAATGGCAATATCTTTTGTTGCTGCTGGTGCTGTAGTTACAGGTGCAAACCCCACTGTTGCAGTTCCTGCGGGTTATGCCGAAAAAGACTTACTGGTAATCGTTACCACCGGCACAGCCACACCCACGACTCCTGCAGGATGGACATCTAGAGGTGCCCAAGGACTTGGTGTATTTTTAACAATTTTTTATAAATTTGCCAGCGGCACAGAATCATCTGTAACACTGACTGTGGCTGGCGCTACAACTAAAGCAGTTATGTTGGCGTATAATGGGGTAAGTGCAGCAGACACAATAACCGCATTTGGTACTGCCACAGGCACCTCGGTGGCAACCGCTGCTCTTTCTACAACATACGTTAATGAATATGTAATTAGTGTTTTTGCTGGTAATACTGCTGCTGCAACGTGGACTGCACCTGCTTCTACAACAACTCGAGTCAACTCATCACCTACTGCTACTGTTAATGGATTGTTAATTGTCGATGAAGCAAAAGCTGCATCGGGTGCCGGTACTGCGAGAACCGCAACAATTAGTTCTTCACATACTCTTGCTGCTGTTGGTTTTTCTATAATACCAAGTGGTCGTTACTGGCGTGGAGGCACAGGAACCTGGACCACTACCACAACCAACTGGTCATTCTCATCAGGCGGACTTGGCGGTGCCCCTGCTCCAACAGCAAACGATCCTGTATTTTTTGACCAAGCTGCTACTTACACAGTTACTTTAACAGGTGCACTGACCTGTTTTGGTATGACGGTCAGTGCCGGCACGGTCACATTCTCTAGCACAGGTACGATCGCAAATTCTGGCTCTATGTCATTGGTTGCAGGTACCGTGTGGAGTGCAACCGGTACTGTTACATTCAACTCTACCAGCACTGGTCGAACCGTAACCACCAATGGTGTCACAATCAATGGTTTTATCACGTTTGACGGTGTGGGCGGCGCCTGGAGTTTAGGTAGCACATTGACTACCGGCGTGACACTTATTACCACATTGACCAACGGCTCTCTCAATCTAAATGGGTTTGATCTAAGTACTGGCTCATTCAGTTCGAGTAATACCAACACTCGTTCAATAGCATTTGGCACAAACAATATTGTAATAAATCAGACTACGGCGTCGGCAATCGTGTTGAACATAGCCACTGCTACTGGTTTTACCTGGACCGGTACCACTGGTGGATTTACTTCAACTGCTGCGGTGGTAAAAACTTTTGTGTTTGGAACAACCGGTGGTACAGCAGCCAATGCACCCAACTTGTCATTCACACTCAGTGGTACAGCGGTACAAACATTAACCACAGGTAGTTGGTTTAACAATCTAAGTTTTGGAACCACCGCATTCAACCCAGGTACAACAGCACTAAGCATAGACGGTGATCTAACATTGTCATCAGGTGGCACATTTACCACCTTGTCGGCCACCATAGTTGGCACAAGTACCTTTACCACAAGCGGAAAAACAATAGCAGCATTTGCTGTTAATACAGCAGGTACTGTGACCTTGACTGCTGCCCTGGGCGTGACCACATACACACAAACAGCAGGCACTATTGATTTTGCCACATTCAATTTAACTTGTTCAGGTGCAGTTGCTTACACAGCAGGTACATTGAGTAATATTGGAACAATCTCTTGTACCACCTGGACGGTCACCGGCGCATTCACACTCTCCAGTGGTACAATTACTCCTTCTGTCAGTTTTGTGTTAACATCAGGATCATTCACCTACTCCGGTGGCACACTGTCAGCAGTTTCCACATTCACTCACACTGCCGGCACGGTCACATTGGGTCAGAACTACTCATTGACCAGCACAGGAACCTATACCCTGACGGCTGGTACGCTGACCATGACCGACCGTAATTTAACCGCTGCTGCATTTATCACCAGTGGTACCGGCACACGTCAAATTGATTTTGGTACCAGCGGATACGGTGAAATAACCGTGACTGGAAACAACGTCACTGTCTGGGACGGAGGTGGTGCTGGTATAACCTACACAGGAACTATACGAGTATATGCAAACTATACAGGTAGTACAGGAACAAGAACAGTAAATTTAGGCACAGGTTGGACCGAAGCAAATGCATTTGATGTCACAGTACAAGGTGCTTCTTACTATTTTATTTCAGGCTTTCAAATTCTCAGCACTGGTGGCAACCCAACTGACACTGTTGCTATATCAGGTGTGGCCAAAAAGTTTGACATGGTTAATTTTAGTTTTGCAGTGACTCCTGGAGTGATGACCATATACGGTGACTACAACATACCTTCTACAATTTATACCGGAACTATCAATGCCAGTGCCAGTACCACCACCTTTGCAGCCACTACTACACAAAATATTCAGATAGACAGGGCCGTTGATCTTCCACTAACATTCTCAGGCGTGGGCGGCACATTCACCCTAAACGCCACAACCACAGGAGGACCTACCAAGGCAATGACCTTGACCGCAGGTGCATTGGTCCTAAACGGTTCTTCTTCCATCAGCACCGGTACTTTTGTTTCTACCGGTACCGGCACAAGATCCATCAACTTCAACAGCAACAATATCACATTAACAAATGCCACTGCTGCCACAACAGTATTGAGCATGGCAGATGCCACCAACTTCACAATAGCAGGCAGTGGTGCATTTATCTCAGACCTAGCTGTGACCAAAACATTCAGCTTTGGATCCACTGCCGGTGGTTCGGCAACCAATGCACCCAATTTAACATTTACCACCGGTGCTGCTATACCAACCATTACCACTGGTAGTTGGTTTAACTCATTGAATTTTGGCACGACAACATCAACACCGGCTACCACTGCCATATCTGTGAGCACACTCACACTGGCTAGCGGTGGCACGTATACCGGTCTCACTCCGTCATTTACCAGCACACAGACCTGGACACCGCAATTCAGCAAGCAGTTGGGCGGCTTGGGTGTCAACATTACCGGTGGTACACTCACACTAGGCGGCAGTCAGTCACTGATAGCTACAGCCACAACCACACTAACCGCTGGTACTCTTGACCTAAACGGCAACGATCTAACCACTGGCATTTTTAGTTCTGACAATGCCAACACACGTGCCATTGTGTTTGGATCAAACAACATCAATCTCACCCATACAACTGCTGCCCAGATAGTGTTGGCCATGGCCACGGCCACTGGGTTTACATACACAGGCACTGGTGGATTTGTATCTAACCTGACTGTAACCAGAACGTTTCGATTTGGGTCAACTGCCGGCGGTTCTGAAACCAACGCGCCAAATTTAGCAATCACCAGCGGAGCCGCTATCGGGAGCATCACGACCAACAGCTGGTTCAATGCGCTAAACTTTACCGGAACCACCTCAACCGTGAACTCGACCTCTGTGTTTGTAAGCACATTGACATTGGCCACCGGTGGTACATATACAGGTCTTACACCAATATTCACACGCACCCAGACCTGGACCACTCAGTTCAGCAAGCAGTTGCTTGGCATTGGTTTCAACTTGGCTGGTGGCACACTCACCCTGGGAGATAGTCCTTCTCTGGTGGCCACCGGCACAACCACATTGACCAATGGTACTCTTGATCTTGGTGGGTTTGATTTAACCACCGGCATTTTTAGTTCCAGTAATTCTAACACGCGATCCGTTGTGTTTGGCACAAACAACATTGTGTTGGCTCACACCACAGCAGCAACCACGGTGTTAAGTATGGCCACTGCTACTGGTTTTACCTGCACAGGTACCGGTGGGTTTACTACCGATGCTTCGATAACTAGAACAATCAACATGGGTGCAACCGCCGGTGATGCAACCAATGCTGCCAATGTGTCACTGACAGGCGCTGGTGTTGCAATCGTTACCATTCAAACAACTAGCTTTATCAAGAATCTTAGTTTTGGATCCACAGCCTTTGCTCTTCCTGCAACCACGTTGAACATAGCTGGTAACTTAACATTATCATCGGCAGCGGGTGCCACGTTCACAGCACTGACAGCAACCATGGTAGGTACCGGTAGCATCCTTAGCAATGGTAAAACTATAGCGGTGCTCACTATCAATAGTGTGTCGGGAACCACAACATTGAGTGATGCACTGATCTTGGTCGCGGGCAACACAACAACATTGACCAGCGGTGCCCTGGTGCTGAGCGGATTCACGCTCACAACAGGTGTATTCAGTTCCAGCAATACCAACACTCGTTCAATTGCATTTGGTACTGGAAAAATTATTATGGCTACTCCTACCCTGGCGCTGACCAATTTGAGTATGGGAACTGCTACAAATTTTACCTATACCAGCAGCGGCACATTTGGCTCTGGCACTGGTTGTTTCCAAGCAACCATGAGCGTGACAAGATCATTTTTCTTTGGTAATAACGCAGGTGCCACAGCCGATAATGCTCCGAGACTTTTTTTGATCAGTGGTGCATCAGTGCCCACATTCAGCGTCACAAGCACCAGCACGTTTGGTGAACTGGATTTTGGAACCACTTCTTTTACTGCCGCCACTGATACGATCAATCTTGTTAATTTATACAATGTATCTACCAGTGTTTTGACAGGCCTGTCGGCCAACATGATTGGCACAGGATCGATCCGTTCAACCACCTCCATTGGGCCGTTGACCATCAACACATCAGGTATCACAACCACCTTGGCAGGTACCACGCTGTGTACCACAGCCGCATTGACCCTGGGTACGTTGGATTTCGCAGGGCAAACGCTAACTTGCTCCAGTACATTCACCTGGAACGGTGGTAGTTTACTCATATCCAGTACCGGCACTCTCTCTTGTACCACATTCACAAACAATGGAAATACTCTTTCTTTATCGAGTGGAACGATAAATCCGTCCACTAGTTTTGTATTGTCATCGGGTTCATTCACCCTGGGAGGCACAGCTACATTTGGTGCAGTACCGTTATTCACTCACACCGCCGGAGATGTCACATTCAACATCAGTTATGCACTCACAGTGACCGGGCAATACACATTCACGGCCGGCACGTTGACACTGGCAGATGGAGTGACACTGACCACTGGCAACTTTGTTTCAAGCAATACTAACACACGTTCCGTTGCATTTGGCAGCGCCAGTGCAGGAAATATCAATCTTGGCCATACAACTGCTGCAACCACCAGATTGAGTATGGCCATTGTTACTGGATTCTCTGACTCTGGTCCAGGCGGTTTTACCAGTTCTATGGGTGTCACAGCAACATTTACTTTTGGTACAACAGGTGGCAGTTCTAGTAACGCACCAACACTTTTGATAACAGGTGGTGCAGCCATACCAACATTTACCACAGGTAGTTGGTTTAATCTATTAGATTTCTCTGGCAGCACATCAACTCCAGCAGCAACAGTATTGAATTTAAATACATTAACACTGGCAGCCGGAGGAACTTACACTGCTTTAGGTGCAACAATGGTTGGCACAGGTACCATCACACCCAATGGTAAAACTATTGCAGCATTTACCGTTAATCATCTAGGCACTACCACATTGGCTGGTGCATTGGGTGTGACCACATACACGCAAACATCTGGTACGATGGATTTTGCTACATTCAATTTGACTGGGTCGGGTGCTGCAAGTTATACAGGTGGTTCACTAGTAAACTTGGCCACATTGACTTGTACTACTTTCACGATCAATGGCCCTGACTATACGTTCTCTAGTGGTACTATCACTCCATCAACCAGTTTCGTATTGACAAGTGGGTCATTTACTTACAACTCTGGTGCAACATTGAGTGCTGTACCCACATTTACTCATACTGCCGGTACTGTTACATTGAATCAATCATACGCACTAACAACCACAGGTACTTACACACTAACAGCGGGTACGTTAACATTGGCCGATGGGGTGACACTGACCACAGGTATATTCAGTTCAAACAACAGCAACACTAGATCAGTTGCATTTGGCAGTGCCAGTGCAGGCAATATTAATCTCACACATACCACAGCAGCAACCACAGTGCTGGCCATGAACACGATCACTGGGTTCTCATACACAGGTCCAGGTGGATTCACTGTGGCTGATATGAGCAACACAAGAACATTCACTTTTGGTTCCACTGCCGGCGGCTCGGTGACTAACGCAGTGAATTTAACATTCACAACAGGGGCCAGCACTGCATCAATGACATCTAATTCGTGGTACATGAATCTTGATTTTGGATCAGCGTCAATGAATACCACAATCACGAGTTTGAACATTGTAGCTAATCTCACACTTTATTCAGCTGGAACATTCTCAAGTTTGACACCAACCATGCTGGGAACAGGTACCATTACCAGTAATGGCCGGACCATAGCAGCGTTGACAATCAATAGTACGTCTGGAACTACCACGCTAGGGGATGCACTTGCAACGGTAGCCACTGGCACAACCACACTGACCAGTGGCACGCTCAATCTTGGTGGTTTTGATCTGACCACAGGTATATTTGCCGGTACAGGTACTGCCACTCGCTCAATCACATTCGGCACAAACAACATCCTGTTGACTCATACCACAGCAGCCACCACTGTGTTGAGTTTTGCCGATGCTACTGGATTTACCTGGACCGGTACCACTGGTGGATTTAGCGCAACTGCTGCAATCACCAGAACATTTACATTTGGTACCACAGGTGGCACAGAAACCAATGCACCCAACTTGTCACTCACAGCCAGTGGCACAGCAATCCAAACATTTACCACAGCCAGCTGGTTTAAAAATTTAAGTTTTGGCACAACTGCATTTGTGCTTCCTACAACCGCATTAAGCGTGGCCGGTGACCTGACATTATCAAGTGGTGGCACGTTCACAGCCTTGACACTGACCCTGGTGGGCAGTAGTGCCAGTACATTTGCCACCAACGGTAAAACAATAACAGCACTCACTGTCAACACCGCCGGATCTGCAACTTTGACTGGCACACTCACTACAAGTGGTGCTATCACGCTCACACAAGGAACACTGGCTTGTTCAACATTCTCAGTGACCAGTGCTACATTTGCAAGCACTGGTTCGTTGACCAGGTCCATGACCGGATCCGGCACATACACCATAACTGGAGCAGGTGCCACCGCATTCTCCAATGCATCTGCCACTGGTATAATCTTTGATGGATTGATTATCAGTATGACCGCAGCCACAGCAAAAACATTTGCCGGCGGCGGCGGAGTGTTCTCAACGCTGAATCAAGGCGGTGCCGGCGCATTGACCATATCGGGCAACAATTCATTTGATGATCTAACAGCTACCACAAGACCCAGCACTATTACTTTCACAGCAAGTTCTACCCAGACATTTAATTTTTTTACTTTGTCAGGCATATCGGGCAGCTTGGTCACGATCAACAGCAGTGTTGCAGCAACTCGCGCTAGTTTGAGCAAAGCATCGGGCACAGTGAATGTTAATTATTTGAGTATCCAAGATTCCAATGCCACCGGCGGCGCAGCATGGTATGCAGGCACAACATCTACCAATGTGAGCAACAATCTGGGCTGGATATTTACTGCACCGCCCACGCCCGGAGGCGCATATACTGGCAACTTCTTTGCGTTCTTTTAGTAGTAGACTACGATCACACGTATTTTCAGTTGATTCAAGACTTGATATGATCAATCATTTGTAGCTAAATAATCACATGGACAAAGAACTCTTCAAAGACCACACAGATTACTGGCAAGTGGCTGAAAATATCCGCGACATCTACATGAGCGACGGCAGCTTGACCACGCTGTTGGACTTTGAGCGGGTGCTGGACGAAGTGGATCTGTATGCATTCAAAAACTGGGAGATTGGCGAACTGGTGGCCGGCCCGGACATTGGCAAGTACAGGGTCACTGCCACATTCATGTGGCCACTCAATCTCATGCCGGACCCACGCGGCGGCCGCAGGCTGCTGCCATTTGACTGCGAAGTGGAATATCAGCGCAAAGAGATCAAGATACCGGTAAAGATCACAGATCCTTCGGACTACAGACCGGGCACACACAAGGCCAAACTCATGACCAAAGAAGTTTGGCTGGTGGCCATCACCATGCCCAAGGCCCTGATGAATGACATCCGTACCGGATCAATTGAAATGGAAGATCAGGACGTCGATCTAGATGAACTGGATGCTGCATACGAAGAGGATCTGGACAAAGACGCCATACAAAGTGACGAGCAACAACAAGATGCACAACAACAACTCAGAACCCCGCAGTAAGCTGCTGTCCGAAGGCCTGCAATACAAGGACCTGGATGGCATCATGAAGCCCACCATCCATGTGGATGAGTTCTCCAGCAAGATGGGCGATGACGATGACATCATCGTGATCAGCTTTTTTGTGAGAGATCTGCAGGCAGCCAAGGATCTCATGGGCTGGTTTGAAAAAGGCTATGACTTTGTGCTGGATGCTGATCGCAGCCCCGGCGAGATCAAACCATCACGTTTCCTAGTATATGTGGAACTTCGCCGACGCAGTTCGGCACCACAGAACATACAGATGCTGCTGGATGATCTCAGCACACTAACAGAATTTGAACCCGAAGACTGGACCATGCACTACGATGGCCGGAGCATGCCTTGGTCAGAAGAAACCTTTACCAAACTGGTACCGCTCACACCCAACGCATATCGTCGCAGCACCCAAGGTGATCTCAACGAGTGGCGCGTGGCTGCTGGCATTGCACCCAAGCGCATACACGAAGTTCAAGACGATGTGCGAGCACTGCAATCCATCGCGGGGTTGATATGAGATTACGAGAATTTGACGAAAAAGAACGGCTAAAAAAAGCCAACGAAAAATTAACAAAATACAAAACTGCCGCAGGTGCTGATGCCACAGCAGCAGACGCTGCGGGCGACTTTACTCGTGGCAACAAGCGTTTTAAAGGCATCAACAGGGCTACCAAAAAGCAGTTTGACAATGATTCCAAACTGGCCAAATTGAAAGAAGTGGCCCCTCCTGGTGCCAAGGCTGAACGCATGGTCAAGCATATTAAAGCGGGTTATGCTCGAGATGGAAAACTCACACCCAAGGAAAAAGGCATTGCTTTTGCCACAGCATGGAAAGCACACAATGCTGGCCGGGTTGAGGAAGCCACAGGCGATGAGCGATTTGATAGTATGATGGGGCAGATACAGAGAGAACCTCGGATCCCTGACTCACAGATGCCTCCCACTGATGTACGAGATCTACATGCGTGGGCGGTCAAAAATCACAAGCCCTATCACAAAATTTTTGCCGAATGGGCCATGAGAGAAGGATTCAAGTCTGTTGCACCAGCACTACAAAAAGCAGGTAATCTAGACAGTGATGCTCTAGATTACTGGACCCCCGATGTTTGGAAACTGTGGTATGGGCCTGATTCAGAAATGCCCCGTCACTGGAGCAAAGAGCGTGTGCCCGAAGAATTGAGAGATTATCTTGAAACTGTGTTCGATGCATACGATCGCATAGTGTTTGACTGGCCCACAGAATATCTTCAGATCAGCGAACAAGGTGTTGCAGAGGCTGCACAGGGTCATACCATTGAAGCACACGGTGTTCGTGGCATGGATCGCCGCACCTGGCACCGGACTTTCCGCGACGCGGACCAAATGATGGCCTGGGCCGAAAAGCATGATGCAGAGATCATGGGCACCCGTGATCTTGAACAAGCCCGGCATCACAACTTATCTCCTGCCCGGCAAGGTGTCACGGAGATGGACAAGAGTGAACCCAGTGCAGGCCGTGATACCGGTCCTCGTCCTGGTCCAGAACGTGAAGCCAAACCTATCACTCCTAAAAAAGCAACTAAAGATGCAGAAGATGTATTAACTAAGGCGTTTCGAGATTCGCAAAGAGTTGATCCACGCACTGGTAAAAAGATGAATACTAAAGGTGTGGCGGAAGCAACCGACAGTGCAACTAGTAATTTAATATGGAAAGCAATGAACTATCTTCCACACGACAGGCCTAAAGACATGGAAGATATCCTGGTCCAGATAGCACATAATCAGGGCCCGGTTACGCGCGCCACTGATGATCCAAAAAAATTGGCATCACTAGTACAGGCAGTCTGGATGGACGGTCAGACAAGAAAACAAAAAGTGGGCCAACAACTGGATGAACTTTCAATAGATACCTTGAGAAACTATATGAGAGCTCAACCTGCTAGGATCAAAGGACCTGCAGGCCTGGCCACAACCAATCCCAAGAAAGCCGCACGTATTGTTGATCCCCAAAAAGGCGACATGCGCCGAGCACTGACCAGACTCAAAGATCCTGAGTATGGACAGCAGGGCATGGCAGAATCCAATGTATTCACCGATGCCAGAATGAATGCTATCAAAGCCGGCAAAGACACATTTGTGGTGCATGGAAAAACATACCAGGTCACTGGCGACACCACAGACGAAAGACAAGCAGGATTGGCAGAAGATTCACTTGCAGCCATGCGACGCTTGGCCGGCATAGTACCACAGCTACCTGTGATTGTGCCCAACGGACAGCGCCAATATCGACACATGCCCACTGCGGTGCAACCACGATGAGACGCACAGCCAATGGACGCCCTGTGCGACCATTGCCTGGCGCACCGATCAAACCAGAAGCACCTGCGCTGACCACTACACCGCAAACCACTGACGCACAACAACGCAAGGTGCGTAGATCTACTAGGATGATACCCGTTGGTATGGGATTTCGATTGCAATGAAAGCTGAAGATTTTGAAATACACGATCAAGACAAACTAGATCGCATACTGACAAAACTATGCGAAATGGTCATCCGCGGCCAACAACAAGATCCCGACCTGGGCATGGTGGCTGCTGCTGTGCTAGATCCCGACAATCGCTGTGTGGCCGGTATCAACTATCCCAGCGAGACCGGGCATCGTGTGCATGCTGAACGTGCAGCCATTGATGCTTATACCCAACAATTTGGTGCTGTGCCCAGAGGCAGCATAGTGATCACCACACTGAGTCCATGCAGCGAACACATGGACGAGCGTGATGGTACTCCATGCACTGATCTCCTGCATGACCATGGCATACACAAAGTGTATTGCGGATACAAAGATCCCACACAGAGAGATAGCCATAAAAGATTCCACACAGAGGCCACAAGGAATCCTAAACTGCATGAGCTGTGTCATCAGTTTGCTGCCACATTCCTAGAACCCACACAACAACTGGATGAGTTGAGTTTCTTGGGATCACCTTGTACTAAAGATTGCTCGGGTCACAGAGCTGGATACAAATGGTCTAAGGACCGCGGCAAGGTGCATGCTGCCAGCTGGTCTGACAGCTTCAACCGCGGCGCAGCATTGGCAGTGGCCGGGCGATAACTTTACCGCTTGGTATAAACAAAATAAAGACGCCCCAATTCAGTGGGTTCTTTCTTAAAAGTGTCTAGATTTAAATTGTACTTTTCAGCAAACTCATTTACTATTTCAAATGACCAAGGGAATATATCCACATAAGGTCCTGTCTTGTGTGGCAATCCTGGATTGGCCCGCAAAAAGAATCGGCCGCCAGGCTTTAACAAACTCACACAATGCGCAAACCGCTGTTCAATTTCATCCTTTGAATTAAAGTTGATTGAGCCTAGTGCGATGATCACATCGTGTGATTCGGGTCGGACTCGATAGTCCAGGATATCCACTTCATAATCGGCAGCATCATTGTAAGGATCAATGCCAACGATGTTGTGTATGCGGCCTTTAAAAGGATGATATCCACAGCCCACGTCCAAGACCTTTTCGGGATTTAATTCATTTATTTCATCTACTAGTGCCCAACCCGAATGATCATATTCGCCGGTACGTGGCCGCCATATTTCGGCAAAGAAACGATGTGTGTAGCGTTCAGACAAGTCTGCTACGATTTCTTTGAGCGTGCCACGGTATTCACAGGGCAGCGCCAGCTCTGCTTCCACAGCGTCCTTGAACTTGCGATAGCGCACAGGTGTCCAAGGCAACTGATCTACCACGGTATCGTCAGTGATGGAAATTTTACTGTACTTGGGCAAACTAAATGCAGTCTGCAAATTTTTTGTGATTAGGTCAAAGATTTTAGTATTCATTTGGTAATAATGTTATAATGCCACCCGCCGCGAATTCTGTCAAAGGTAAATGTGTAGGTGCCTGGCAATGTACAATGCAGGTATGGGCTGTACTTCCAGGGCATGTACATTGCATCCTGCAGGAACAATGTATTATTTAAATAAGAAATCTTATTTAAAATTCCAATGGTTTTTGGTGTATCTATGTTTAGAGAAAATTCAATTTTGGCCATGACATGGTCAGGATAATCATATTTTCCAAATTCTAGCAATGGTAGGGTATTTTTAGTTATATCAATTAGGTCGGTGTGGATCACATCTGGCATCATGTTGTACAATTTAAAATTGGTTTGTTTCAGCCGGGTACGTATTCCTGCTGCTGCATGTTGGATTTGATCGTATTCTACCAGTGCAGCAGCAAAATTGTCTATTAGCAATTCAGCAGGATACAAATGAGTCTCGCTGTCATTTTCGGTCCATAGCCGACTGCGTCGAGGAATGTGTATGATCTCATTCCATACATGTACATCACAATGTAATCTATCCGGGATGCTGATTGCATTGGACGCTAAAAATGGTTTTGCACAATGCCACGTACTGCACATGCCTTGATCAAATAAATCTGGGCCAACAGTTTCTGACACCAGGATATCAATTTCACGATCAATTTGCCCGTCAATCTGATCGGACCAGAAATCACAATTGATAACTTTGAATCTAGATTGATCAAAACATCGGCTCAAAGTGTACTGTGCTATTTTAGCGTATTCGGCATTGTTCTCTACTGCAAATACAAATTTTGCACCAGCTTGCAGGGCATAGGCTGATAAGATACCAGTGCCGGTTCCAACGTCCAGCACTACTTTATCTTTGGCAGCGGAACACAATGCGTCTGCGTAGAACTTGTTCCTCCAGCGGTCATTTATCATGACCAGAAAGTTAGAAATTTCCTTAGACTCGATTGGAATTTTTGTTAGCGGACTAAAAATTTTGTTATTCATACGTTTTTTAAAGGTTGATAAATAATTTTTTGTTCTTATTAAATTTTTTGGTAAATAATCTTGATTTCAAACATATTTAAGGAGAAGTTATGAACATCAAAAAAATACTAGCTGCTTTGGTTCTTGTACCTGCTGTGGCGTTTGCCTGGCAACCCACTCGCCCGATCACAGTGATCTATCCCAATGGGCCCGGTGCCGGTAACGAGATCAGTTTCAAGATTGTGTCTGACATCGTGGAGCGGAACACCGGGGTTAAATTTGTGTCTGAATACAAGCCCGGAGCAGATGGCAATTTGGCCACTAATTATTTCAACACTGTGGCCAATGATGGATACACTGTGTCCGTGCCGGCCTGCAACAGCCAATGGGTCACGGCTGAAATATGGTATCCACAGATGATCAAATATAATATATTTGAATTTGAACAAGTGGCCAACATCGCCCGAAGTCCGCTGGCATTCTGGGCCACCCCAAACAGCCAGATAAACACTCCCGAAGAATTGATAAATGAAATCAGATCAAAACAACGACCAATCAATTTTGCCATTGGCGGCGGCGGTCATAAATTAGCAGTAGAGTATCTCACAACCAAGCTGAATGTGCCTGGCGGTGATCGAGTTGAAACTATCATGTACAAAGGCCCGGCGCAGGCATTATTAGATGTAATGGGCGGGCATGTGGAGTTTGGGGTCACACCAGTAGCAGTGGGCTATCCGCATCTGCAGGCAGGCAAACTAAAACTGATCGGCATTGCTGGTGAGGCGCCATTACGCGGCATGGAAAAGATACCTTTAATGAAAGATTATACACCAGGATTGAACATATATGGCTGTTGGAATATCATATTGCCCAAAGGCACACCCAAAGATGTACAAGACTGGTACAGAACAAACTTTGTGCCGGCCATTAATAGTCGAGAAGCCCGAGTTAAATTTGAAGAAAATCTCATGTTTGTCACACCCAGCGAGCACACAGCCGACGGTCTGAGCAGCAGCATGATGCGACTGAGAAATGATTGGCAACCTATTGCTAGAAAGTTCAAACCAGAATGAAATACATATTTGTAAGTGGAGCCCCTGGCTCGAAATGGTCGAGTGTAGTAAAGAACATTTACTGGAGTCCTGATATTGATAGCAGTGATTATTCAGACGCTAGGACATATTATCACGATGCATCGGGCCAAATGGAACTGATGCACATGGGGGTGTATTGGGGACCTGCTATGGAATTTGGTGACAGATTTGAAAAGCTGGATCAATACACAAAAGAACAAAATGAAGCTGAATTCGATCGTCCATTTAATGGGACTGGAGTAAGGATTATAAAAAGTCATGTGTTTGGATATCATATTGATTATATCAAACGCACCTGGCCCGACTGCCCTATAGTGTTAATCGACAGATCTGACGATGCTTGTCTGGGCTGGTGGGTCAAGTGCGGTGAGTTCAAGATCTCATATCCGCTGTATAGAGATTACTACAAAGACCTTAGACAGATGAGTGCGGCCATTGCAAGAGAAAATGAAGGCAATCGACGTGCCGCTCGAGAATATCCCAGTCAGTCAGTGGAAACAAATCGGCAATTAGCAAGAGCATTAAATATTGCAGTGCCAAATCGGATGTATTATCAAGACTATGTCAAATCAGACATAAAGGTCACAGTGATATGAAATCAAATTGGGAACAAACAAAGAAACGCAGCCGATATCATTTCGATCCGCAACGTAGAGATCAAGCACAGTACACATCAAGAAAATGGAAATAAAATTACCTAGTTTTGTATTGCATAGTAAAATCAAAAAACAATCTAACATAGCAAATAGTTTGGATCAGAGAGAGAATTCATATGATCCTGCTCATTATGATCAATATCCATGGCCGATCACTTATGAATATAACAGTAGGGGTTATAGAGATCAAGAATGGCCCGATGATCTGACCCACGCGATCTGGTGTTTTGGAGATAGTTTTACAGTGGGACAAGGGTCTCCGATTGATCACACATGGTGCTATTGTTTACAACAACGTTCGCAGCAACGTATCATCAACATCAGTATGGATGGTGCCAGTAATAATTGGATCGCAAGAAAAATACAAGAGTTACTGGCAGAAGTGGTTCCAAGCACCATTGTAATACAATGGAGTTATGCTCATCGTCGAGAATCCACTGTAGATTATGTGCGTAAATTGAATTTTTTTGATGTGTGTCAAAAATGGGATCAATTCTATTCCAACATCAGAGACCCACATTGGCCGGACACTTCTTTAATTGATTTCCACAATCTGCCATTGAACATACAGCATGAAGTGCGTAAATTTGATTCTAATGGCAATAATCAACTGTTAGTCAAATGGTTGAATCTTATCTCCAGGACGGATCAGGAAATTGATGATGAAACCCGTAGACTATATTGCGAAGATGAAGTCGACGATGAAACCCGTAGGCTGCATTACGATCGTGGTGCATTGATTCAAGATGATATCAATGATGTTGTCAACTGTATAAACCAAGTTGAGTCGGCCGCAGCCAAACACAATACAAATGTGATCCACAGTTTTATACCTAATTTTATCGACGATAAACATTGGAAATTTATTGCACAGGCATTGCCCGTCAATAGATATGTTGAACCATTTAAAAAATTAGATCTTGCACGTGATAGTCATCATTACGATCTGGTCACAGCAACCCATGTGGCCAAGAAGATTGATCAGTTGATCAGGTTGGTCCAAGAGCAATCCCAAGTCAGGTGACACTAAAATCCGACGGAGTATGGGCTTGAAATAAACTGTGCAGATAAATATCTGCATGTGGATCTTACATCTTTTACCAGACGCACTAATCGCCTGGGTCGTCAACACAATTTTAATAGCCGGCGCAGTGGTCACTGTAGCCGGCTTTTTCGTGCGGTTTATTCCGTTTGTGAATCAATATAGAATTCCTGTGCAGATAGCAGGAATACTGCTGCTCACAACGGGTGTGTACTTTCATGGCGGATATGCTGTGGAACAAGACTGGCGCGAACGTGTGGCCGAAGTACAAGCTCGACTCGAAGTGGCAGAAAAACGCAGCGCAGAAGTCAATACTGAGATTGTGACCAAGATAGTCACCAAGACAAAACTGGTCACACAGCGCGGAGATGACATAATAAAGTATGTGGATCGCGAAGTTGTGAAGAATCAAGAAGTGATCAAGTTTGTGGAAAACTGCCCTATTCCTGAAATCATTATCAACACACACAATGCTGCTGCATTAAATCGACCAATAGAGGAAAAGAAATGAGAATAGCATTGTTAGGCCTAGCGAGTTTATTGGCAGCATGTTCCACTGCTGTGCCATTGACACAGAGTTTTCCGGACGCTCCTGCAATGCTGATGGAAAAATGTCCGGAATTAAAGACCATTGTGGGAGAAAAGGTCACCATAATAGAATTCACAAAAACTGTGAGTGAGAATTACACAACATATTATCAATGTGCAGGGCGGACAGATGCCTGGATTGATTGGTATAATCAACAAAAGAAAATATGGGATGAAACGCAATGAGCAATTCAATACTGACACTGAACCAACTGAAACAAATGGTACGGAATCCGCATATCGACCATTGGCATGAAG
>Ga0209401_1001262_pt1 | contig 16866 bp, 10 predicted proteins | sample M_140807_MF_Meta_FD_187318 | JGI IMG/M metagenome (GOLD analysis project Ga0209401, IMG submission 187318) | Freshwater microbial communities from Lake Montjoie, Canada to study carbon cycling - M_140807_MF_MetaG (SPAdes) (version 2) | ecosystem: Environmental > Aquatic > Freshwater > Lake...
CCCATCAATCGATCTGCCCACCGACCACCCTCGACCGGCGGTTGCGAGCGGTCAACGCCTGGTGCGGGACCACGAGCTGCCTGAGGGAAAGATCGCTGGCCTGGAGCAGCTTTGCCTAGAACAAGGGGCTTCCCTGGCCCTCGGTTTGGCCAGCCTGGTGGGGGTGCTGCTGCAGCGCTACGCCCGCATCGATGCGGTGCCTTTGGCCCTGGCGAATGCTCCACTCCCCTGCCCAGACCTGGAGCACGAGCAGGAGGGACCACGGCGGCCCGGGGCAACAGATCTTGATCGATCGTCCAGCGGCAGGAGGGCTGGATTGTTGCTCCAGGTGGTGGATGGCTCCGACAATCCCGGTTTCCGCGTGCTCCTCACCCGGATGCGCAAGGAGGCCCTCAAGGCCCATCCAGCAGCACGCCTTCCGGACCGGGACGTTCGCGTCCCGCAGGTGCTCGTTGAACTGGTCGAGCAGCCTGCTGCGTCCGCAGGCCCGAAAGCAGCCGACTCCCTGGCAGGGCTTCACCCAGGCTGTGAACTCGCCTTGCAAGGGCAGCGCCACGCCGATGGCCTCACGCTGCGGATCGATGCCAGTGCCGATCTGTTCAACCCAGAGCGCATCGACCGCCTCGCCGGCCATCTCACCACGCTGATCGAGGGGGTGCTCGCTGATCCGGAACGGTCGATTCACGAGCTGCCGATCCTCACGGCTCAGGAGGCTGACCAGCTGTCGCGCTGGAGCGAGGGCCCCCGGCTGGCGGTGCCGCCGGTCTGTGTCCATCAGCTGTTTGAGCTGCAGGTGGCTCGCACCCCCGATGCCATCGCCCTGGTGTTCGGGGATCAGCAGCTCACCTTCAGCGAACTGAACGCCCGGGCAAACCGTTTGGCACACGCCCTGATCGCTCGCGAGGTGGGTGCCGAAGTGATCGTGGCGTTCGCGCTGGAACGTTCGATTGAGCTGGTGGTGGCCCTGCTGGCGATCCTCAAGGCCGGAGGTGCCTACCTGCCGCTGGATCCGGCCTGGCCGCCGCGGCGTTTGGCTCAGATCCTCGAGGATGCCGCTGCCGCGGTGGTGATCACCTCCAGTCGGGCTCTTCCGTTGATCGAGGCCAGCGGGGTAACCGCGGCCGAAGCGCTCCTGACCATTCCGATTGATGCCGGAGATCTTCCGGAAGGCGATGGGATCGAATCCGTTTCATTGCCGGCCAGCCAGGGATTGGATCCTGCCGCCAATCCCGTCCGGCGGCAGGATCCGGCAACGGCGGCCTATCTCCTCTACACCTCCGGCACAACCGGCACCCCCAAAGGTGTGCTGATCGAGCACGCTGCCTTGGTGGCGCGCACCATCGACATGGTCGGGCGGTTACGGCTGGATTCCAGCGCCGTGGTGCTGGCCCACACCGCGCTGAGCTTTGACATCTCGCTAGTTGAAGTGCTGATACCGCTCGCCGGCGGTGCCCGTGTGGTGCTGACCACCGAGGAGCAGCAACGGGATCCCGCCGCCCTGATCCGGCTGGTGAACGATCAGCACATCACCCTGCTGCAGGCCACGCCATCCCAGTGGGAGGTTCTGCTTCGGAATGGATATAGACAACACCCCCAGATCTTGGCCATCGCTGGCGGGGAAGCGCTATCGCCATCACTGGCCGAGGCGATCCGGCAGCAATCGGGAGCCCTACTCAATGGCTATGGCCCCACGGAGGTCACGATCTATGCCTCGATGCAAACGATGGAAGCTCACAGCGCCATCGACATCGGAAAACCGCTGGCTAATACCTCAGCAATGGTGCTGGATCGCCACGGACATCCATGTCCGATCGGCATCGCGGGGGAACTATTTCTGGGCGGATGCGGGGTGGCCCGTGGCTACCGGAACCGGGCGGAGCTGACCCGGGAGCGTTTCGTGAGCGATCCGGTTGCTGCCCAGCGATTGGGTGGGGAGGCAACGGAACGGATCTACGCAACCGGCGATCTGGTGTCCTGGAATCCTGACGGCACCCTCGCCTTCCACGGCCGCATCGATCACCAGATCAAGCTGCGTGGCTTCCGGATCGAACCAGGCGAGATCGAGGCGAACCTGCTGGCCCATCCGGCCGTGGCCCAGTCCGCCGTCATCCTCCGCCAGGACGATCCGGCGAATCCTCGCCTGGTGGCCTATTGGGTATCCAGCATCGGGCCCAGCAGCTCCACCTACCCACTCACAACACACCAGCTCCGAGCCTTCCTCAGCCAGCGCCTGCCGGATTACATGGTGCCTGCGGCCTTCGTGGAGCTGGCAGCCCTGCCGCTGACGGCCAATGGCAAGCTCGATCGCAACGCCCTGCCAGCCCCGAGCTTCTCCGGGGATGAGGAGCAGCGGGTGGCGCCCTCCACGGCGCTGGAGCGTCAGCTGCACGGCCTCTGGGCCGAGGTGCTCGGCCACGGCGAGTTTGGGGTGAACGACAACTTCTTTCTTCTGGGGGGGCATTCGCTTGCTGCTGCCCGATTGGTGTCGCGGCTGGAACAGGCGTTCGGCAGCGCTCTGCCGGTGTCCGCCCTCTTTCAGCACCCCACGATCAGCGGCCTGGTTCCGCTGCTTGTCAGCGTTCAGGGCAGCCCAGGGTCCGCCGCTACTGGCCACGCCATCTCCAGAACCGAGCCGCTGGTGGGGGATTGGCCGCCGGGCTGCCAGGCGTACCCGGCCTCCTTTGCCCAGATACGGCTGTGGTTCCTGCAGCAGCTGGAACCTGAGCTGTGCGCGTATCACCTGCCCTTCCTGTGGCGGCTGAGCGGAGAGCTGGACACGGCGGCGCTGCGGGGGGCGCTGAGGGATCTGATCGAGCGGCATTCCACCCTGCGCACTTCGTTCGCAATGGTTGGTGATGAGGTGGTGCAACGCGTTCATCCGCCGGCGCCCTTCCCGCTGGATGCGGAAGTGCTGCCGGCCCATTCGTTCGCCGATCCCGACGGAGAGGAGGGGATCGAAGAGCTGATCAACACCTGGCTAGAGCAGGAAGCCACCACCCCCTTTGACCTGAGCTCGGGCCTGCTGCTGCGAGCCCGCCTGTTGCGGCTTTCAGATCGTGACCATCTGCTGCTGCTCAACCACCACCACATCGCCTCGGACGGTTGGTCGGTGTTGGTTCTGGCCCGTGATCTGGCGGAGCTCTATAACGCCCATCACAGCGGCCGCGCTCAAGGGCTTCCTCCGCTTTCTGTTCATTATCTGGATTACGCCGCCTGGCAACGACAACGGCTGATCGGGGGACAGCTCGTTGAACTCCAGGAGTACTGGGTCGGCCAGTTGCGGGATCTAGAGCCACTGGAACTGCCAAGCGATCGGGCGCGTCCTGCGATGCCCTCGCACCGTGGTGGAAGCGTTGGGTTCACGATCGAACCGGCGCTGCTGGAGCCCTTTGAGGAGCTTTGCCGCCGGGAGGGCGCCACCCTGCAGATGGGGTTGTTGGCCGTGTTGGCGCTGGTGCTGCACCGCTACAGCCGTCAGAACGACTTCGCGATCGGGATTCCCATTTGGGGCCGTAACCATCCGGATCTGGAGAACCTGATCGGTTTTTTCATCAACACGCTGCCGATCCGCACGCGCTTTGCGCCCGAGCAGAGCTTCCGCGAGCTGCTGATCCAGGTGCGGGATGCCTCCATCGGGGCGTACGACCACCAGGAGTTGCCGTTTGAGCAGATGGTGGAAGCGCTCAGCCTGGCGCGGGATACCAGCCGCAATCCGTTGGTGCAGGTGATGCTTCAGCTGGTCGAATGGCCGGAAGTCTCCCTCGAGGCGCTGGAAGGTTTGGAAGCTAAACCGCTCACCTGTGGGCCAGAGACCGTCCGGTTTGATCTGGAATTCGTCCTGCGCCGCTCGCCCTGTGGCGGACTTCGGGTTCAGATTCTGTTTGCCATGGATCTCTTCGATGCCGACCGCATCGAGCGGCTGACCAGCCACCTGCTGATGCTGCTGACTTCCGTGGTGCAGGCTCCGGATTCGCCTGGGGATGGCTTCAATCTCCTTCCTGAGAGCGAACGTCAGCTGATCGAAAGTTGGCAGCACGGACCTGTGGTTGAGGTGCCAGAACTGTGCGTGCATCAGCTGTTTGAGCAGCAGGCGGAGCGCACGCCCGAGGCGATTGCCTTGGTGCTTGGGAGGCAGGAGATCACCTACAGCGAACTCAACGCCCGCGCCAATCAGTTGGCCCATCACCTTATTGATCTGGGCGTTGGCGTGGATGTGATCGTTGGATTGTGCCTGGAGCGCTCGGTGGCGTTGGTGGTTTCTTTGTTGGCGATTCTCAAGGCTGGTGGGGCTTATCTGCCGCTGGATTCTGCTTATCCAGATGAGCGGTTGGCCTTCATGGTCGAAGACAGCACGCCTGTGGCGATGCTGGTGCACGGGGCGACGAGAAAGCGCTTGAAGGCCTTGTCAGGCGGGGTGCCGATGGTGGACCTGGAGGCTGATGCAGCGGCATGGGAGGAGATGAGCATCACCAATCCGAATCCGGCTGTCCTGGGCCTCAGGTCGAATCACTTGGCCTATGTGATTTACACCTCCGGTTCCACCGGGAAGCCCAAGGGGGTGATGGTGGAGCATCGGGGCATCCTGCGGCTGCTGGATCCTTCCAATCCCTACGCGATCAGCAGCGGTGATCGGGTGCTGCAGCTGGCGCCGCTGGCGTTCGATGCCGCCACCTTCGAGATCTGGGCGGCCCTGCTGAATGGCGGCACCCTGGTGATGGCCCCAGCGGCGCAGCTGTCGCTGCAGGAGCTGGCCGCCTTGCTGCAACAGCAGCGCATCAGCACGCTTTGGCTCACCGCCGGGTTGTTCCACGCGATGGCGGACGGGGAGCCGCAGGCCCTGGCTGGGGTGCGCCAGATCCTGGCTGGCGGGGATGTGCTGGCGGCTGGGGCGGTGCAACGGCTGCTGGATCGGCTCCCGGCAGGTCACCGGCTGATCAATGGCTACGGCCCCAGCGAAAGCACCACCTTCACCTGCTGCCATTCCCTCGCGGCCGGTGATGTGATGGATCCGGTCGGCGTACCGATCGGCCGGCCCATCGCCGGCACGCTGGTGCGGGTGATGGATCGCGATGGCCATCTCTGCCCGATCGGTGTGCCCGGTGAACTGCAGATCGGCGGCGCGGGATTGGCGCGTGGGTATCTGAACAACTCCGAGCTCACCGCCCGCACATTCATCGCCGATCCCTTCTCCACCGTTCCCTCGGCACGGCTATACCGATCCGGTGATCTGGTGTCCTGGAATCCTGACGGCACCCTCGCCTTCCACGGTCGCATCGATCACCAGATCAAGCTGCGTGGCTTCCGGATCGAACCAGGCGAGATCGAGGCGAACCTGCTGGCCCATCCGGCCGTGGCCCAAGCCGCTGTGGTGCTGCGGCGGGATGATCCGGCCAACCCGCGGCTGATCGCCTACTGGGTGGCGCAAGAAGCATCTCCATTGGGGTCGGCGCCATGGCTAACAGCAGCGGCGGCGGCGGCTCCTGCCGCTGAGCCACTCCGTGAGTTTCTGATCGAGCGCCTGCCTGAGTTCATGGTGCCTTCGGCGTTCGTGGCCCTGGCAGCCCTGCCGCTGACGGCCAACGGCAAGCTCGATCGCAATGCCCTACCAGCCCCCTCCTTCTCAGGGGATCAGCAGCAGCGAGTGGAGCCGAGCACCGAACTGGAGCAGCAGCTCCATGGCCTCTGGGCCGAGGTGCTCGGCCATGGCGATTTCGGCATCACCGACAACTTCTTCCTGGTGGGCGGCCATTCGCTGGCGGCGGTGCGGCTGGTGTCACGACTGGCCGAGCTCAGCGGCCACCCTCTGCCGATCTCGCGTCTGTTTCAGCACTCCACCATCGCGGCCCTGGCGGCCCTGCTGGAGGAAAGGAACAGCCCGCAGACTGTCCTGGAACCTGGCAACCACAGCGGCGCTAGCCAGGCTGCGGATTGGGATGGCCCTGCTGCTGCTTCTTCGACGGCGGCGGCTTCTGGAGAGCCGGCCGTCACCGCCAGCACCAGCGCTCCGGCCAGCGCCCTGGTGCCGCTGCAGCCCCGCGGCCAGGGCCCGGCGCTCTTTGTCGTGCATGGCTGGGGCGGCGATGTCTTTGGCCATATCGACCTGGCCCAGGCCCTCGCTCCCCACCTCCGACCGGTGCATGGCCTGCAGGCAATCGGTTTCGACGGCTCCCAGCCCCGCCAGAGCAGCGTCGAGGCGATGGCGGCCCACTATGCGCAGGAGATCCGCCGCTTCCAGCCCAAGGGGCCTTATCACCTGTTGGGTTTCTCCGCCGGCTCCTGGTACGCCTGGGCCGTGGCGGCGGAACTCCACCACCAGGGCGCCAGCGTCGGCATGGTTAGCCTGATCGATCCAGGCCCGACCAGCCGAATTCACAAGCGGCTGCTGCTTCAGCAGCCCTCGCTGCTGATCGACCAGTGGCACACCAGGGTGCTTTTGGGCGGCTGGTGGCTCCGCGGTGCCCTCAATGCTGCGGCTCGGCGCGCCCGGGGCCTGCGACTCAGCCCTGGATCACCCCAGCCCCAGCCTCGCCATGGCGGACCGGTGGCGGCGGGCCCCTCCACCCCCGTGATTGAGGACGCCCCAGAGCGGAGCGCCAGCGGTGATCGGGCCCTCCCAGTCAGCCGTGAGGGGAACGCGAACGCGGCCAGGCTGACCAAGGCGGCCACAATCACAACAACGGCCCAACGATCGACTGGCGGAGCCGATCGTTGGCGCCTCTTTGACTACTACGTCGACCTTCAGAACGCCTACCGGCCCCCCCAGCTTCCCCTGCAGGTGCATGTGTTCGCCACCCACGGTTCAGCAGAGCTGCAGCCCGCCCTATGGGGCTTCTACAGTGGTCCGGAGCCCGTGATCGAGCCCTTCTACGACGATCACCACGACTACCTGCGCTACGGCAACTCTGATGCGGGGCGACAGTTCGCTCAGAGGCTTCAGGGACTGATGAGGCGTATAGAGGGCAGCTCCTGCGCTCAGGGAACTGGAACACCTGACCCCTCCCATCCAGCCCCAAAAGAACGATCCGAATTAGGTTGAATCGCCAACAAAAAGGCTGCTCGACAACGAACAGCCCATGAATGAAATCAACGAGTCAGGATCTGATCCGTTTATGAACTGATGCAATGCAGAGATAAGGCAGGCACCCACCAAGATTCAACGGAAACCTACCGAAGCCTGCCACACAAACGCCAGCAGCAGGAAGAAGAGAGGAATGATCGGCAGGATGTCCACCAACGGGCCGAAGGCTTGGTAGGCCTCGGGCAGCTGGGCCAGCGGGGTGGAGTGGGAAAGCGAGGCCGGCCAGCAGAAGGTGCGCCATGGGGATCTCAGGGCCCGTTTGCGGCCCGTCACGGTGGCTGGAAGCTACAACGTGTGCGCCGCCGGGGAAGCCGGTTCCCAGGGAGCGAAATCCTCTGCAAAACAACCCTCGGCGATCGCCTGGCCCATCGCCCGCGTGAAGCGCAGCAGGGTGGTGAGGTTGTGAAGGCTGAGCAGGGTGCGGCAACCCACGGTTTCGCAGACCCTTCAGCCATTGATTGAGGCCGGCGCCGTTGAGCACAGCTTGACGACCATATCAGCTGTGGCGGCTCCCCTGGTGCGGATCGCGGTCGAACCCTCACCCTGTCATGGGCTCCGCAAGCCTTCAGCAGGGTGCTGGTGAGGGGGCAGCAGATCAGCGAAGAGGCCGCGGACCAGGAAGGCGCTCACCCCCTCGCCGATGAAGGTGATCGCAACAGCCCTCTCAAGGCCAAGGCCAGCGCCCTGCCACAAGAAATTGTTCCCTTTTGAACTGCACCTTCAGGCCGCCACTAAGCAGATGCCAATTACACCTTCAGCGCTGATCTTCAGGGAGCAATCCTGGAAATCGAATGCCTTGCTGCTGAAGGGATAGGGAGTCAGCAGCCCGTCAACTGGAGCTTTCTCCGGTGAGCAGGCCGAAGGGAGCTCGCAAGCCAGCGCTGCGGCGCTGACGAATAGCATCGCAGCAGCGCTGGCTTGTCGTGTCGATGGAGGGATCGACGATTGCGGTCAGTGACTGAGTGTGAGTTGATGCTCAAGGACCAGACTTTGCTCTGCGGAGAACATCAAAGCGCACGCTGTTTATTGGCGTTGGATGCGGGATCCCACAGCCAGCGATAAGCCTTCCAGCTGCCGCAGGGCATGGAAAGCCCGTTCCGCTAGGGCGCTTTACAGCGACCTTGCTCTGTAGGGCAAATGGCGCTGATTCACGCGACTGATGCACGAACTACTCTGCAGAGGCGGGTAGCGGAGACGGAGTGAGCAACAGACGATGGGCAAGGAAAGGGCCGTTACAGCAGTACGGAATAAAAAAAGCCTCCCGATTGGGAGGCTAAGAAAAAATGGTTAGCTTTATGAAAGGCTCAGGCGAGGCTTTTGATTTGCTTGCGGAGTCGGCGGGAGAATCCGAAAGCAGCACTAGCCCCGAAAATAGGGAGTGGCGAAGGGGTACCGGTGGGAGGAGTTGCTACCAGCTTGTGAGTGCGGGTCTGGGACTGTTCAGTAGCACCAGAATTGGAGTTCAAGGCATAAGACTCAAAAGCTGCCACGGTTACGCCCGTCAACAAGGGGTTAGCAGCAATTGTATAGCGAAGCTGGAAAAGACTTTGATTGAAGGTTTGGGAAGATTCCAATAAGTTTGTAGCAGACAGAGCAGTTGATGCTGATATGCTGTAAGTTGTAGCCGAAAGGCCAGCAGTGGTCCAATCGGTGCCATTGAAGTATTCAATATTATTCAGAACAATAGGCAACCCTGCAGTAAATCCAGTATTTTGAGTGAATTTAATTTCATCAAGCCGGTTGTTGGCTACGAACTGAGAATCCGTATAAGCCTTGTCAATAACTTCTTGTAAAGCGGAGCCGGTTTTGTCAAAAGTTGCACATGTTGTGACCGATGAGGTGGACAAACATGCAGCCTTTGATGGAGCAGCACCAAGAGCAAAAGCCGAAGAAGCAGCCGCTGCTACGGCAAAGCCGGCGATGGAAAGTTTTTTTGTCATCGGGGGGGTCAGTGGTATCGAGAGGACTGAGCAGCAGCCACAAACGATTGCTGATTTAATTTACCCCAAAAAGGCGGCAAAGGCACAGCTGCCCTGCTGCAGCGAGGGGTTGTCAGCGGATCAAGACCACATCCGTCTGGTTTAGGTCTCGTCGTCGGCCTGCTGGTGCTCCTCGACCAGCTTGTGTGCATGTCCTCACTGGCGCTGCTGGAGGGTTCGGAGCGCCAACAAGGCTCTGCAGCAGGGTGGCCTTCCGCTGGCGCACCACAGGTTTGATCTCGCTGATCAGGGGTTCGCGCACCATGGGCTACGGATCTTCCATGGGGCGCTAATTGTGAGAAGGAGCCCCCTGTGAGAATTGGATCGGATCCTCCCAACCAAGCTCGCCATCAGGCACGCGGGGGAACTTCCGAAGAATTTGGGGATTTGTGCGACTTCTTCAGCCGTATAGCTGTTGCATGGGATAGCCCAGAAAAGAATTAACTCAAAGCGAGCTGGTTGCGCTTAAGAATGAGGCTACAACCGTGAGAAAACTAGGTTGGCTCATACTCCTGAAATGCGGGAGAACCCTTCCATTGCAGCGGAGGAAGTGAACGACGAGCCGAAAAGACTTTGCAAAAGTGTGGGCTTGTATGGTTTCGAGCGGCCAATGGCTGCAAATGCCAAGGCGCTGAACAAAGCAACAAATCCATCCTTGATGAGGTTAATAAAGCTGTCGCGACGTATTTCGCCAGTCACCTGATTGAGCTGCTCCTTCTGTTTGAGCAGCTGAGGCTCGATCTCGCTGATCAGCCGCTCCCGCACCTTCGGCACCGGCTCATCGAAGCGGCCGCCAATATTGGGCGGGGCCCCAGGAAGGATCCGGATCGCATTCAACAGCTCCTCGGCATTGGTGGCTGCATAGAGAGCCTTTAGGGCCGTTTGACCGGGTTCAATCCTGGCTTGCTGGTTCTGCACGGCCAAATCGGTCAATTTCTGCCCAGCCCAGCTCTGCAGGGGAATCATCAGCACAAAGCCCAGTGCCACCCAACTGCAGAGTCGTCTGAAATCAGTGACCATCCGAGGCTCCGTACCCGTGCGCTGGAGGTAAGCGCCGAGCATGATCAGCGCCATCGCCTCGAGAGGGAAGCTCACCCCGCCGCGAATGCTGCCGCAGATCCTGTTGATCCAGATCGGATCCATCAGCTTGACTGGTAGCGCAGCGGCAATCACCGTTACCACGTAAGTACCGAGCAAACCGATGCCGATCCACTTGAGCGGATCGGCTAGATCCTGAATGCGCCGGCCATTACCGGAGAGACGTGAATCCTGCTGGCCGCGAAATTTCGGGTCCTCGGGAGACGAGGATCGTCCAAAATCTTCGACATCTCCTGAGCGCGGCATCGAAAACGAAAAATGGTTGGGTGGGGGATACTAGATAGTGGGTTAAGGGATAGTGGGTTAAGGGTTTATGCGAAGAATTGGAATACTTTGATCTTTTTCGGCAAATCCGAAACCTGTATTGATAGCCGGGTTAACGGATCGCTTCCTGGAAGGTCAACGGAAACCGACCGAAGCCTGCCACACAAACGCCAGCAGCAGGAAGAAGAGAGGAATGATCGGCAGGATGTCCACCAACGGGCCGAAGGCTTGGTAAGCCTCAGGCAGCTGGGCCAGCGGGGTGGAGTGGGAAGCGAGGCCGGCCAGCAGAAGGTGCGCCATGGGGATCTCAGGGCCCGGTTGCGGCCCGTCACGGTGGCTGGAAGCTACCACGTGTGCGCCGCCGGGGAAGCCGGTTCCCAGGGAGCGAAATCCTCTGCAAAACAACCCTCGGCGATCGCCTGGCCCATCGCCCGCGTGAAGCGCAGCAGGGTGGTGAGGTTGTGGAGGCTGAGCAGGGTGCGGCCGAGCATCTCCTCGCTGCGGATCAGGTGGTGCAGGTAGGCCCGGCTGTGGAGACGGCAGGCCAGGCAGGAGCAGCCGGGATCGAGAGGGGAGTGGTCATGGCGAAAGCGGGCGTTCCGAAGGTTCCAGCGCTCCCCGCCCACCAGCGCCGTGCCATGGCGCCCCAGACGGGTCGGCAGCACGCAGTCGAACAGATCGAAACCCTGGGCTACGGCGATGGCCATCTCCCGCAGGCTTCCCACCCCCATCAGGTAGTGGGGTTTCGCCTCCGGCAGCAGGGGTCCCACCTGGCGCACGATGCGGTGCATCTCCTCCACCGGCTCACCCACGCTCACCCCCCCCACGGCGATGCCCGGCAGGTCGAAGCCGGCCACCACCCGGGCCGATTCGGCGCGCAGAGCCGGGTGACAGCCCCCCTGCACGATGCCGAAGAGGGCCTGGGCGGGTCGGTCATGGGCCGTCACGCAGCGCTCCAGCCAGGCGTGGGTGCGGCGGCAGGCGGCCGCCACGTCGGCCTCGCTGGCCGGATAGGGCGGGCATTGATCGAAGGCCATGGCCACATCCGCCCCCAGGGCCATCTGGATCGCCATTGAGCGCTCCGGCGTGAGGCTGATGCGGGCCCCGTCGCGGGGGGAGCGGAACATCACGCCATCGTCATCGATGCGGTTGATGGCGCCGAGGCTGAACACCTGAAAACCGCCGGAATCGGTAAGCAGGGGGCCCTGCCAGCCCATGAAGCGATGCAGACCGCCCGCCTCCGCCACTACCTCTTCGCCGGGTTGCAGATGAAGGTGATAAGTGTTGGCCAGAACCATCTCGGCGCCGGTCTCGACCAGCAGGGGAATGGCCACACCCTTCACCGTGGCGGCGGTGCCCACCGGCATGAAGCGGGGGGTATGCACCGGCCCGTGGGGCGTGTGGAAGCAGCCGCAGCGGGCCCGGGTGTGGGGGCAGCGGGCCGTGATCTGGAAGCTGAAGGGGGCGGGCTCCTGGAAAGCCGGGGTGGTCGCGGCGCAATCCGCAGGAGGCTGGGGGGCAGGGCTCAACGGCACGCCCAACCGTTCGGATCCGGGGCCTCTAGGGATCGGGGCTGCCACCGCAGCGGTTTCGGCCGATGGCGAGGAATCGGGGCTCATCAGCAGGTGGGGACTGGCGGAAGCGGGATCAGGGAGGGGGGTGCCGCCGTGACGGATGGGTCTTCGCACGAGGCTAGGTGGCTGCTGAAAGAGTTCGGGAACGGCTGCCTCTTCCCGATCAGCACGGCGCGTTCATGCCGTTCTGCGGCTCGGAATGCCCCTGGCTTTCCTGCCATCGATCCAATCCCTCCTCAAGCGGGCCTCCGCCCACTGAGCTGGGAAGCCAGCGCCGTTGTTCAGCAGCCTCCTAGGGCCGCTGCACGGCTTACTGGCCGGGCGCACCCACCATTGCCGGCCTGAGGGTCGCCCATCCCCCCGAGCCGCAAACCCAGGCCCTGGCACTCCCAGAGAGGCCACCAGCCACCCGGCTTAGGGCAGGGGTGGCACCGGACAACTCCCCAGGAACCAGGGGCGGCAATGATCGGGGCCATCGCCACGGCCCACCAGCCAGCCCATGTCCCAGCCGTCCGATCCGCAACCCTCCGCTGCCCCCGCCTGGCTGCGGGATCTGGCCGGGGCCTGGATCTTCTATTCGGTGCTGCCGGCCTGGCCGTGGCCGAAGCCCCGCTTCCGGCGCATCGCCCGCTTCGCCCCCTGGGTGGGAGCCGTGCTGGGGGGGCTGCAGGGGCTGCTGTGGTCGGGCCTGGAAGAGCGCGTGCCGCCCCTGGCCCAGGTGGCCCTGGTGCTGGCCGCGGGGCTGCTGCTCTCCGGCGGCCTGCACATGGATGGCGCCATGGACACCGCCGACGGCCTGGCAGCGGGGGATCGGCTGCTGGAGGCCATGGACGACAGCCGGGTGGGAGCCAGCGGCGCCCAGGCCCTCGCCCTGCTGCTGCTGCTGCGCACCGCGGCCCTGGCAAGCCTGGGGGCCACCGCACCGCTGGCACTGACCTGGGCCGCCCTCTGGGGTCGCGTAGCGCCCCTGGTGGCGATGGCCCGCTTCCCTTACCTGCGGCCCGGCGGCACGGCAGCGTTCCACCGGGAGCACTGGGCAGGCCTGGCCGCAGAGCTGCGCCCCACCGCGCTGGTGGTGCTGCTGCTGGTGATAGCGCTCGTGCTCAGCCGCGGCAGCGGCGCCGGCGCTCCCCTCCTCCTGGGACTCACCGGCCTGGTTCCGGCCCTGGTGGTGCCCTTCTGGCTAGGCCGGCGCCTGGGCGGCCACAGCGGCGACAGCTACGGCGCCTGCGTGGAATGGACCGAAACGCTGGCGCTGCTGTTCAGCGCGGCCCTCAGCCTGGGAAGCGCCGCCAGCGCGGCCAGCTGAACCGATGGTGCAGGCGACCGATCTAGAAGCGTCGCGGCAGCTCCCGGCACGCCGCTGAATGAGCCGATGCGATCCAAGGGCACGGCCCCCGCTCTCCTGGCGGTGTTCAGCCAGGACGGGGTTCCTCCACCCCACCCGCTCCCGGTTCCTGCCCGCCCTCCGAAGCGAAGGCGGGCAGGCTGAGCACAAAAGCATTGCCCTCGGCCGGCAATGCCGGATCCACCGCCTGGGGAGGGATCACCAGCTGCAGGTCCCCTCCCAGGCCACGGGCCAGATCACGGGCCAGGGCCAGGCCCAGGCCGGTGCCTGGCAAGGGAAGGCCCCGGCTGCCCCGCACGCCGCGCTGAAAAATCATCTCCCGTTCGGCCGTTTCAATCGGCGGACCGCTATCCCAGACGGTGAGCACCGGGCCGCCGGAGCCGATCCGGGACTGAAGGCCCACCGCCACACCCTGGGGGCTGTAGCGGAAGGCGTTCTCCAGAAGATTGGCGATGATCTCAGCCACGGCGCCGCTGTCACCGCGCCAGGCCGGCAGGGCCTGAGGACCGCGCCAGGGGCGACCCTGCAGGGTCGCTGTGGCCTCGGCCCGCTGCAGCAGGGGCATGAGCGGTTCGGCGAGGGGCTGACCGCCGGGACCACTCAGCAGGGGGGGCAGCAGCAAGGGCTGGGGATCGGGAGCGGCGGCGATCAGGGCATCGGGCCGGGCCAGGTCACTGATCGCATCCACGTAGCGCTGCAGCTGCTTCTCCTCCGCCAGCAACCCTTCCACAAGGGTGCGGTTGTCACTGTCCTTGTCGAGACGACGCAGCAACAGCTGGCTGAAGGTGCGCAGGGCGGTGAGGGGGTTGCGGAGCTGGTGCACCAACAGGCGCAACTGCTCCTCCTGGAGGGCGAGGCGGTGGCGCAGCCGCTGGCCCTCGCGATCCAGCCGCAGGGCCTCGGCCAGGCACAGGGCCACCGCCTGGAGCCGCTGGCGCAGCGGATCCGACCAGGGGGTGGTGTCGGTCTCGACCTGGATCGCCCCGAGCAGCTCGGCGCCATCCCGCAGGGGAAGCCAGCGCCGCTCCTCGGCCGGCACCCGCAGCTGACTGCCGCCATCCACCGCCGGCAGGGCACGACCATCGGCCGGCCAGTGGCCCACCGGAATGAGGCTGGGGGGGCCTTCCCCGATCGAGTGGGTCACATACACCACCAGGGATCGGACCTCACGCCCATCAGCGAACTGAGCGAGCTGGTAGCCGAGCAGGGCGAGAAAGCTTTCAGAGACTGGGATCACAGCCACTCAGCCCCGGGAGCCCCCGGGGAGCTCGGCACGAATTTCGAGCAAATCTGTGGGAAAACCAAAAAAACGCCGTATGCTTCTGGTATCGACCACTACTCCGCAGTCTGCAACGAGCGGGCGGCAGGTCACCGTCGATCCAACCAGGAGATCCCTTTCCCCTCCGACCCGGGCGCCGACAACGGCAATCCACCGTGGGAAGGTTTGGAAACTGGACCCTGGCAAGGCCCCATGTCGGGCTTCGAACACGGCCAGAGTTGCACTTCAACCGCAACCAAGGCTACAGCAGAGGTTGATGGGTTCCTCTCCTGTCCCCACGGCCGCTCCGGCGGCCATGGCGTGTCGCTCACGGTGATCTCCCCAGACCGCTCCGAGGACGACCGACGTAGGGGCGTGGGTATGCGACCTCTCGGCCGCGCACCCGCCAGGGCATGCCGCCCGCGCTTCGCTGCGCGTTCACGGCCTGCCAACTTCCCAGCACCTTCCCCCTCTCCAGTCCCCCCCCGGGATCCCGTTCCATGTCCAAGAAGCGCAAGCGGATCAGTCGCCGTCGCCTTGCCGGCCAGCGTGTTCTCGCCCACGTCCCCACCTTCAACCTCGAAACCGGTTCCCACAAACCGGTGACCGCGGCCCGTCGCTACATCGCCGAATCCGAGCTGATGGCTCCCGCCATCCTCAACGTGCGCCGCAACGAACACACCACCGACCGCTTCTTCTGGGGCGAAAAAGGGCTGTTCAGCGCCCAGTACGCCGAAGAGAACCACTTCCTGTTCCCCTCTCTGCGCCTGATCGTGGACACGATCGGCGAAGAGGTGCTCTTCGAAGGTCTTGAGGCCCTCGCTAGTGACGACTGGGAAGAGATGGAAGAGTACGAATACGCCTTCGTCTGAACCGCCGCTTGCCGCGTCGCCGTTCCCGTGGGGCAGCGACCGGTGAAGAGGTTCCTCATGGCTGATTGCGCTTCAAGCGCTCCCGTCGATCCCTTGCCTTCGCCGGATCCATTGCCCCTGAGGGTGGGCGATCGATCCGGCTTTTCACTGGTCGGCTGACCTGGCGCGGCTCAGGGCAGCGTGGTTCTAAGAGCGTGGTTTTGAAACCGTCGTTCTGGCACCGTGCTTCTGGCACCATCTCTCTGGAGCCCTGGCGTCGCCATTCCGGGTGGCACGGGATCAGCCACAGGTGTGCACGCGCAGTTAAGCGCGCTTCAGCCCCAGCCAGCCGCCAGGGCCGCCCGCATGGCCGGAAACAGGCCCGGATCAATGCCGTGGCCACCAGCAAACCCCAGCCGCTGCACCGTTCCCCCCGCCGCCTGCAGCATCTGCTCGAGGGCCTCGCTGGCAGCGAACGGCACCACCGGATCTTGCTCGCCGTGGGTGATCAGCACCGCCGGCACAGGGCAGCGGGGTGTCCAGCCCGGGTGGGGGTAGCCGCTGCAGGCGATCAGGCTGGCCAAGGGCAGCCCTTCCAAACCGGCCGGATCGCCGCAGCCCACATCGAGGGCCATGGCGCCGCCCTGGGAGAAACCCAGTAGGGCGGTGGCCTGCAGGGGCACGCTCCGCCCCAGCTCCAGCAGCCGCTCCCGCAGCCGAAGCCGCGATTCCGGCAGCTCAGGCCAATTGGGTCGCTGCAGGTCGTACCACTGGCGGCCGTAGCCGCCGGGATGGGGCCAGGGAGCCCGCAGGGCCACAAGATTCACGCTGCCATCCACCAGCTCCCGGCCCAGATCGAGCAGGTCATCGGCGTCGGCGCCCCAGCCGTGCAGGAGCACGAGCCGGCGCTCGGCCTGCTCCGGACCGCTCTGGAGGGATTCGGGATCCACGGCCCCGAGGTCGCCCCAGGAGGAGGCGCGGGGATCCGGCTGATCAATGGGTGGAGTGGTCATGGGGGACAGGCGGGATCAGGGAGACAGAGACAAGAACCGAAGCAGAAGCGGAGCGGCCGTGCTGGATCTGGATCGGGTGGGCCGCGGTGGGATGGCCGAGCGGTGGTGGGCGGGTCGGGAGCGAACGGGGTGAGAAGGGCGGGCGCGGCGCACTGCCGCTGCGTAGGTTGGCTCTTCCCCCGTCCACCGCCACCGCCATGGCCCCCACGGCCCTCCTGAGTGTGTCCGATAAAGAGGGCCTGGTGCCCCTGGCCGAGGGCCTGCTGGCCCACGGCTACCGGATCCTCTCGAGCGGCGGCACCGCGGCGACCCTGGCGGCGGCCGGGCTGGCGGTCACCAAGGTGGCGGAGCACACCGGCGCCCCGGAAATCCTTGGCGGCCGGGTCAAGACCCTGCACCCCCG
>Ga0209401_1001264_pt1 | contig 16843 bp, 15 predicted proteins | sample M_140807_MF_Meta_FD_187318 | JGI IMG/M metagenome (GOLD analysis project Ga0209401, IMG submission 187318) | Freshwater microbial communities from Lake Montjoie, Canada to study carbon cycling - M_140807_MF_MetaG (SPAdes) (version 2) | ecosystem: Environmental > Aquatic > Freshwater > Lake...
GTGGCTCGGAGCCCACAGGCCAGGGAGGAGCGGCCGATCGAAGCCGGATCCGCCCCCTGGGGGGCAATCCGTCGCGGCGATGGCCGACCCGGCGATGCCCTGCTGTGCACCGGCCCCCATGGCCTCAGCCGGCTGGGGCTGGCCCTGCTGCAAGGCCCCGATTCGGAAAACCACTGCATGGGAACCTGGATCGATCCAGCCCTGGCGCAGCGCGCGATCGCCGCCCACCGGCGGCCTCTCCCCCGCTTCGATGCGTTGCGTTCGCTGATCGCCAGTCGCCCGGAGGGGGCCTGCTGGCGGGTGGGGGGCTGCGACAGCAGCGACGGGCTGGCGGCGGCGGTGCGGGCGATCACCGCGGCCAGCGGCTGCGCAGCCCGGCTGGATCGGGCCCGGTTGCCGCTGGAGCCTGCCATGGCCGCCCTGCCCCAGGCCGAGGCCTGGTGCCTCGGCGGTGGCGAGGACTTCGAACTGGTGCTGACCCTGCAGCCCGGTTGGGCGGCGGCGCTGGTGGCGGCCCTGCCGGGCTCGAGCCTGATCGGGGAGCTGGTGGCGGGGGTGCCCGGGGCTCTGGGGTGGAGCGATGGGACCCCCTGGCCAAGCGAGGCTCCCGGCGTCAGCGGCTACCGCCACTTCAGCTAAAACTCGAGCGATCCCAAGAAAAAGTCCCTGCCCACCAGCGGCGGACAGGGAATCGGGATTGGAACAAGTTTCAGGGCTCAGAAACCAAGCAGCTGAACCTGCCCAAACTTCACTTCCAGTTTTTCGCCACCACCTCGGCCAGATCGACCACGCGCTGGCTGTAGCCCCACTCGTTGTCGTACCAGGAGATCACCTTCACCATGTTGCCGTCCATCACCAGGGTGAGGTCGGAATCCACGATGGTCGACTCATCGGTACCGGCGTGGTCGGTGGAAACCAGGGGCAGATCGCAGTACTTGATGATTCCCTTCATGCCGTTCTCAGAAGCGGCCTTGAAGATGCTGTTCACCTCCTCCTTGGTGGTTGCACGACTCACCTCAAGCACCATGTCCACCACCGACACATTGGGGGTGGGCACGCGCAAGGCGATTCCATTGAGCTTGCCCTTCATGGGGGGATAAACCAGTGCAACGGCCGTGGCGGCACCGGTGCTGGTGGGCACGATGTTCACGGCGGCAGCGCGTGCACGGCGAAGATCGCGGTGGGAGGCATCAAGGATGCGCTGGTCACCGGTGTAGCTGTGGGTCGTTGTCATCATCCCCTTCACGATCCCGAGGGATTGATCCAGGACCTTCACCAGGGGCGCCATGCAGTTGGTGGTGCAGCTGGCGTTGCTGATGATGTCGAAATCTTCGTGGCGGTATTGGTCGGCATTCACGCCCACCACGAAGGTGCCCACGCCCTCACCTTTGCCAGGGGCCGTGATCAGAACCTTCTTGGCACCTGCCTCAATGTGTTTGCCGGCACCCTTCTGGTCGACGAACACCCCGGTGGCCTCGATCACCAGATCCACACCCCATTCCTTCCAGGGGAGGTTGAGCGGATTGCGATCAGAGAAGCATTTGATGTGCTTGCCGTTCACGATGATCGTGTCATCGGTGTGGCTCACTTCCGCATTGCGGATGTGGCCCAGCATGGTGTCGTACTGAAGCAAATGGGCGTTGGTCTTCGGATCGGAGGTGTCGTTCAGGCCCACCACTTCGATGCCGGTGTTGGCCCCGCGGCTCAGCCAGCAGCGCATGAAGTTGCGGCCGATGCGGCCGAATCCATTGATCGCTACGCGCAGGGTCATGGCAGAAAGCGGCAGGATCCGCTAGCAAGGGTGATTCGGCCGCCGATCATACAGAGATCGCGGCCGGCGCCTCCCGCACCCCTGCTGCGACCCAGTCGAACGGCCCGGTGAGACGCCCCGGCGGGACGGCCCAAAGGGTCGACCTTGCGGTTGGGGATTGAGGGGCGCATCCGGCGGGCCCAGGGGCGGGTCGGCGGTCCCCCTGCCTGGGGCCCTGGAGATCGCCTGGGGCCGGTCGCACGGTGGATCAGCGGAACCCGGCGGCCAGGCGAAGGGCGTCGATGAAAAAAGTCGTAAAGCCCCAGGCGCGACAGAAGCCATCGGGCGGCGTATTTTCGGCAGAACTCCGGAGATGCCCTTGGGCCTGCAGCTCGACCGCCAGCAGCCGCTCCATTTCATCGGCGTGGGCGGGATCGGCATGTCGGCCCTGGCGGCGATTCTGGCCAGCCGCGGCTACCGCGTCAGCGGCTCCGACCTTCGCGACAACGCCGTGACGGCGGCCCTGGCCAAGGCCGGCGTGCGCATCTTTCACGAGCAGACCGCCGCCACGATCAGCGCCATCGCAGGGCCCGCCGGGGCTGACGCCACGGCCGCCGGCCTGCCGCTGGTGGTGCTCAGCTCGGCGGTGCCGGCGAGCAACCCGGAGGTGCAGGAAGCCCGGCGCCTGGGCTTTCCCCTCTGTCACCGCTCCGATGTGCTGGCCGCCCTGATCGCCGGCCAGCCCTCGATCGCCGTGGCCGGCAGCCACGGCAAGACCACCACCAGCACCCTGGTGGCCACCCTGCTGGAGGCCACCGGCCACGACCCCACGGCGGTGATCGGCGGCATCGTGCCCGCCTTCGGCAGCAACGGCCGCCATGGGGATGGCCGGCTGCTGGTGGCAGAGGCCGATGAATCCGATGGCTCCCTGGTGAAATTCGCCGCCGAGCTGGGCGTGATCACCAACCTCGAACTCGACCACACCGACCACTACCCCGACCTGGCCTCCCTGGTGGCCACCCTGCAACGCTTCGCGGCAGGCAGCCGCCGCCTGCTCGCCAACCGCGACTGTCCGGTCCTGCGGGAGTCCTTCACGGCGGACAGCTGGTGGTCGACCGAGCAGACCGAAGGGGTGGCCTTCGCCGCCATCGCCAGCGAGGAGAGGGGCGATGGCACCCGGGCCGATTTCTTTGAGAACGGCGCGTTGGTGGGCAGCTTTGAGCTGCCGCTGCCGGGCCGCCACAACCTCAGCAATGCCACCGCCGCCATGGCGGCCTGCCGGCTGGAGGGGGTTCCCTTCGCGGCCTTGAAGGAGGCGGTGGCCCACCTGCGCCCCCCCGGCCGCCGCTTCGATTGCCGCGGCCTCTGGGGTGGTCGCATCGTGGTCGACGACTATGCCCACCACCCGAGCGAGGTGGCCGCGACCCTGCAGATGGCACGGCTGATGGTGGAGAGCGGCCGCAGCCCGCTGCCCAGCCAGCCCCGCCGCCTGGTGGCAGTGTTCCAGCCCCACCGCTACAGCCGCACCGCCCAGTTCCTCGACGACTTCGCCGACGCGCTCGCCGCGGCGGACCTGGTGTTGGTGGCACCCCTGTATGCCGCAGGGGAGGCCCCGATCGAGGGGGTTTCGAGCGAGGCCCTGGCCGCCGCTGTGCAATCCCGGATCCCCTCGGGCACCGTGGAGGCCAGCCCTGATCTCAAAGCCCTGGCCCAGCGGGTGGCCAGCTGCACCGAAGCGGGTGATCTGGTGCTGGCGATGGGAGCCGGCGATGTGAACAGCCTCTGGGATCGCCTGCAGCACCTCGAAGCTCCGGGCATCCCAGCGGCCCCGGCTCCGCTGGTGGCCTGAGATGGGGTCCGGCCCCGAGCCGCTGCCAGGCCTGCGGCAGGCCGTGCCGCTCAAGGAGTTCACCACCTGGCGGGTGGGTGGACCGGCCGAGTGGTTCGCCGAACCCGCCAATGCAGCCCAGCTGGTGGAATGCGCGCGCTGGGCCAGGGAGCGCGGGCTGGCCCTGCGGGTGATCGGCGCGGGCTCCAATCTGCTGATCGCCGACCGGGGTCTGCCGGGCCTCACCCTCTGCATCCGGCGGCTCCAGGGCAGCCGGGTGGATGGTGAAAGCGGCGTGGTGGAAGCCGAGGCCGGCGAACCGATCCCCACCCTGGCCCGCAAGGCGGCGCGGGCCGGACTGCACGGCCTGGAATGGGCGGTGGGCATCCCGGGCACCGTGGGGGGGGCGGCCGTGATGAACGCCGGCGCCCAGGGGGGCTGCACCGCCGAATGGCTCGACTCGGTGCTGGTGTGCGATCCCGGCGATCCGGCAGAGCCCTTTCGCATCGGCGCCACCGATCTCGACTTCGACTACCGCCACAGCCGGCTCCAGCGGGACCCCCTGCTGGTGCTCTCGGCGCGCTTCCTGCTCGAACCCGGCCACGATCCGGCGGCGGTGACCGCCCGCACCAGCGCCAATCTGAACAGCCGCACCAGCACCCAGCCCTACCAGCAACCGAGCTGCGGCAGCGTGTTTCGCAATCCCGAACCGGAGAAGGCCGGCCGCCTTGTGGAGAGCCTGGGGCTGAAGGGCACCCGCATCGGTGGAGCCGAGGTGTCGCCGCTGCATGCCAACTTCATCGTGAACACCGGTGACGCCACGGCCGCCGACATCGATGCCCTGATCCGGCTGGTGCAAGGGCGGGTGCGGGAATCCACCGGCATCGACCTGCATCCGGAGGTCAAAAGGCTGGGATTCGCGCCCGACGGGGACTAGTCTTTGCCCACATTTCCTGCACCTTGCCGTGGCCGGCTTCGGACTTCCCAACTTTGGTCAGCTCACCGAGGCCTTCCGCAAGGCTCAGCAGATCCAGCAGGATGCCCAGAAGCTGCAGGAAGACCTCGACGCGATGGAGATCGAGGGCAGCAGCGCCGACGGACTGGCCAAGGTGTGGCTCTCGGGCAACCAGCAGCCCCTCCGGGTTTCGCTGGATGCCGCCCTGCTCAGCCAACCGCTGAACACCGTGGAAACGGCCGTTTTTGAAGCTCTCAAGAACGCCTACGAAACCTCCACCAGCACCATGCGGGAGCGGATGGACGACCTCACCGGAGGTCTGGATCTGAATCTTCCCGGCCTGGGCGGCTGAGGTCCGCACCTGCCTGGCGGCGCGTGGTCCTTCGCCGACTGGCCGGGGCCGAACGCGAAGCCTGCGCCAGCTGGGCCTCCACATCCTCCAGACACTGGCGGTAGAAGGGAAATCGGGGCCAGTCCAAACCCACCGCACATCCCGGATCGCCGAGATGGCGGCAATTGCGGAAGCGGCAGGCGCCACGGTTGAGACGACTCCTGATTTCCGGAAACGCCTGGGCCAACTCCACCGGGTCAGCGGGCAGCTCGGGCCGGTTGAAGCCGGGGGTGTCAGCCACAAGGGCAACGGCATCCGGGAAGCACCCACCGGGCTCCACCGCCGCCCCCTCGCTGGGGAGCGGAAACAGCTCCACATGGCGGGTGGTGTGGCGTCCGCGCTGCAACCTCCCTGACACCGCCGCCACCCGCAGCGCCAGCTCCGGGGCCAGGGCATTGAGCAAGCTGCTCTTGCCCGCCCCGGAGGGGCCGCAGAGAACCGTGATGCCCCGACCACCCCGCAGGTGCCGCCGCAGGTCCTCCAGCCCCAGACCGGTACGGGTCGAGAGGGGAAAGACCGGATAGCCCCAGGTTTCGAAATCTCGGCATGCTTCGCGCAGAACCGGCTCCGCCACCAGATCCGCCTTGCCGAGCACCAGGTCCACCGCGGCGCCACTGCCCTCGGCGGCCACCAGGAAACGGGTGAGCTGGAGGGGATCGAGGTCGGGTTCCGCTAACGCGGTGACCACCACCACCCGGGCCACATTGGCCACGGCGGGGCGCTGCAGGAGGTTTTGACGCGGCTCCACCCGAGCCACGGCGGCTCGGCGCGCGACCCAGTCGATGCCCTCCAGCCAGACCCGATCCCCCACCCACACCTGAAGGCCCTCGTGGTCGAGGCGACTGCGGCGCGTGCAGAGAAGCCGGCGACAACCCCCTGGACCAGGAGTGTCGAGCTCGACCCGGCAGTAGTTGGCCTGCAAAGCGACCACCCGCCCCGGGGCGCGGCCGTCGTCGCCCGGGCCCGGCCGGCTTGGCCGAGAAGCCCCCGGGGACTCAACCACGACGGATCCGGAACCGCACCCCTGCCGAGTCGGCCGCCCCAGCCTCAACCCGCTCCACGCCATGACCATCGCCGCGCAGCCCCTCCCCCACCATGCGTTCGGGCTCTCCGGCATCGAGATCCAGCAGCAGATGGCCCCCCACCGGCAGCTTCTCCAACGCCAGGCGTGCCCGCACATAGTTGAGCGGGCATGGGGTGCCGCGCAGATCGAGGTGCGCCTCCTCCATCGCGCTCAACCGCCGAACAGGCCGCCGAACAGACCGCTCTTGTGGGGAGGCTTCTGATCCTTGCGACTGTGATGGCCAGCGAGCTGCTCCAACAACTGGCGTTCCTCACCGCTGAGCCGGGTGGGCAGCTGCACCTTCACGGTGAACTGGTGGTTGCCGCGGGCCACCGGGTTGCCGAGGCGGGGCACCCCCTTGCCCTTGAGGGTGAGCACGGCACCGGGCTGGGTGCCGGCCGGAATCTCGAGGGATTCCATGCCATCCACGGTCTCCGCCTCGATGGTGTCGCCCAGAATGGCCTGCAGGTAGCTGATCGGCAGCTCCGAGAGGATGGTGGTGCCCTCCCGCCGCAGGTCCGGGTGGGCCCGCACGCCGAGGAACACGTAGAGGTCGCCGGGGGGGCCGCCCCGCTGACCGGCGTTGCCCTCGTTGGCCACCCGCAGCCGCGTGCCGGTATCAACCCCGCCGGGGATATTGATCCGCAGCTTCTTGGTCACCTGCTGCAGCCCCTGGCCCTGGCAGGCGGTGCAGGGGTCGGCGATGGTCTGGCCGGTGCCATCGCAGGTGGGACAGGGGGCCACCTGGGTGAAGCTGCCAAAGGGGGTGCGGGTGGCGCGTCGCACCTGGCCGGCGCCAGAACAGGTGCCGCAGGTGGTCGGACCGCTGCCGGCCTTGGCACCGGAACCCGCGCAGGTGCCGCAGGTTTCCAGGTGGCGCAGCTGCACCTCCTTCTCCGCCCCGAACACGGCCTCACTGAAATCGATCGTCAGATCCAGGCGCAGGTCATCGCCCTGGCGGGGACCCCGGCGGCGAGGCCCCCCCCCGGCGGCAGCACCGCCGAAACCGCTGAAGAAAGTTTCGAAGAGGTCGGCGAAGCCGCCCATGTCGCCCATGTCGGGCATGCCGCCCCCACCGCCCAGACCGGCCTCACCGAACTGGTCGTAGCGGGCCTTGACCTGGGGGTCGCTGAGCACCTCGTAGGCCCGGCCGATCTCCTTGAAGCGGTCCTCCGCCCCCGGATCCTTGTTCACATCCGGGTGGTACTGGCGTGCCAGTCGGCGGTAGGCCCGCTTGATGGTGTCGGCATCGGCATCCCGGCCGACCCCCAGCTGGGCGTAGTAGTCGGCCATCAGCCGGCCTGCTCCCCGCCGGAAGCGACCGCGCCATCAGGACCCGGACCCATCGACACCTTCACCAGGGCGTGCCGCAGGACGCGGCCGTTGAGGTGATAGCCCCGCTGCAGCTCCTCGATCACCACATCCTCGGGATGGTGCTCGCTGGGTTCACGCAACACGGCCTCATGGAGGGTCGGATCGAACGGTTCGCCCTCGACCCGCATCGGCGACACCCCCAGCTGCTTGAACACATCCACGAGCTGTCTGTAGAGGCCCTGATAGCTGCGATGGAGGCCCTGGGCCTCCTCACTCTGGGGATTGAGCTGCTGGCGGGCCCGGTCGAAGTTATCGACCACCGGCAGAATCTCGCTGAGGGTGCTGCAGGCGATCTGAAGGCGCAGATCGTCCTGGTCGCGGCTTTGGCGCTTGCGGAAGTTGTCGAAATCCGCGGCGATCCGCATGTACTGGTCCCGCAGGGTCTGGTGCTCGAGCCGCAGGGAAGCGAGCTCGGCCTCGAGCTCCTGCTCCCGGGAGGGCTGGGCCGTGGTGGCAACGGCGGGATCAGCCGCCTCGACTTGGGAGGGGGGCGGTGCAACCGCCGGATCGGCAGGGGCGAACCCGCCCGCCGCCGCCTGAACCTCGGCCGCCGGGGCCTGCCCGGAAGGCTCCTGGGCTTCGCCGCCGGCACCGCCGGCCTGGGTGGGGTCGCCGCTCATGCTTGCAGGGACATGCGTTTCAATCCATTCATGTTGCTGCGCCGGGCCGCCCCCCCACAAGCGGCGGAAGCCCGCACCTCAGCAACGCGCCGCGGCCGCAGGATTTTCGCCGTGGCTGCCAGCGGCAACGGCGGCATCCAAGGCAAAATGACGCACAATGGTGCTTCAAAACACGTTGATCTCCCGCGAGATCTCACCCGATGCAGGCCCGCGCCAACGATCGAGACTCCTCCCTCTTCGCGGGCATCGATCTGAGCGGAGCCGCCACCACACCGGCTGAGGATCCGATCGGCAACGAGGATCTCGAAGCCAGCGGCCGCCAAGAAACCCTCTCCCCGGTTCTCAGCCTGGTGGACCGGATTCTGATCGAAGCGCTCACGAACGGCGTGAGCGATATCCACGTTGAACCGCAGGAGAACGGCCTGCTGATCCGGTTCCGCCAGGACGGCGTGCTGCGTTCGGTGGAGACCTTACCAAAAACGCTCACCCCGGCGGTGACCTCCCGGTTCAAGATCATGGCGGATCTCGACATCGCCGAACGCCGCCTGCCCCAGGACGGCCGGATCCGCCGGGCCTTCCGGGGCCGCACCATGGATTTCCGGGTGAGCACCCTGCCAAGCCGCCACGGTGAAAAGGTGGTGCTCCGGCTGCTGGACAGCGGCGCCACCCAGCTCGGGCTCGACACCCTGATCACCGATCCCCTGGCCCGGGCAGGCCTGCGCGATATCGGCGGCAAGCCCTTCGGGATGATTCTGGTTACGGGTCCAACCGGATCGGGCAAATCCACCACCCTCTACGCCCTGCTGGCGGAGCGCAACGACCCGGCGATCAACATCTCCACGGTGGAAGATCCGATCGAATACACCCTCAAAGGCATCACCCAGACCCAGGTGAACCGGGACAAGGGTTTGGACTTCAGCACCGCCCTGCGGGCCTTCATGCGGCAGGATCCCGATGTGCTGCTGGTGGGTGAGACCCGCGACCTGGAGACGGCCCGAACCGCCATTGAGGCGGCCCTCACCGGCCACCTGGTGCTCACCACCCTCCACTGCAACGACGCCGTGAGCGCCTTCGCCCGCCTCGACGAGATGGGGGTGGAACCGTTCCTGGTCAGTGCCTCCCTGCTTGGGGTGGTCTCCCAGCGCCTGGTGCGGCGGCTCTGCCCGGATTGCCGCCTTGAGCACCACCCGAGCGCCGAGGAACTGGCGCGCTTCGGCCTGGTGGCCACCAACGAGTCCAAGATCACCTTCTACCGGCCCCGCATCGTTGCCCCTGGCACCGAAGGGGCCTGCCCCTCCTGCCAGGGCCGGGGCTACTCCGGACGGGTGGGGGTGTACGAAATCCTCACCATGACCGAAAGTCTTTCTTCGTCTGTGGCGAAGAGGGCCAGCACCCAGGAACTGCGCCGCCTGGCCCTAGAGGGAGGCATGAAGACCCTGCTTGGCTACGGCCTCGATCTGGTGCGCCAGGGACTCACCAGCCTCGACGAGGTGGAACGGATGCTCCTCACTGACAGCGGCCTGGAATCCGAGCGGCGGGCCCGTGCGCTCAGCACCCTCACCTGCAAAGGATGCGGAGCAGGTTTGCAGGACGAATGGCTCGAATGCCCTTACTGTCTGCAGGTGCGCATGTAGACCATGGATTTCACCATTGAAGACCTGATGACCGATCTGGTGAACGATGGCGGCAGCGACCTGCACCTCGCCACCGGACACCCGCCCTACGGCCGCTTCAATGGCCAGCTGCTTCCGATCCGCAAGGAACACATCCTCACGGAAGACAGCTGCAACCGCCTGATCTTCTCCTTGCTGAACAACGCCCAACGCAAACAGTTGGAACAGACCTGGGAGCTCGACTGTTCCTACGGACTTCGGGGAGTGTCACGGTTCCGCGTGAATGTGTATCGCCAGAAGGGAAGCTATGCCGCCTGCTTGCGGGCCCTCGGCAATACGATCCCTCCCCTCTACAAACTGGGGCTTCCGCCGGTGGTGGAGGAGATGAGCCGCAAGCCCAAAGGCCTGGTGCTGGTCACCGGTCCAACCGGTTCCGGCAAAACCACCACTTTGGCCTCCCTGCTCGACAACATCAATCACACCCGATCCGAGCACATCCTCACCATCGAAGATCCGATCGAGTTCACCTATCAAAACGACAGGTGTCTCATCCACCAACGAGAAGTGAATGAAGACACCCGCAGTTTTTCGAATGCTTTGCGTGCGGCGCTGCGGGAGGATCCCGATGTGATCCTTGTTGGAGAGCTTCGGGATCTGGAAACCATCCAGCTCGCCATCACCGCCGCTGAAACGGGCCACCTGGTGTTCGGCACCCTGCACACGAGTTCCGCCTCCCAGACCGTGGACCGCATGGTGGATGTGTTCCCCGCCGCCCAGCAGACCCAGGTCCGCGTCCAGCTCAGCTCCAGCCTTCTGGCCGTGTTCTCCCAGACCCTCTGCAAGATGACCCGACCGGTTGCCGGATCCCTGGGCCGGGTGCTGGCCATGGAGATCATGGTGAACACGCCCGCCTGCTCCAACCTGATTCGCGAAGGGAAAACGGCCCAGATCTATTCCTTGATCCAGACCGGAGCCCAGTACGGCATGCAGACCCTGGAACGCTGCCTGGCCAACTTGGTGCAGGAGGACAAAATCTCCGCCGAAGAAGCCATGCGGAAGACTGTCCGACCCGAGGAATTGACCAGGCTGCTGGAGCAGCTCTGATCACCCTGAACCCCATCCCCGTCCCCGACCCCTGAAGCGATGACCACCTTCCTGGTGACCTACGCCACCCGCAGCGGCCGCAAGCGGGAGATGACACTGGAAGCATCCAGTCCCGCAGAAGCGCGCAGGGATCTCCGCAGCCGAGGCATCCTCCCCACCACCCTGATCCGCAAGGAAATCACCAAGCCGGAGGCCCCCAACAAATTGGTCACGGCCGTTGACTGGAACGCCCTGTTCGAGGCCAAGATCAGCGTGAAGGAAAAGGCCTTGTTCGCCAACAAGCTTTCGGCGATGGTGGATGCCGGCGTGCCGATCATGCGCAGCCTCGACCTGATGCGCCGCCAGCAAAAATCCCCCCTGTTCCGCCGCGCCCTCACGGCCATGACCGATGAGGTGAATCAGGGCGGCAGCCTGGGTTCCGCCATGCGGCGCTGGCCCAAGGTGTTTGACAACCTCAGCATCGCCATGGTGGAAGCGGGTGAGGCTGGCGGCGTGCTCGACGAAACCCTCAAACGGCTGGCCAGGCTTTTGGAGGAAAATGCACGGCTGCAGAATCAGATCAGGGCTGCCATGGGCTATCCCCTGACCGTGTTGGCGCTTGCTGTTCTGGTGTTTCTGGGGATGACGATCTTTCTGATCCCCACCTTTGCCGATATTTTTGATCAGCTCGGTGCTGAATTGCCCGTGTTCACACAGATGATGCTGAATCTGAGCAAACTTCTCCGCTCCTCATTCTCCATCTTTCTTGTTGGCGCTATCGCCCTTGGCATTTATGCCTTTAGCCGTTATTACGCCACACCGGTTGGGCGGCGGCAGGTGGATGGCTTGCTGCTGAAGCTGCCCCTATTCGGAGATCTGCTCCAGAAAACGGCCTCGGCCCAGTTCTGCCGCACCATGAGCTCTCTCTCCAAGGCCGGTGTTCCCATTTTGATGTCGCTGGAAATTCTGCATGACACCACCACCAATTCCGTGGTGGGCGATGCGATCAGCAGCTCCCGCAATGACATCAGTGAAGGGGTGCCGCTGAGCACGGCTCTTGCCCTCAAACGTGTCTTTCCGGACATGATGGTGAGTATGTTGGCCATCGGCGAGGAAACCGGCGAAATGGATGCCATGCTTTCCAAGGTGGCTGATTTCTATGAAGACGAAGTGAGCACTGCGGTAAAAACCCTCACCTCCCTGATTGAGCCGGTCATGATTGTGCTGGTGGGTGGAATCGTGGGTTCGATTCTGCTGGCCATGTACATGCCGATGTTCTCGGTGTTTGAAAAGATCCGTTGATCGCTTGCCGCACCCAATCATTCGCTCCCTTGGCTTCAGGTAACAGCCCCTGAGGCCTCGGCCAAGGCCTGGCCCGCCAGCCAGCCGGAACTCCAGCAATGCTGGAAGTTGAAGCCACCGGTCACCCCGTCCACATCGAGGATCTCGCCGGCCAGATACAAGCCCTGTTGCCTGCGGCTCTCCATCGTCGCCAGGTTCACCTCACCCAGGGGGATGCCTCCGGCCGTCACGAACTCCTCACCGAACGGTCCCCGGCCCGTGATCGCATAACGGCTCTCCCGCAGGGCCTCGATCAGAAGCCGCTGCTGGTGGCGCCCCAGATCAGCCCATCGCTGCGATCCATCCACCCCGCTCACCTCGAGCAGGTGAAGCCAGAGCCGCCTTCCCAGGGAGGCCCAGGGACGGGCCGTTCCCAGTTGCCGACGGGCCTGCTCCACTCGGGCGGCACGGAAGCGCGCCTCCAGCTCCGCGGGATCGACACCGCCGGTCCAGTCGATCCGGAGCTGGGCCCGATACCCCCAGTGGCGCAGGTCGCGGGCGGCGAAGGCAGTGAGACGCAGGGTGGCCGGTCCACTGAAGCCCCAATGGGTCACCAGCAGCGGTCCACGCTGCCGGTGGCGCTCCCCCCGGCGGCGCGCCTCGCTGGTCTCCTGGATGGCTGGAGGCGCCTCCAGCTCCAGCACCACCGGATCAGCCACCACCCCGGCCAGGGCAGCCAGCGGATGGGGCTCGAGGGCCAGGGTGAACAGCGACGGCACCGGGGGAACCCGGCCATGGCCCAGCGTCTCCGCGATCCGCAGCCCGCTGGGATGGCTGCCGCTGGCCAGCACCAGATGATCGGCCTCGAGCGCCACGCCACTCCGCAGGCGCAGAAGGAAGCCGCCACCCGCCCGGGGTTCGGCGGCCTGTAGAGCCTGCCCCTCCACGGCGCGTACGCCGGCCCGACGGGCTGCGCGCCGCAGGGTGTCCACCACCGAACTGGAGCGGTTGGAGCGGGGAAACAGGCGTCCATCGGCCTCCTCCACCAGCTCCAGCCCATGGTCCGCGAACCAGGACACCGCATCGCCGGTGGCAAAGCGGGCGAAGGGCCCGCGCAGGGCCTGGCCACCGCGGGGGTAGTGCCCCACCAGGGCGCGGGGATCCCAGCAGGCATGGGTCACATTGCAACGGCCACCGCCGCTGATCCGCACCTTGTGGAGCGGCTCCGGGGTGGCTTCGAGAATGAGGAGGTCGGTGGCACCCGCCTCCGCCGCGGTGATCGCCGCCATGTAACCGGCTGGCCCACCACCAGCCACCACCACGGACGCTTGGCTGGGCAGCATGGGGGGATGGAGCACGCCTACCGCTTCAGTGTGGCGCCGATGCTGGACTGCACCGACCGCCACTTCCGCCTGTTGATGCGGCAGGTGAGCCGGCGCTGCCTGCTCACCAGCGAGATGGTGGTGGCCCGCGCCCTGCACCACATCCGCGCCGAACTCAGCACCACCCGGGCGCCTGAGGCCCGGACTCGGCTGGAGCGGCTTCTGGGCTTTGATCCCGAGGAGCACCCCCTGGCCCTGCAGCTGGGCGGGGATGACCCCGCTCTGCTGGCGGAGGCGGCCCGGCTGGGGGCCGACTGGGGCTACGACGAGATCAACCTCAACGTGGGATGCCCGAGCGAGAAGGTGCAGCAGGGGCGTTTCGGCGCCTGTCTGATGGCCGAACCGGATCGGGTGGCCCGCTGCGTGGAGGCCATGGCGGCAGCCACCCCCCTACCGGTGACGGTGAAACATCGCATCGGCATCGACCAGCTCGATTCCTTCGACCACCTGCTGCACTTCGTGGACACGGTGGCCAGCGGCGGTGCCCGGCGCTTCGCCGTGCACGCCCGCAAGGCCTGGCTGGAGGGGCTGGACCCCAAACAGAACCGCACCATCCCACCGCTGCGCTGGGACCTGGTGTATCGGCTCAAGGCGGAACGCCCCCATCTGCTGATCGAACTCAATGGCGGCCTGGAGGACCCGGCCAGCTGCCGCGCCCAACTGGACCACGTGGATGGGGTAATGGTGGGTCGGGCCGCCTATGGCCACCCCCTGCGATGGGCGGGGGTGGACGCCGATCTCTTCGCTGACCGCAGCCATGCACCGGCACGGGCATCGACTGTGGTGCGCGGCCTGATTCCCCACGCCGAACGCTGGCAGGCAGGCGGAGGACGCCTCTGGGCGATTGCCCGCCACCTGGTGCATGTGGTGGAAGGGGTGCCAGGAGCCCGCCCGTGGCGCAACGCGCTCACCAGGGAGGCAGGCGCACCGGGATCCGGGCCCGAGGTGCTGGAGGCCGCAGCCCGTCAGCTGGAGGAACGGGGCCTCTAGCCCTGGCGGTGGTGCAAGGCAACCGGGGGGACCAGCCCCCCCGATTCCTCAGACTTCCGCGCCGCCGTAGCCGCCGTAGTCGCCACCACCGCCGCCGCCATAGCCGCCGCCCTCGCCACCACCACTGCGGCGGCGCCGGGCACGGCCGGCATCGAACCCATCGCTGGATCGTTCACCGCCACTGCGGTCTTCCCAACCGCGGGCGCCGGAGCCATAGCCCCCGCCCTCGCCGCCGGAACGGGCGTAACCGCCACCACCACCACCGCCGTAGCCGCCACCGCCGCCATAGCCACCGCGGCGGGGACCGCCGCCACCACCACCACCGCCGCCGCCACTGCGGGGCTCGGCTTTGTTGATGCGGAGGGGCCGGCCCATCAGCTCGGCGCCCTGGAGGCCATCGATGGCCTTGGTTTCGAGCTCGGGGTCGGCCATCTCCACGAAGGCGAAACCACGCTTGCGACCCGTGTCCCGCTCAAGGGGAAGGGAACAGTTGACCACTTCGCCGTAGGGGGCGAACAGTTCGATCACGTCTTCCTGCTCAGCGCGGAAGGGAAGATTGCCGACAAAGATGCTCACGGAACGTCCAGGGGGGACCGGAGGGGAAGGCGCGGAGGCGCCACTGACCGCTCCAGGTTAGACCGGGGAATCGAGGCTTCCATCAGTCTGTAGAGCGTCGTCACGGTCGCCGCGACCAGCCCGAGACGCCTACCCCGCCTCAAGCCGCTTTCGGCTGCGCTCGAGCTCGAGCCGGACCAGCTCGAAGGCGGTGCCCCCCTCGCTACGGCGGGCGGCCACCACCTGCCGGGGCTCGATGGCGGCATGGATGTCGGCCGTGAAGGCCGGATGGAGCCCCTGCCAGCGCTCCAGGGGCAGATCCCGCAACAGCAGCCCCTCCCGCAGACAGGTCTTCACCAGCGAGCCCACCAGCTGATACGCCTCACGGAAGGGCACACCCCGGGCCACCAGGTAATCGGCCACATCGGTGGCGTTGGAATAATCGGCGCCCACCGCCCGCTCCAGCCGGGCCGGACGGAACTCCAGACCCTCCTCGAACAGGATCGCCATCGCCTCAAGGCAATCCAGGCAGGTGGCCACGCCATCGAAGAGCGCCTCCTTGTCCTCCTGGAAGTCCTTGTTGTAGGCGAGGGGCAGGCCCTTGATCATCGTGAGCAGCCCCATCAGATGGCCGAAAACCCGGCCGCTCTTGCCCCGCACCAGCTCGGGCACATCCGGATTCTTCTTCTGAGGCATCAGGCTGCTGCCGGTGGCGCAGCGGTCGGTGAGGGCCACAAAACCGAATTCCTCGCTGGCCCAGAGGATCACCTCTTCGCTGAGCCGGCTCAGGTGCACCATCACCAGGCTGGCGGCGGCCATGAACTCCACCGCGAAATCCCGGTCGGACACGGCATCGAGGCTGTTGGCATAGATGGCATCGAAACCCAGGCTGGCGGCGGTGTGGCGGCGGTCGATCGGCACCGGCGTGCCGGCCAGGGCGGCCGCCCCAAGCGGCGAGATATTGACGCGGCGGCGCACATCGGCGAGGCGCTGGCGATCCCGCTCGGCCATCTCGATGTAGGCGAGCAGGTGGTGGGCCAGGGCCAGGGGCTGGGCCCGCTGCAGATGGGTGTAACCGGGGATCAGGGTGTCGGCATGGGCCTCGGCCTGGGCCAGCAGGGCGCGCTCAAAACGCAGCAGGGCCGCATCGATGGCATCGATCCGATCCCGGAGCCAGAGGCGCACATCAGTGCCCACCTGATCGTTGCGGCTGCGTCCGGTGTGGAGTTTCTTGCCGAGCGGACCCAGCAGCTCGATCAGGCGCCGTTCCACGGCGAAGTGCACGTCCTCGGCCTCGATGCCGGGCTGGAAGCGGCCCGCCGCCGCCTCGGAGCGCACCTGCTCGAGCCCCTCCTCCAGGCGGGCGGCCTCCTCGGGGCTGATCACCCCGCAGACCCCGAGCATGCGGGCATGGGCGATGGACCCATCCAGATCCTGCTGCAGCAGGGCGATGTCGAAGCCGATCGAGGCATTGAACCGCTCGATCGCCGGATGAAGCCCCTCCTCGAAGCGATCACTCCAGCCAGCCGCCGAACCACCGGTCACGCCGGCACTGCCGCCGGCAGCGGGGCCCGGGGAGGCGGGGGTTTCTGCAGCCATGGAGAGGGAGTGGGGCAAGGCCTCAGCTTGCCACCGGGACACCGGTCGACAGATCAGCACAGCCCTGACACCCCTCAGCCGATCGGCAGGGGCGGCAGCATCACCTCCTCGCGCACCTTGAGCACCACCATCGAGGCATCGTCCTCCAGCTGCCGATCCGTGCCCACGAAGCGATCGAGCCGGGCGAAGAGCTGATCGAGAATCACCTGGGCGCCAAAGCCGGAGCGGGCGGCGGCCTGAAAAGCCCCCACCAACCGCTCCTCATCGAAGCGCTCTCCGCCGAGGCCGGTGGCCTCGGTGACGCCATCGGTGTAATAGAGCAGGGCATCGCCGGGCTCCAGCACGGCCTGGCCACAGCC
>Ga0209401_1001265_pt1 | contig 16829 bp, 12 predicted proteins | sample M_140807_MF_Meta_FD_187318 | JGI IMG/M metagenome (GOLD analysis project Ga0209401, IMG submission 187318) | Freshwater microbial communities from Lake Montjoie, Canada to study carbon cycling - M_140807_MF_MetaG (SPAdes) (version 2) | ecosystem: Environmental > Aquatic > Freshwater > Lake...
GTAGGGTTTGGTTGACGAACAACGCATAATAAGTTATTATATGTGGTAAAATCTAATGGAGAATCGCCATCATATCTAAACGTACGATATTTACCTCTTACTTCTACATAGGGCATCTAATTATTTAATTAAATTTTAGTTATTTGTTATGGGGAATGCGCAAAGAGCTACACCTACTGTTCCACGTGGAAATGTCCCATAATATATACTCCCATTTTTATGTCTAAATCCAAAGTGTTGTTTTTCGATATATCGGTTTTCTAAATAATTGACAGTCATTAACGTATTACCGCTTTCATCAGTTATAAACATGGTAATACCGGTATAAAAAGGTGTATCTACTATATCTGTATTAAATAAAATTTCTGATTCGTGAGTAGATGTAACGTTTATAGATTGATTAGGTGAAAACACACCAATATCGTCAGTAGGTCCTTTTAATACATATTCAAATTCTTTCATAGTAATATTTATGGATATGAGAAGGTTATATACGCTACGGGACCTGCTTTGAAAGCAGCTGTATATAATGTACCACCGGGTGTAAATCTAAATCCAAATATTTCACCATCATCGAATCTTTGTTCTAGATAATTAACAGTCATATAGGTATTGCCAGCTGTATCTCTAATAAATAGAACCACGCTATTATAATTGTCTACATCAATGTTATCTGTATTGAAGTAAAATATAGCGTTAGTAGGTGGGTTAGTATATATATTGACCGAGCCATTATCTGAATATTTACCTTCCCCAGTAGCGGGACCGGCCAGGCTAAGCAAGAATGCAGGTACCAAGGTGGGTGTAATAGTAGGTGTAGGCGTTCTTGTAGGTGTAATTGTTGGTGTAATACTAATAGTAGGTGTAATAGTAGGTGTGGGTGTTTGTGATTTAGTAGGTGTAATAGTTGGTGTTATAGAGATAGTTGGTGTGATAGAAATAGTTGGAGTTATACTGATTGTCGGTGTGATAGTAGGAGTTTGAGTTACTGATGGTGTTATACTAATAGTCGGTGTTATAGAGATGGTCGGTGTAACAGATTTAGTGGGTGTAATTGTTGGGGTAATAGAAATTGTCGGCGTAATACTAATAGTTGGAGTAATACTAATAGTTGGAGTTACTGTTGATGTAGGTGTTAATGTCGGTGTAATAGAAATTGTAGGAGTTATACTAATAGTTGGTGTTACAGTTGGAGTTTGTGTTGATGTAGGTGTAATACTAATAGTCGGTGTTATAGAGATGGTCGGTGTAGTTGTAGGTGTTACTGTAGCATTTGGTGTTCTTGTTAGCGTGGGTGTTATAGAAATGGTAGGCGTAATACTAATAGTAGGTGTAATACTAATTGTAGGTGTAATAGAAATGGTCGGGGTAATACTAATAGTAGGTGTGATACTAGCAGTCGGTGTTATAGTAGGTGTTTGAGTTAATGTCGGAGTAATAGAGATCGTTGGTGTAATGGAAATTGTAGGTGTAACCGTGGGAGTTACTGTTGCATCAGGAGTACGTGTAACTGTAGGCGTAATACTAGCAGTCGGTGTTATAGTAGGTGTTTGAGTTAATGTTGGTGTGATACTGATAGTTGGTGTAATACTAATCGTAGGTGTAATAGAAATTGTCGGTGTAATGCTAATTGTTGGAGTCACGGTTGGTGTTTGTGTTAATGTCGGAGTAATAGAAATCGTAGGTGTAATGGAAATTGTAGGAGTTATAGTAGGTGTAACTGTACTTGTCGGTGTTATAGAAATAGTAGGCGTAATAGATATTGTTGGTGTAATTGTAGGTGTTATAGATGGTGTAATTGTTGGTGTAATAGATGGGGTGACAGACGGTGTTATTGAAATAGTCGGTGTGATTGTCGGTGTTATAGAAATTGTAGGTGTCACTGTAGGTGTGGGTGTTGGAGAAAGGAACTGTGTAGGTGTAACAGTCGGTGTTTGAGTACGTGTAGGTGTAATAGATGGCGTAACTGTTGGCGTAATAGTTGGCGTAATAGTTGGTGTTATAGAAGGAGTAATGGTTGGTGTAATTGTAGGTGTTATAGATGGTGTAACTGTTGCAGTCTGAGTGTTAGTCGGTGTAATGGTGGGTGTAATTGTAGGCGTGACAGATGGGGTAGGTGATGGTGCATTAATAGTAAAAGGTACTCTTGCTTGCATTGAAAACCCGGAAAAAGCAGATAAGGTTGTAAGCTGATTAAAAATAGGCGGGAGGTATGGTAAGTATGAAATGGTATTAGTATTGCTAGAGTCTTTTGTACCAATAGCAGTACATAGATAGCTTTGATAAGTGGTTATAGACCGATCTTCATATGGATATGTAAAGAAGTTATAGTTATTATATACAGCTATATAGCCAGGAATAGGTAGCGGGTCAGGCACTTCAATTGAAAAAGGAGATATACACTGTACATAGTATCCTGAACCAGGGCGAAAATGTGTAATTTGATTAAACGCTGGCGGTAGTGTGGGTTTATATGCATACGGATCACTTCTATTTTCATTATAACCAGCAGCTACAACAATATTAGCATTAAAACAGGATATAGCTGTGAGAGTAGAATTATTATATGTAAAAAAATTATAAGGACCTTTTAGATTAATATAGCCCATATTTAAAAATAGACCTCCCCGTCAATAAAATTACTATAATACGTATATGGCCCTGAAGATGTTACTCTAAACCCAAAAGGTTGACCAATTCTATTACTGCCAAAGGTAACGAACATTCTAAGTATGCCTGATACATATATACTCATTGTTGCAGGTACGCCAACAGGGTCATTTCCATTATAAAAAATAGTTTCATTAGCTGACGTTGTTGTAATGCTAATACCGTCCTGACTAACAACACTCGGATAATTGCCAGTAATAGATCTGGAGAAAGAAGGTGCTTGTGTCGGGGTAACAGTTGGTGTTGGTGTTTTTGTTGGTGTAGGTGTAGGAGAATAGTTTGGTGTCTGTGTTGGTGTTTTTGTTATTGTCGGTGTTATTGTGGGTGTTTGTGTAATTGTTGGGGTAATAGTAGGTGTAACACTAATAGTAGGTGTAACCGTTGGTGTCGGTGATAGAGTAGGTGTGACTGTTGGTGTCGGTGTAACTGTAGGTGTAGCAGATGGTAGTATAGGTACAACAGGATCTACACCGGGATTACGATTAATTTTAAATAAAAAGCCCATATTAATTTAAATTCACGGGGTTATTCTCTAATGGAGAGATATTTTTTTCTGCTTTTAATATATTAATTAATACTTCTTGTATATTAAGAACTTTTTTAAATATTCTATTGACAATATTGTTTAAAAGTATTTCATTAGCTCCAATACAGTATGTTGTATCATATTCAAAATATATTGAATTTAGCTCAAAGGGAAGAAGATATCTTGTCCCTCTGAACGTTACATTACCGCGGGCATCTTTTACAGCAAGAAACTTTCCAATAATTTGATCTCTTAAACGCATATGATTAGTTACTATTTTAGAAATATTTTTATTAAACACCCAGCTTTGTAAATATTCATTTGAATTAAATTTAATATCATCAAAATTGTATATGTCAAAATTATTAACAGCAAGAATATCATATAAGTTTAAGTTATCGTAAAAATAGCCAAACTTTCCTGTATTGCCAAATTTAGAAAAGATAATATTTCTATCTGCACCTACTGATGATGCAGATGCAAATGTAGTAATTTTTTCGTTTGGTACATCGTATTTAAAGAAATATAGTAAATATCTTCCCACAGTATCGTATGGGTTACTAACTAGTTTTTTATATATGTTTCGGGTTGAAACGAGATAAAAAACATTAGTATTATCTTGTGAAAATACAATCTTTATAAACGATTCGTTTTGTAACTGTAGTGGAGTTAAATCAAAAATTTCTTTTTTAGTTAAATCGTTACTATATCTTAATATGAGACTTTTATTTTGTGTTAAGACATATAAATTACCAATAGAATCAACACTTAAATCTATAGGGTAAGCGGAGAGAAAATCGTTATACAGCTTATAAGTTGCTACCCAATTCAAATTTAAATCATATTTCTTAATACTGCTATTACCTGAATCTAAAACAAAAACATAATTGTTGTATGCAGCGACACCGCGTGGGCTATTAAATTCAGTCTTAGAATTAAATGTACCAAAATTACCTATTGAATCTAAATAAACTAAATTATTTCTTAGTATATTATTATCTGAAGTAAAGCCAGAGATATCATATTTTATTAAGCGATGAAGCCCAGAATCAACAGCAAATAAATAATCATTATTAATTGCTAAAGCAGTTAAACATTCAAACCCTACTCCGAAACCGGGGTTCACCTCGCTTGTTGTATAAGAGTTTGAAAAATAGCTAGCAGCTGTATCGAAATTATATGCACGTAGAGTGGTTTCATAGCCTGAGAAAATAGTATATTGATCTAGATCTCTATTTTTTACGAGAACCATAGTATTACTGTTATCGACACCGGTAAAATCAGATTGACTAGATAGTGGCACAAACTGGCTTGTGCTGGCATTATAATAAAATGTTACATTTGCATCGTTGCCTGTAATACCTGCTATAGCTGTTGAAGATATAGGTATTACATTTGAAGCAATTAATGTCTGTTTGTAGAGATAAAGAAAATTGTCGTACAAATGCTGCATTTTAATGTTTAATAACTCACTAGATACTGTATCATTAGCTTGAATCTTTATCTCATCAAAGCTATATGGCAATACTACCTCAGAATCAAGATATCTATCAAAAATTATTTCAGATTGTTGTGCTTCTTCGTATATATTCATTAGTTACTCCACTTTATCTTACTTAATTTAGTATATACCGGAGCAGAATCTCTCAATAAAGATAAGACTCGCTTTTCTAATTGAAGCTTTAATTCTGGGTCGGTAATACCGCTATTTCTTATTGTTACGTTATACAATGTTGATTTAGAGCCGGGAGGATTTAATTTAAAGTATCTTTCAATTTCTTCAAGATAATTACGTCTGCCGCACGCGACATCAAACCTTATATCATGTATTTCCATCCCTTTTCTTGTATGCATCTGTATGTCAAAATCATAAAGAGGTCTACTATAAAGATAAAAATTCTTAACTTTGAAATCATCTACTAAGAAGGAAGAGTTTTTAAGATATGAAAATAGAGGAATAGAGTATGAATACGTAGATGAACCAATTAAGAATGGTCTTTGTACAATATTACTAAACTTGTATTTTCTTGGCTTAAAAGTATCAGTACCTGTCATTTGACCATCGACAAATAGTTGCATAATGCCGTTATCTGCATCAAACCTAACAGCAAAATGATGGTACCCTGGATCTACAGAAGATAAATTAAAAATAACTTCAGTTGATGCGGTGTCGTTTGAATTAAAGACATTAACAAGCTTGGCTTTAATATTTAAATTAGTTTCTGGATATTTTGATCGTACAAACGATCTTAAGAAATTTGAATTTGAGAAGTTTCTTCCAGAAGCAGTATTAGTATTATAAAGTGTAGTTGATTTGATAGTACCGTTAGTATAAAGTTTAACAAACTTTAATTTTTTTACTTCCGATTGTGATTGTCTAGTAACTAAAGCGTATTGATTATATTCTCCTTCGTTAAAATCAGCTAAAATATCAACTTTATAATTTTTATATGTACTGTCATCAAAGGTTCCAGATAATAAAAACCCTCTATCCGTAGTATATTTTGCAAAACAGTTTGTGTTATATAATAGCCATATATTACTATCAAAATCTATTGTAAAGTCATCTATTTTTGTGCTTGTTCTAAAGGCGGTGGTTGTTACTGATTGGGTGGTATTCCAAACTAAAACAGTTTTTGAATCTTTTGATAAGAAGAATATTTTATCTCCTATTCTTTCTGATTTTGAACCGTTTGTAAAGTAGAGCTTATCATTATAATAATTAACTGTTGAAGAAGTATTGAGATTAAAGAACCCTACATTAGGAGCAAACGTTTGTGTAAGTAATGATTCGGTAATAACATTTGATTTAAGATTTAATTCTAGTATACGGTTATTACTGACGCCGTTATTAATCAAAGCATAACCTGTATCTTCTGTATAATCTAAGCTTAAAAGATTTCCTAACTTAAGTCCACCGGTAGGATATGATCTTCTTGTTTCTGCATAAGCTAAATTATATCTTCTAAATGAATTGTCTTCAAAAATTCCATAAAAATCATTAAGACCTTGAAGTCTTATAATACCTTTTACACCGGAATCAAAAGTAAGTTTGTTAAGACGAGTAAAGTCTATATTAGTTACATAAATTGCGCTTGGTGCATTAATAAACATTGTTGGTGTAACGAGATTTGTATTAAACATTCCAAATCCGTCTCTATCATAATTTCCGACTAGCTGATATCCTAAAGGTTTAGTCCAATCAGAACTATATCCGTCAAACATTAAAGTAAATTGATTGGATTCTTGAATAGCGGATAAGTTCCCTGTAGAAGCATATCTATCGCTTTCAAAACTAAAGTATTCCGCTTGTTCAGAAGAGGGATAAACGTTTGATCCGTTATAATATCTATAAATAGGTAAATTAACATTTATAACATTATCATTAATTGACCTAATAAAGTTATTTACATCTTTTGGACCGTAGTGATGGTATGCATAATATGTACCTTTCTCAAAAATTAAATCAGAAGGCTTATCGAATACATCTACATTGCCAATTAATTCATGTGCTTTATCAACCAAGCAATCAAAAATAGAGACATAACGAATAGCTTGAATTTCAGCTGAGGTAAGTGCTCTTAAAAAGCTAATATTACGTGGGTTATAGTAGCGATCAACCCAAATAGGCTTAACATTTGGATCACGATTTCCAGAAAGCCATGCGCATAAGAAATCGCCTGTTGTCTCTTCTGATGTATCGCCAAAATGCGATGTGTATTTATAATCTGCTTTCTTTTTAAAAATTTTATCTGATTTAATAGGGTGATCTCCCGCTATAGCGCCAGCCTCAATTAGACCTGAATCATTTATATTAAGTCTTAAAAATGGATAAAAGTTTTGAGGTATATGAAAATAAGTTACTTTATCTCTTTTAAGCAAAATATTCGTTGTATAACTTTCGAAATTTAAAGATATATTGTCATTACCATACTGCTGATTATGTCCGGAGAATATTGATTGATAATCTCTAAACTCTACACTATTCTCTGAGAAAAACGGATTGTTTCTTGATTGATAGTTTTCTGGAGTATTAGTATTCTTTAATGAAAGAGCATTTACAGTTAATGAAGAGCTAGAAAGATTATAAAATTCATTATTATAAAGAACGTTTGAATTTATTTGGCTAAAACTCTTGTCTGTATTAATATCTTGTGAATTTGTTTTAAAATCTTTTTTATAGCTTACCCAAGGATCAAGAAGCGAGGTATTATTTGGTATCGGGTTGCGTGATCGTATGCGAAATATGGATTGTATATTATAGGGGACAGTTGTTGCTGTAATAGGATCAACAAGAGTAAGGCTTTCAGTAGCAGAGCTATAGAATACAAATTTAGAAATATCATTTATATTCTTTAATAAAATTATATAATCATAGCTACGGTCATAAACATAATAGAATATTTGTGGGCTTAGAGCACCGAGTGGATCAAGACCTACATCTTTACAAAAAGAAAGGTTCCCTGTATAATCTACCGTTAAATATCTTTCAATACCTTCATTTTCATGAAGGATTTTACAAAGTTTATCATCTAGTAATTCCACATCAAAGAGATATTGATTATTAAACCCTGCATAATCACCAGAAACCTTCAGAACTGCTGTATTAATCGTAATAGGTGGCTCACCTACTACCCAGAATTTTGTAGATGGTGTTATAGCGCCAACAGCATTAGCTGCAAAGTAAGTAGAGAATCCTTCATCTTCTAGTTTAGCGAGGGGATCTATCTTAAAAGAACTTAAAATAGTATCTTTTCTTGATAGAAATAAATTAGAAAAATTGTTTAATGTATTGTCGTTTAAGTCTTTAAATGCATTATTAATTGGTACATTAATACCTTGCTCGGTAAAGCTTATGTTTTCTTGAAACTTTAATCTTGAATCTAATGAATAGTCGGATGAAAGACCAAAAAATGACGTTGAGGATAATGTGTATACATCCATATTAGTATTTATTTTATTGCTATCATATGGGGTTATTAAAAGTAAACGTTACCTGTTTGAAATACACCTGTATATTGTAGTGGTCCACCTGGAGTTAAGCTTAATCCGAACGACTCGCCTATTCTATTGCTTCCAAAAGAAACAAACATTCTTGGCGAACCACCTACATATATAAGCATATTTGTTGGTAACCCTACAGGATCATTTCCATTGTAGTAAAGCGTTTCGTTTGTTGCAGTTGTGGTAATTGAAATACCGTCACCTGAGACTACATTAGGATAATCACCTACTAGCGATCTCGTAAATGGATTAGAAGAAGGTGTTATAGTTGGAGTAGGCGTTTTAGTAACTGTAGGTGTCTGTGTTGGTGTGCGAGTTATAGTAGGTGTGATAGAGATTGTCGGGGTAACAGTCGGTGTAACTGTTGGTGTTTGGGTTACTGGTGGGGTGGTTGATGGTGTAATACTAATTGTAGGTGTAACAGTAGGTGTTTGAGTCGGTGTACGAGTTAACGTAGGTGTAATTGAAGCTGTTGGCGTAACTGTTGAAGTCGGGGTAATACTAGGAGTAATAGTAGGAGTAACAGATATTGTGGGTGTTGGTGTAGGTGTATCAGATTGTGTAACTGTTATGGTAGGTGTAATCGAAGGTGTAACAGAAATAGTTGGTGTATTAGAAGGTGTTAATGATGGTGAAACTGTTATCGTCGGTGTAACCGGTGGTGTCGGTGTAGGCGTTGGCGTATTACAATTACGATAAAGAATATTATTAAAATTATATTCATATGAAAGTTGTATTTTTGATGGGTCAATAGTGTAGAGAGCGGAGAATGGCATATCTGATGTCCATAGAGGTACAGTATCAAGATACACATTAAATAAACCGTAAATATAAGCAATAGTAACATAATAAATTGTACCGTCGTCTAGTGTTACACCGGGATTAGGTTGTACGGATAGATGTCCTAATGGTGGGAAGACCTCGCCTTCAGTATTAAATTCAATATGATTAGCATTTGGATCGTAAGGAGGGTTATTCCACACATCAATTCCTACAGCAACACTATTCTTTATACCTAAATAGCCAAGACCGCCACCAGAACCGCCTTGAAAAATAGGATTAGCATTAATAACAAAACACAATCCATCAGCAGCATTACCTGAAGAAAACCCTTTAATTTTAAATGCAAAAGTAACACCAAACGGTTCAGGCCTACCTGTAACAGGATCATCTGTCTTTGAGAATCTTATTGGTGTATTGACGTACAGTGTACCTGTTTTACCGGTAGCTCTTGGAACCAATCTTACACTATTATTATTTGGTGCAGTATTCGGTGAGGGTAAAAATACGGCATCGTTTAAAATGCTCAAATTACTGTTACTAGGCATAGATGATAACGGTAAAAGATAGTCAATAGAAGCGAATTGATTTGCAAAATAAAACCCTAAAATATCATGATCTGCAGTATTGGCTCCAGTACTACCGGTAAACCCTATATAAGCAGCATTACATCCAATAGCAGCAGGTGTAATTGTTGGTGTAGGTGTGGGAGTTGGTGTTAAGGTATTTGCAGGTGTAGGTGCAGGTAAAGCTGTAGAAAACTTAGGAACAATCAGTGATGAATCCGCGCTTACAATTAAGAAATTAGTAACGTAATTAGAATTGTCTTCTGTTATTTCAAAAACCTCAAGACTCTTATCGTATGTCTCATCAATTTTTGTTATCTGCGTAGAATTAATTAAATGAAAATTATCAAACTTAAACAATGTATCGGGAAGAACGTTAAGAGAGAAGTTAAATATGTTTAATACTAGATTACCATTGAGAACAGTTACAGCAGGATAGTATGTTGTTGTTTTTTTAGATGGTGGTCTAAAGATATGTGTTACGTTAACGCTAGTAGGGGTACCGGGATCGAGAGTTGCTACTGTAGGGAGAAGATTTTGTACTATACCTTTTTCAACATTAATAATTCTATTATCGTCAAAATCATAGATGATCTTTAGCGTTGGAAAGAACGAATTATCAATAGCAGATGGTATAAATGTTAAAGTAGTTTCACCTTTAAACTCGCCAAGATATGCACTAAGTGAGGTGTTATTAATAGGATATCCCCATGGGAATAGTAAGCCACCATTGGCAGTTAACGGGTATACAAAATTAGGACCAACATCGGGATCTACAAATAAATAACCATCCGCGCTAGCTGGCCAATTAATTGATGTACCGTAGACAGGATCGAGAAATAAGTAGTGATTGATTATGTTTGGTTTTTCTAGCTTTTGATAACTAGATAATACATAACTAACAAAGTTCACATTATTATTTACGTAAAATTACTAGATATATACTAGACTTTAGTTCTCTTTTCTTAAGGAACCTTCGTAGAAATCGAATCTATTATGTTCTATTGGAGATAATAACAAAACACCGCCAGAAAGCTCGTTTTCTTTTGTTAATTGATACATAAATGACATCCATGTCTGTTCAAATGGAGATCCCCACTTAGTATTCAAAAACATCCTTTTATTACCCTCTCTTGACACTATCTGTGGCCAGTTACAGTAATAAATATCTCCGTTTACATAGCTAAGTCCTTCTAATGTACCAATGTTCTTAAACTCTGTCTTAGGTGCGTTTGGATCAAAGCCAATTCTTGGAAGTTTGCAATAGGTAGGCCAAAAACGCTCTCTTACAACTTGAGGTACATTATACCATGCCCATTGAGTAGAATTATTGCCATAAAACTCTGTAAAAGAAAACTTAAGAAAATCAAAAGACTCTTTATCCATGACCTTTAAGATTTTATAGAATAAATTATTAGATTTACGAGCAAATCCGTTAACACAGCTAATACTATCACCGTTATAAAGGTTCATATCATCTTCTAAGAAGATATAGTATTTTGAATCTGTGGTTTCAAAGTGCTCTGCAATAAACTGTCGACCACCGCATATACCAAGGTTATCTTTTTTAATATGCTCGAAGTTATATTTCTCGCAAAGCTCTTTATAAATAGGTGTTGTCGAAGAGTCTGTACTATTATCTAGTAGATAATTTTTTGTCTCACGAATAAAGCCAGGTTGTTGTAGATAACTGTTAACTAAATGCTCAAACTGCGCAGGAGAATTAAACGTTATAACGTATAAGCTCGTTCCTGTATAGTTTTGTAAGCTTATTCTCGATTCATCTACAGTAAAGTCCTTTAGATCATCAAAAAACTTATATACAAGACCATCCCCGTTAATCATATGCTTTTGAAACAGCTCAGGATAGAGATACGTCAACAAAGAGAATATACTCTCTTCTGTGCCCATATAACCTTCATTTAGAGTCTGGCTAAGCCAGTTATAGTAAAGGCCGTTTACTTCACTAATATAGTCTTTATGACCGCCAAAGAACCCGCCTCGACAAACATACTCTACATTACTTGTTTGTGCAAATTGATTGAGTTTATTTCTATCAAAGCCATGTATCTCGCCGCCTGTTTCATATGGGAAAGCGAGAAATAAAAATTTCTTAACATAACCTTCAAGTTTTTCTAAAACTTTATCATGATTAAAATACCCTGGATGAATGGTGTTAGTCAACCCACCATCTATCCAAAAAAAGTATTCACTATTAAATTGATTACGAATTTTTTCATCATGAAGCATAAACATCTTAGACATAACCATGGGGTTATACAACTCCATCGATGCTTGTGTACTATCACGTAGCCAGCCTGCTTGATTCAACCAAGCTTCGCTCTTACGAATATTAGATACTTGTTCGTAAAATGGAAAATGATTTCTAAACTCATCAATTTCTTTTATTCTAATGCATGTATTATGCATACTGCGATTTTGAAGAACAATATCTTTATATCTGTCTTCTATATATACAATAAGATTATAATCTTTTAATGCTCTTAGTAATTCTGTAAACTTAATAATATAGTGTGAAAATGGTCTTTTAAATCCTTCTCCAGCATTGTCTCGCCCTAGGTCAAAAATGCCTGTAACTAATGTTATATTTTTACTCATAGTATAGAAGTAATTATTTTATAGTACTCTAAAATCTATAGTGTAAGTTTTTACAAATATCGTAAAACTTAAAGCAATCACTTATATATCCCTTCCAATGGTAGTAATCATAATTCATTCTTGCTTCTAAAGCTGAAACACCTATTTCAAATCCGTCGGGGTAATTTCTTATATCATTTGCGATAGTCCACCATAAAAATTGTTCCCATCTATTGGTAAAAAATCTAAATTTATAGTTGTTTCTAAATACCATAAACTGTTCATTAAAAACATGCGCATCGTCCCAAAAATCATGTTCTAATACATGATAGTCATGGATCTTTTCTTGAAAAAAGCACCCTGACATATTTCTTTTATGAGCACCAATAGGGGCTGGTCGCTCACAAAGCATATCAAGGTTGTTTTTTTCCATATATTCAAAAAGATTGTAGAAATTTTCTTCTTTTAATTTTTCTGTAGGAGCCCAATCTGAATCAAAATAAACTATATAATCATACCCTTTATCTAGACAGTATTTTAAAGCGAGGCTTTTTAAATTTAAATGAAACGAAAATGCGCCTTTACTGCAATGATAATTATTGAGTTTAATAATATCAAGATTTAAGAAACTATCAGTACTAAGAGAATCGACATTTGTAGTTATATTAAAATCGGCATTAGGAAGTATACCTTTTAGCGTTTTAAAACTCTCTATAGCACTTGTTGTATAATTAGTACCGTGTACAAAATTAGTACCCCGTTCTATTTTATCAACTGCAAGGGTGGTTAATATATATTTCATTTAAAATGCTCCGCAAGCTTAATTGTTGTATCATTAAACCCACCATTATCGTGAATAATAAGTGGTGAAATATTTTTAAAAACGACTTTGTTATCAATTATATCAAAATGCTCTTTTGCTTCATACGTACTGAAAAAAATCTTTCTTTCTTGATCTGTTAAGATATCTGTATTTAAAAGATACTGTATTGTCCATCTACCTTGATCATCTATCCCTGTTTGATATTCTTTTTCAATGATATCTTTTAGATGATAAATAATTTTATCAGTATGACCAATATATGTACCGGAATTAAAATATTTTGCATCTGTTAAACAAGGCTTTTTTTCGTATAAATGAGTGTAGTTTGTAGGTGGCCAGAATCCCTTCTCTGCTCCGAAAAGTATAGAACAATTGAATTCTAAGAACCTATCGACAATTTCGTTTAAATTACCGCAAATACCGGTATCAGTAGCATCCATAAAAAGAATATATTTGTAGTCTTTTAAATTTTTTTCTATATAGTCAAGAAGCTTTACCACTTTATAGGTATAAAGTTTATCGTAATAAGAACCTTCAACCTCATTATTAAACCTAGCTACATGTATATCTTCTTTATCTAGGAACTGTTGAGCTTTATTGTAGAATATAGGTAGATGGTAGTCAGGGTAATCGAAGAAAATAGAAAGTAAAGCTAACTCTTTCAACTTTTCATTTTAAGTAGCCAAGCTACATTTTCAAATTTTTGTGTTAAATCGTTAGGTAGATCAATTAAACTGTAAGTGTTAATAGATTCAATAACGTCTGCTTCTGTAATTTCTGCCCAATTCCAGACTTTACCCTTAATTTTATTATTAAACGTTTCAGGGTCTTTAGCGTAATCATGAGCACCAATAATATCGCCAGATTTTAAGTACCGGCTAAAAAAATTAAATTCATATTTTTTATTACCACCATCGCAAAAAACAGCTATTTTTTTATCCTTACCCTCTACATTAAATATTTCATTCATAAGCAAGCTATCAGCCATTAGATCTATCTGTCTAAAATCAAAATTATACCGTTTTGCTATTACCCCTATATTATTATCACTAATATCAAAAGAATAAATTTTCATGTCTTTACCTGCTTTATTTCTAGCATCTGCAAGCATACTAGTAAATCCACCATGGTGTGTACCGATTTCAATAGCTATATCGATAGATGTAGAGCTAATAAGTTCAGCTACTGCTTCTGCAGCGCCCGGGTTCTGCATAGCGAATACATCACCATCAAATGAATACCAACCTCTTTCAATGCTTTCTTCTTTTATCATATGTTTATTTATTCATTAAAATATATAACACCTGTACCTGTAGAATGTCCAAAAGCTGTAAGATCATCTTTTTTAAACGGTATACTTCTGTAATAAGATGCAAGGTTAGTAAAATGGTTTATATCATCCATAATGACTGCACCTTTATAATTTAATTCAATTAATTTTTCTATAAGTATTTTCTCCTGAATACCGTCGTGCGGATCGATATCGAGTAAAATTAAGTCTGTATTATTCAATTCATCTAGATCATCTAAAAAGTTTTTAATTTTATATGTTAAATTAGGTCTTGTATTTTGTTCATTCTTAGGAAAACAATCAGCAATATCATAACTAATAACTGTGTTAGTTGGGTTGTGTGCTAACGATAATGCACTCCAGCCTTTAAAAGTACCTAGATCGATAATTTTTTTACCGTTATTGATTTGTGAAATATGGGTAAGTAGTCTATAGTGCTCACGACCTGATTTGCAAGAAATATAGTTACCTGAATCGCCATAAGCGCTGTTTTGTATAAGTGACATGTCGATGTTGTCTAAAATTTCATTAGTAACGGGGTATATTTGAATTGACATATTGAACTATTTATTAAAATAAATTATGATTCTACAATCTTTTCTAAAAACGATAAAACGTTATCTAAATCAAAGTAATCAGGTAATTTATTGTTAACAAAGATAGGCTCTTCTATGTATTTGCGATGTAAATTTGTATCCGCATCGATTCTTTTTACATCATCTAAGAATACATTTAAATCAGAATAACTATGAAGATTAATAAAACTGTTTGGGTTGAAGCCTTCCTCTAGTATATGTTGATTACCATAAAAAATAGGAATTGCACCGCTTACAAAAGCATGAAAGAGCTTTTCTTGTACAATATAATTTGTGTTAGTATAATGAATAGCAATATTAAATTTAAACTTCTTAAAAAATTCTATCTTTTCTCGATATGTTAGACCGTCATTCCTACCTATATATTCGCTTGCAAGCCAAACATATTTATTAAATGCATCTTCAGGAGAAATATTTTGTCTCCAAGGTCCAGAGGATGTTACTTGCTTGTATTCCTGTAGTTTATCAAAAATAGTACCTCTAAAAGCTGATTCGGAGGCTTGTGTAATAGAGCAAAATCCTTTTTGTCTTTTTATTATCTTATCGTAATCACGTCTCTCTACAAGCCAATTGAAGGGTGTATCAACTATTCTTGCTTCATCAAATAACGTCCATGCATCAATAACACAAGATGGCATTCTAAAGTATCTTGAGTGTATAAGTTTTTCGTAACCTAGCCCCCAACAGTTAGAATTACTGTTTATTGTTGATCCAAAATCGGCAACTTCACCGGACACATATATAAACTTTTTATTCGTATCGTTTGTAAAGGTTCTTGAAGGTGCTTTTAAATAAGTGTCATATTCACCTTCTTTATAATGAAAGAGGTTGGAGAAAAGAACAATATCAGGGTTTTCAGCATCAACAATAACATTATATTTTTTAGTCAAAACAAATATAAAGAATCTCATCCATGAATGCATTCCATGAAGCGAGAATCCCTGTCTACTAATCCTTACAGTCTTCATTACTAGTTTGTTATTTTTAGCTAACTTTATTCCCAATAACACCGGTAATCGGATCAGCCCAGCCTTTTGCTACACTATGCGGCCAGACTATCCAGCTATGCGGCATTTTTTCACTATTAAACTCTCTCCATACCTTACAATACCCGTCAGGGTCGTTCATCATACGTTGAATCTCATCTTTATCTGCATCTTTACGGTAGATGTCTTTACCTTCTTCATCTTTAAACGCAACGCACCAAAAGTCATAATCCTTTTCCTGTACTTGATCATATCTTACATCAATACAGTGCTTAAAGATGCTTAAGAATGAGTTATCATACTCTTCTTGAGTCATATTATCATTAGGATTAGGTGCATACTTGTTTTCCATTGTATGTCTTTGAATAGCGCGCTTCTTGAAGTTTAGACCGGAGTATTTCTCATAATCGGCAAGCGTTCTCTTTGTTCCGAAGTCAAATTCACCGAAATCGATATCTTTTTTCTCTCCATCCATCTCAAATAACTTTCTATTACGAGAATGTGACTTGGTATTCATATCACCCCATGCAGGTACATCATCCCAATGCTTGGTACGACCTTTACGGGTGTATTCATGCCAAATTACAACAATATGTGGGTGAAACAAATCATAACCATGTGTAAATGATCTTACAGCTAAATTGATCTCTTCACCGTGGAAGTAGTAATAAGGGTCATACGGTACTTCTTTACACCATTGACCAAGAGTAAACACATAATGAGCAGAGAAAAAGCGTGCTGGTACTGGTTCTTTAAGATCTTTGTGCTCATCAATGGATGCAGGCAAGAAGAACACAGCGCCTTCAGGAATAAACCTATCAAAATTCATCTTCCATGGCACTTGGATACGAGCTGCAGGGTCATTATCTGGATCAAAGCTAGGAATATAACCGGTCAATAAAGGCTTTTTATGACCTTTCTTTTGAAGTTGCTTGACCATGTCAATGCATTTGGTGTCCCAGCCTTTGACAAAGCGATGATGGCTATCC
>Ga0209401_1001267_pt1 | contig 16826 bp, 32 predicted proteins | sample M_140807_MF_Meta_FD_187318 | JGI IMG/M metagenome (GOLD analysis project Ga0209401, IMG submission 187318) | Freshwater microbial communities from Lake Montjoie, Canada to study carbon cycling - M_140807_MF_MetaG (SPAdes) (version 2) | ecosystem: Environmental > Aquatic > Freshwater > Lake...
ACGCAAGTAATTCAAGTATCGTTTGCAACTTCGGCCAACGCCCCTTCGCCTACACCGCTCCCAGCGGCTTCAAGGCACTCTGCACACAGAACCTGCCAGCCCCATTAGTCACGAAGTCTAATACGGTAATGGATGTTGCTCTATATACGGGTAATGGTGGGACGCAAAGTATTACTGGTTTGGCTTTTAGTCCTGATTTGCTGTGGATTAAAGCTCGCAGTGCAGGGTATTCTCATTTGTTAGCAGATTCCGTACGTGGTCCTCTCTATACCCTTCAATCAGACGGCACTTCCGCTGAGCAATCTTATGGGTGCATAAATTCTTTTGATTCAGCAGGGTTTACTGTTGACCTAGATGGCACTATTGGCGCTAATAACAACGGAACTACATTCGTCGGCTGGTGCTGGGATGCCGGGACATCAACGGTATCCAACACACAAGGCAGCATCACTGGTGGGGCGCAGGTTAGAGCTAACCCGACTGCTGGGTTTAGTGTAGTTGGATGGAGCGGATCTAATAGTGATGCAACCGTTGGTCACGGCTTAAACGTTCAACCGTCAATGATTATTGCCAAGCCGCGCAGCTCAGCATACGATTGGAAAGTGCTTCATTTTAAGGGAAATAATTCAACATGGGGCGCTGGATATCTCAATCAAACTGCAGCATTTATTCCAATATCTGGTGATTACAGTGGATCTAACTTTTTTGACAGGACAGCGCCAACAAGTAGTGTTTTCTCTGTTAGCGGCAATAAGTATGCTGCAAGTGATTCTGGTTCTATATCTGGAACAACGTATATTGCATATTGTTTCAGCCCGGTAGTCGGGTACTCTGCGGCGCTGTCTTGGACCGGCAATGGATCCAATGATGGCACCATGATTTACTGTGGGTTTTCTCCTCGTTTCTGGATATGGAAGCGTACCGACTCCACTGGGGACTGGTGGATGATAGACACAGCGCGATCAAATACAGGCAATCCAGTTGACGAATGGCTAGCAGCTAATAGGAGCGATGCCGAATACCCCAATGATGGTGATTTTGACTTCTTGTCAAACGGCATCAAGATTAGGACAACCAGCACTAGCGTTAATGCTTCTGGTGGCAGTTACATCGGATTTGCTTGGGCTTCTAACCCATTCCAATATGCACGAGCACAGTAGTGGACACGAGTTCTCTGGTAGCAACATTTGCTCGTATATAGGAACGTGCTCGTAAATTTACAAATGTGCTCGTAACCATTTTCATGGCGCCAGGAATATGGTCCGTCCCTTCTCCAGCCACATGTGTTGGTCGTTCGGCTAATATATGGGACACCGTTCGAGCCACAGCCCCACCTGCTTGCAATCTGCCGCTAGTGTCGTTGGGTGAACCGTTGCACTACGCTCGGTTTTGAATTCCAGCCAGGTTTCTTGCAAGGTTTTTGCCATGGTAGTCTCGGTCGGACATGCAGTAGACTACTGCAAGAACCATTTTATGGCCAATGTTCATTTTTGACGGTAAACCCCTTAGCACTGACAATTGTTTTACTGATCCCACGACTGGCATCCAGTACCCAGCTAACTGGCTACGACTATCTAGCCCCGAGGATCGGGCTGCTATAGGGATCACGGAGCAGTCCGAACCCGCCTGGTACGACCAGCGCTTTTACTGGAGCCCAAATCTACCCAAGGACCACCAGCAACTCGTTGAGCAGTGGGTAGCGCAGACCAAACAAACAGCAGGCACCATGCTTGCAGATACTGGCTGGTTCATCGAACGACTGAACGATCCCAGTTCAGGAAAGCCAGTGCCGCAAGCCGTTCTTGATCGTCGAGCAGAGATTCGATCATTGAGTAATACCAAGGAGGATGCTATCGTTGCTACTGCCACCACCGCCGAACTGGCGGCTTACATCACTAGCCATGATTACAGCAATTGGAATCCTGTCTCTGTCAGCGTACCTTCTAATGATGTGGTCTCTTTTAATAATGGCTTCACCTCAGCAGGATTTGGACTCTGAGTTGGACCGTGATTGAGCATATTACTAGAACGTTGGTAGTCAAAAAAGAAAAGCGTTAAACTATTTCTTTCCCATTGACCAATGGCAGTCAAAAGCAAAACCGGCGCAGCTAGCGCTAAGCATGTTGTCATCTCACGCCCAAAGACTACTTCCATTGGTCAAGGACAAAATTCACGTCCACGACGTAAGGGTAAAAAACCCATGAGAGGGCAAGGTGGTAAATAAACCATTACAATAAGTTAAGAAAGGAAGGCCCATGGGACAGATTGTTGCTGGTGGTGTGCAGTTTGAGACTCACATTGAAGCCGATCACCGTGGGCGGATTCTGTCAAAAGGGCCAGACAGTGGAGCCGTTGATGCCTTTGGGAGAGCGAGGGTAAGCTTTCCTTTTACGCTTTTTGATAGCACGATGCGCTATGACAAGCGTCCAGACCAATGGTTTGATAGCTTGGTTGGCGGTGGTACATCTACTTTCTTGACTAATGAAAGTAGCGTGGCAATGACTGTTTCTACAGCATCTGGCGATACTGTACTGCGAAGAACGAAGCAAAATCTTCCCTACCAGGCTGGCAAAAGTTTAATGATTTTGCAAAGTTTTGTGGGCGCTACCCCGGTTAGTGGTCTCATTCAAGAAGTGGGATTTTTTAATGATGAGAATGGCGTAATGCTGCGAGTTAGTGGCACTACCCTTCAATTTGTGATAAGGAGCAATACAACTGGCTCAGTGGTTGAGGATGTAGTCAATCAATCAGACTGGAACATTGATACACTTTCCTCCATCGACATTTCAAAAGCTCAAATCTTCACGGCAGACGTTGAATGGCTTGGAGTGGGGAGAGTGAGGGTTGGCTTTGTTGTGAATGGCGAAATCACTTATTGCCATGAGTTTGGACATTATAACGTTCTAAGTGGCACTTACATGACCACTGCTATTTTGCCGTTGTCATATCGCATTTACAATGCTTCTTCTCAGGCATCGTCGCATACAATGAAGCATATTTGCTGCAGTGTATTAAGCGAAGGTGGATATGAACCGGACGGAGCTGTCTACTCTGTTAGCCATAGCCTTTCATCAATTGCAAACACATCAGGAGAAAGAATAGTTGCTGGTATTCGCATGGCAAGTGGTCGTACTAACAATGTAATTCTTCCTGTAAAAATATCCACCACTGCTGTTTCTAATGATGTAATATTATGGAGATTGCGCCTAAATCCCACTTTGACTGGCGTAACATGGACGGCAGCCGCCAATGGCCGTGGCAATGTAGAGGTGACAACAAGTGGCACTGTTGCTAGCGGCACTGTAGTGGATTCTGGTTTTGTTTCCCAAGGTTCGTCCGTTAATTATACAGTGGACACTGCCATCCGGTTGTCTCTTGGCCAAAACGCATCTGGAGTGAGTGATACGTTGATACTGACCGTAGATAGTGGAGTAAACGCTCAGGCCCTTGGAATGATTGGCTGGGTGGAAGTCGTTTAATTGGAACCATGCGATCTTATTCGTCGAGGTGACGTAGAGATGCAATCTCGCAAGGTGATCTATATGGATGGACTAACTGACAGTATAAACGGCTAGTTAATGCGATGCCAGCAGAGAACAGAGCAAGGCCAATTATGATTTCCATTGTGAAATTGGATTTACTTTGTATTGGGAAGTTGCCATGTAATGCGAAGTTCTGCGCCAAGGGCTTTAATTGCATCACTGGCCTCCTCTGAAGCATTGTGAACAATCATGACTGACGGAACAATGGCATCCGGCAATGCTGTAATTGTAGCCATTGGAAAGAGTTCCTGAGCCTTTTCGGCAAGCTTTTCTGCCTTGGCAAGCTTTTCTTCCTTGTCCCATTGCTCTACCAATGGCGCTGTTTGACGGTCTACAGCCTCCATGACGGCTATGGTCTTCCATTCTGCCCAGTCGAGCCTGCAATGTTCCATGAGCCTCTTGAACCATGGATTAAAGGCCAATGAGGGCCATTGTTGCACTGCCCATAGGCCAGCCTCGTAACAAAGCGCATTGAACCAGACTTGCTTGTTCATCCCTCTTGAAAAACGCTTACATATACTGTGCCCGTTTTGGTTAGTGGAAGAATTTTATCTTTTAGATCAATATTTTTGCAACGTACACAACCATAAGTCGAAAATAGTTGTTGATTGGGTGCCCATGCACCAGGCCAGCCACATGCTGATCCACCACCATGAATCATAATTCCGGCCCTGCCATGCTTGTTCTCTTGATTTTCTAGCTCCACTAAGTCAAAGCTATACCATCCATACGACATTAGGGTGCGATCATAGCTAGGAGCATTCCCAACGCTTTCGTAATCTTTATAAACTTGCCCAATTTTATACAGACCAGGAGGCGTGTCAGAATTGGTTAATTTAAATTCAAGGTCGCTGTGCTGTCCACGGGCCAAGCAAGGGATTTCCCATAGGAGCTTGCCTTCATAAGAAAAGGCCTTCATGGTTTCGCTAATGTCGTTGACGATAAGGTGAGAATCACCTTTCTTGAAACCAAAATCCTGGGGGCGCTTAGCTGGTCCAATCATTGGAAGGGAAGACTGAGGAGAGTATTGTTTCATTAATAGCGAAAGCTTTGCCGGATAATCTGGATCAGTGGCATAAGACTGATCCTTCAGCATGCGAGCTGCAGCGTAGCGATTCGGAGCATTGTTAATACCCCTGAACTGATGGTAGTCTTTGTACCATCTTGTGACTAAATATTCTATGCAGGCAGCGAGACTGGGGAAGTCGATGAAGCCATCAGTAATATTTACCCATTGACCATCGTACCACTCTTGTGTGGATACGTTGGATCCATTACCTTTCAGACCAAGAAAATTATTCCGGCCAGACACATATTGTCCAAAGCCGCTTTCCAGGCAGCATTGCGCAGCCACAAGTTCTGGAAAGCGAGCACCACATTGCCGAGCAATAGAGAAGCACTCGTTCCAGAATTGTTCATTGGCTGCCATCAGCCCTTCACTCGAAAAATTGCCTTGAGGCCAGTCAGCACAAGTTGGATGACGTTATTACTTTTCCAGGGTGTATGCTGAATCACTTGATCCAGGGAGGCAATGATGATGCCGCCCACAACAAACCATTCGACTCCAGTCATGGCCATCAATAAAAGGGTCCACTAAATCCTAGCGCCGAATTTCCAAAGAGCGCACACGAGCTTCAAGGCTCTTTATGTTTTCAGTGAGGGCATCAAGTTTTTCTGCAATATTCTCTACTTGTGTTGTAATCTTCACTTGTTGATTGCCAATGCTCATCATCATGCCGCCTGTGGCCAGAAGCATGCCAGCAGTAATACTCACTGCTAAATTAGCCAATGCATTCTGCCACTTTTCCATGAATTGGCAAGAGGATTTTTTCCATTCTAGCCTTTTGCGCGACCTTGTCGATTTGCGACTAGGCTTGATGCAGTGACAATGCATTATTGCCATGGGAAAGGGAAACGAAGCCGATTTCCTTCTGTATTCTCTTTCTGAATTGCGCCCTGGCGAAGCAAAACGTAGATTTCGTAAAAGTATTTTTGAAGACTATCCCAAAAAAGGATTTTTAGGGCAATGTGTTTGTGCTTACTGTGGAGAATGGAACGAGAAATTAACCATTGATCACATCATACCTAAAAGCAAAGGTGGACCGCATTTTGCCAAATGGAACAATGCTCCTGCATGTTTATCGTGCAATGCAGCAAAGGGAAGTTTGCCGGTTTTTGAATGGTGGCGCCCGCAAAAGTTTTGGACCATGGAAAGGGAGCAGGCGCTATTGTCTTGGGTGCATAGCAATAGTTTTGTTAGTGCTCATAGCGCCATTGGGTCTTGGGAGGAATGGATGGAACAGCAGCAGCGAGTGTTGCCAGTGCATGAACACCCAAGCCTGGCTATATCTTGGCCGCCTTCATTGGCTTGCTTGAACAAAGGAGATTGTTCTGCTTTTTAACCAAACCTAAAGGGCTTTTCCTGTCGATCTTCAAGCCGATCTTCAAGCTTGTCAATTAATCTTGATAGATACCATTGTGCTTTTTTTGCATTTTGCAATGGAGTATCTTTGTCCCACATGCGCAGAATATAACGCAACACTTGAGACTGACAGTTTGCAAGCACTGGATCAATTGCTTTTTCAATTGCGTCTTCAATCACTTCGATCACTTCAAACCGGCGATCTGTGTAGTGCTGGGGATTGTTGATAATGTCGTGCATGATTCAGAATTGATAGTTGTTTGCAGCAAAAGCTTCAAAGGCCTCAGGGGCCACTGGTGAGCCCAGTTCAATCAATGCATTGGCATAGGCAATGATTTCTCCTTGAGCGCCATCCTTTCTGCGAAGACTGATGAAATGCAAAAGTGCTTGCAAAGAGCATGTCCAGGTGAAGCTGGTATAAAGTGCAGCAGGGAGAACGGCTCGCGCCTGCTCCTTGCTCACTCCCATCAGCAGAAGCTCGGCATAGGCCGCTGTGGCCGCCCCCAGAGCCTTTGACCATTCAATCTTGGCACTCTGCTGGGTTCCCGAGGGAAGGGGCCCTCCAGACGCTTGACGGTTGCTTTCTGCTTGTGCCAAGAATTGCCCGGGCATGTAGAACTGTGCATCCTCGGCGGAGCAATAGCGAAAGCTTTTTTCATTCCAACCCAGTTGATCATCAACATAACTAGAAGCCACTGTATGCTTCCACCATTGCCTAGCAACAAACAATGGAGCCTTCACCCGCCACTTGAAAACCACTCCTCTAAATGGTGATGTGTGATGATGATCGGCTAGATAGCGAAGAAGCCTGCCATCTTGGTTGGTCCATTCTGTATTTTCTTTATCAAAGCTTTGCCTGGCATCATTTACAATGGAAAGACTATTCCCCATTGAATCTATCAAAGCAAGATAGCTGTGTCCGCCTAGGGGGCGGCATTCGTTACTTGTCATTTTCAATGCTCGAAGAGCCAATTAAAGCGCGAAAAGTGAATGCTATTAGCATCCATTGCCAAAAGCTTAAAACAAGCGATGGGAAAAGCATTGCGCAGCAAATGCCAAGCAAATACGCACGCAAGCAATAAATAGCAAATATGCCAAGCGCTGTGCCAGCAAAACTGCCCAATGCTTGTGCCACTGACTTGGCTTCAGGGGTGATCATGAGGGAATAAAGGAAATGGGACGGATGCGTTGAATTGCCACTGTATCAGAGACGGAAGAATCTTTTTGGTCCCAGGTGACAACAGCTTTTTTTCTTCCATTGAGGCAAGCGAAACCTTGGAAGTCTCCCAGAATGCTTGTCGGAACCAATCCGGCTGCCGTGAAGGCAACCAGCGCCACTCGTTCACCAATGCTCCATGCATAATCCCGAGGCAACCGCCGCATTCTATGCTTTTTACTGGATGGATGCAATATCTTAGGGCTTTCCGAACCAGTGTTTGCGGTGATTTCGCCTTTGTCCACGACCTTAACAAAGCTGTTGCGTCCGTCCCGATGTCTTAGCCTAACGACAAACGAGAATTGATTCATGAGCTTCGGCATCGCAATGGAAATGGTTTACAATGGCAAGACAGTTTATGGAACTATGGGCCCATTTCAACATTCTGCGGAACGGGAATTTGCAATGACGGTAAATCGTCGTGCAATTGATGAGTGTTCTAGTTTGTCACAACTTAAGACTGCGTCAAAGCAATTGCTGGAAGGCTGGGCGTCAATGCAAACAGCTTTTCAAAGCATAATGCTTGAAAATATTCAACTTCGCCAAGCGCTAGCAAAGAAAGAGCTTGACTTGCGTGCTGCTGATGAAATCCTTAACGAAGCCGCAGAGACTGTGCAACAATATGCTCGGCAACCAAAGAAAGCCAAGCAGTTTCTTTGGCCATGGTAGAAGTGAGAAGAAAAATTGTCCATTGACTGGTGTAAGCAAGATTGTACTTTTGACAGTCACGCTCATACCCTGATCCAGTTACATGGCGACCGCGAATGTAAACCCCACCTTGTATTTCAATGCCAGTGCGACTTTGCGGATGAGCAAAATCCAAGCGGTATCTTTTGGATCGTTTGCTTTTTAAATAGCGCTCTTGAAAATTTCTTTCCCATGCATCAATATCAGAAAACTCTCGCTCAAGAATTAACTGTGGATGGTGGGCTTGCCAAAGGCCATGAAAGTCGTCTTCAAGAGCGCTCAATATTCAGACCATAGCTTGTCTTACCTTAGCACCTTGACCTTGATAGGATCCAGTGTAAGGCCTATCCACTTCTTCGTCTAAGCGGTAAAGCATCACTTGAGCAATGCCTTCATTTGCGTAGATGCGCATTGAAAATCCAGTTGGATTTACAAGACAAATAGTCAAATGACCGCTCCATCCGGGTTCGATTGGCGTGATGTTAGTAATCAAGCCACACCTGGCATAGGTGGATTTGCCTTGAGCAATGGCAAAGACATCGTCTGGCATAGAAATTAGCTCAAGGCTAACGCCAAGGCCAAAGCTATGAGGAGGAAGGACAAAGAAGGTGCTGCCATTCAAAACTCTTGGTGCTGCATAACAAAGAGTAGGGTCGCTTAACTTGGGGTCAAGCACGGCATTGGCATTGTTGGCTCCATTGAAAACTAACAACTCCTCCGGGGACAAGCGAATATCGTAGCCTGCTTGGGAAAGGCCAAAAGAAATGGCCTTCACCCCATAGTCAAGCGTGCGTTGCTTCTCTCCGACAAAAGGCAAAAATACATCTTGCTCGGCAAGCTTTTGTATTTGCTTATCGCAAAGAAAGCTTCCCATCAGAACGCATCTTCAGAGGCTTCATTCACCCAAACACTGGCATAGCCTTTTGCGCCATCGCGCTGGCCTTTAACCTTGACGGAGCCTGTGTATCCTGGTGCTCGATCGGACGATCGCTTGGTGTTTTCCCAGACAGCCATATCAAGACTGTAGTTTCCTCGTTCGTTTGGACCTGCTTCCTTCAAGGCCTTGAGCACGTCAAGGGTGAGGTCAATGGAAGCAGTGATGGGCGGCTTGTTAGCCATGGTGTTTCCCTAGGGGGTGATGGTTGGTGCCCGGTTGGGCTTGCTAAGTTTACCCTTTATCGACGGTAAGCGCAAATGCCTTGCCGCCTGGGTAGTGCTCCATGAAATATCTCTTTACCATGTCTTCGACGATTCGCTGCTGGCAGACCAGCTCAAAGCCATCAAGATGAACCAGTTGGAGGACTGGCTCACTTTCTTTGTTTTCTGGGTCGTAACAGGCTATCACGCACCAAGCTTCGTCCACGGCTTGTTGATACATCTGGGATGCTGCCATGGAATAAGCGCCTAATTGACGCTTGTAATCCGCCAATTGATAGTCTGGCTTTTCTTTGAAGCTGGTCTTCCAGTCGACCAATGCAATGGTTCCATTGGTCATTTCTGCCACCATATCTAAAGTGCCACTAAACCCTATACCCAGATCAGCATTGAACCATGACACAGCACTTTCCACTAGCAACGGCTTCTCCACTCCTGCAAGGAAGGGTTCTGCTGCTTTGAAATATGGCTGCCAGTCAGGAGCCTTTTCAAGGTGGTGCTCAATGTCTTCTTCACCAAACCAATCTTCCAGCACGGCATGAAGCCAAGTGCCCCGATTGGCCGCAAGCCTAGTTCGACGATTTGCCTCCTCATTTCCTACTTTCTTTCGCCAATTCATTAGCGCCATAATTTTGGACGCTGGTGCTAGGGCAGACAGAAAAGTAGTAACAGAAGGCAAAAGCATGCCATTTGGCACATTTGGAAAATCAAGACATTGATAGTGTCGTTTTCCGTTGAGGCTAATGCGCTGTGGATGGAAGTGCTCGAATGAAGTCATAAAGGGCCATCAAATAAAGATCCGTCTTTGTTACATACAACCATGCCCGCAAAAGTTTTCGCGAGCATGGCTGCAGCCCTGCTTACTTTTTTCTTGTCACATAATCCTTTGTCCATTCAATTGCATTGCCTTGCAAGCAGGCACTTCGCAAGTCATCAATCTCTTTTTCCATTGCAGCCTTTGTCATCTTGATGCCTTCATCTTTGGTCCATGAAGTGACCAGGGTGCTGATCACATTGGCAAACATTTCAGCATCCTTGATGTCCTCTCCCTTGGACAAGCCAAGATTTTGCAAGGCATTTTTACCTAGCATCATGCTGGCTCTTTCATCAGGCTTCCCAAGAGGGTTGGCCTTACAGAATCCAAGAAGCGCTGCTTTGCCATCGAACTCGGCGGTAGCATTGGCGGCAACAGCTTCCGTTGCTCCAGCAGCAGATACATTTGCTGGAGTTGGCGCTGCTTTCGTGCTTGCCCTCGGAGCAGGCTTCGTTGCTTCCTGAGAAGGCGAGAATTTGGGTGCAACTGTCGCATCATCGTCGCTCCTGGGGATGTCTTCCCCTGAATACAGTTTTAATCCAAGACCAGTGAAAGTGGCAATGCATTTAACGCTTGCACGTTGAATGTTGTCACTGACAGCACGAGCATCAAGCTTTGCCAATGCATTGTGCTTGTTGTCCATCAAGGGAAAGACCAACGCTGTAGTGCGCTTTTGTCCATCTGTTAGATATGGCCTCAAAAGCCAACAACCATCTTGGCCAAATACCGGCCAACCTTGTTCGCGTTCTTCAAATGCCACATACACAGAAGGAAAGTGTTCTTTGAGATAGCGAAAAGCAAACGGCCAGGAAAGATAAGAAAGGCCCTTGTAGTTCTTTTCGACATGTTCCCCAATGGGAAGTTCGTAAGCCTTTGTGAAAGCATCAGAAGATATTTCCAATGGCAGGAAAATACCTAGTGCCCGCTCGGTCAACATCATGTCAACCGGTGTTTCAAGAGAAGAAGATGTCATTATCAGAAGGAAGAGAGGTGAGCGGAGTCAAGCTTGTAATGATTATCGTAAAAAATAATAAATCTTTTTGGCTTTTCGGCTTCATCTACAACCAAGCTTGATCCTGGTAATGGCCAGTCTTCTACAAGCCTGACATCACTAACACCTTCTGTCTCGGTCTCTTTGTATCCTTCCTCCATCGCTGATTGTTCGTAGCAGAGCAACACTGGAATATCCCCATGAAGCTCTAGCGCTTGATTGCAAATCTTGGTGAACTCAGACAGATTCATGATGACAATGGGCGAGGGGGTAAGGGAGTAGTGTGATCGATGATTTCAGGCCAGACATCATCGGAGACGATGTTGCCATATTCAATGCCTGTCGAGCGTAATATTCGCTCAACAGTTTCAGAGCGGCTGAGTTGAGCTTCTGTAGCCAGATTGGACAGGTGATCGTAAACCTGACTGGACAGAGTGAAATGACGACGTTGCTTGCCGCCATCGTAGTGAGCTTTGGGCATGGCCTCCGTTGGTGCCCTCTGACTATAGGCCCATCATGCTGGCTGACAATGCTGCAGACCATCAGGATTCCTTATAGAGGCCAGTCATTGCAACGGGCCAGCAAAGATGCCATGATGGTTCAGCCCTTCTGGCCCCCATGTCTTTTTCAATCCTTGATCACCTGGAGCAGTTGGAGCCCAGCAACGAAACTGGGAAGTTTGTCTGCCCAGCGTGCGGAGGTAATGATTTCACCGTCAACAAGGCCACAGGAGGCTACAACTGCTGGCATGACCCTAGTGCCGCTCACCGGGCTGACATCCGCAATATATTGGCCCCATTGGTTCGATGGGAAAAGCCATCAAGGGCAACTGGTCGCCATCAGTTTCATTACTACAACAATAAGCAAGAAAAGGTTGTAATTGTTAATCGTGACGACGCAGGGGGTAGCAAACGTATTTGGCAAGATTTCCCCACCATTGAACCCAATGCCACCAATCACAAAACTCAACTGCAAGAAGTAAAGGCAAATATCCTGCCTTACAGGTATGAAGAGGCAATAAAAACAAGCCATGAAACAGGGCTGCCAGTCATTATTGTTGAGGGTGAGTTAACTTGTAACGCAGTATGGGATATTGGTTTACCTTCTGTCACCTTCCTGGGAGGAAGCAAGCAATACAGAACTAATGGTGATTATGGTCAGCTTTTCAAGGGACAGAAGATTGTCTTAGCCCCTGATCGCGATGACCAAGGTGTAGCTTTCATGGCTGAAATTGAAAATGATAACCCTGGCGCCAGTTGGTTATATGCTGATCCAAAGTCATGGGAGTGGGATAATTTACCATCTGGCAATGGTTACGACCTTGCGGATTACATTGAAGAAGGTGTTACGAAAGATGAACTGCTTGCTTCCATTGTTTCCAAAAATCGCCATAAAAATCAAGATGGCAAGCCAGCTTATGAGGAGATCATTGCTGCCGTTGAGAACTTTGTGGGGCTCTACGCAAACGATGCTCGTATTGCGTTTGAAACAAGTGCATGGCTAGAGCAACGTGCGATGAAGTTAAACCAGCAAACTATTGAGAAAATCATTGATGAAGTGAAGGGTCGTATTTATGGCCGAGAGGAGATGGAAACCATTGACGCTCTTGCCATTGCTGGCTCTGACAAGGCTAGGGAATGGTTAATTGCAGGCATAATGCCTCTTGGTAGCGTGATGCTGCTTGCTGCTTCCGGAGGGGAAGGCAAGAGCACGATTGCTTACAACTGGGCATTGCATGTAGCACTTGGCACCCCTTGGAGTGGCAGGCGATGCATGCAAGGCAAAAGCTTGATCATTCAAAGTGACGAGCCTTTAGTTGATACCAGTGAAAAGCTTGGTGTTATTGGATATGAAGACGCTGGACTGGAACCAGGCACTATCAATTTCTGGGAAACTTGGCGATTTGCCCACATGAAGCAATTAGAGGATTATGTGAAAAAACATCGGCCATTGTTTATTACCATTGATAGTCTTACCGCGTGCCTTGCTGGCATGGATGTAGATTTGGTAAGAAGTAATGCTGGTGATGTAATATATGGGCTACGCGATCTGGCTAATAACTACAAATGCTCCATCCTTATTCTTCACCACTTAAACAAGAGTGGCGGATTAAGGGATTCCACGAGCTTTGTAGATAACGTGAGCGAAGTGGTTAAGCTTTCTAAATCAGACAATGAATTTGATAGCAATAAATTCAACTTGGAATGGCTGAAAAGTCGAAGTGGCCTCACAGGTAAGCATGTGCTGCGTCGTGATGCTTTGAACTATGGCTGGGAATATGCTGGGCCAATAGGTGGAACATTAGAGGAATTGGACAAGGTTGTAAATGCTATTCACATGCGCAAGCATGAGCGCTTTTCTAAGCATCAAGCGGCGGCATGCGTTGGTAGCTATGACATTGCGGGCACAGGCAAGATGCTAGAAGTGGCCAGAAGGCAAGGTCTTATTACCAGCAGCTTCGTGGATGGTCTCAATGGAGAGAAGACTAGGATGTATCAGTCTTGGGACTACAAGCAAGAAGATGTAGTATTTGAAGATGTGGTAGCTATTAATGACGTGGTAGCTATTGATGACATGTTCTAGTGCTTTAATCGTCTAAAATGATTTCAAGGTTGGTGGTGAAGTTTGGGTTGAGACCGCTTGAATTGTATCCATTGTAATATCCACGAGGATTGCAAACTATTCGACAATCGCCAATCTTGTAATCAAAACTTTCGTGAGTATGACCATGGCTCCAATATTTAATTTGAGGATGGTTTAAAATGAAATTGTCTAAATCACTGACGTAGGCACCGTTAATAGAAAGATTGTTATATTTTTTGTGAACCGACTGGTAGGATGGTCCATGATGAGTGACCATCCAAATTTTTGAGTTTTTATATTTTTCTATTTCTTTTGTAAAAAAATCTTTTGATTGCTTGTGGAAGTTTAGCGTATCAGTTGGCTTTAATTTGCGATAGCTATTACCAATGCGGATGGAGTTATAGTCGTTCATGCATTGAGCCGCTTCTCCCATTACTAATGGATTTTCGTTGCGAAAATCAGCCCATAGCGTTGCGCCGATAAAAATCCAGTCGTTTATTTTGACTGAGTTATTTTCCAGCAAGTATATTGACGAAGGCAGGCATTCTTTTAATGTATCCCATGTTTTCTCGTAAGTGTAACCATAGGCTTCATGGTTACCGGCTACATATAGAACATGGTCAAAATTTTTGATACATTTACTTAGAAAATTGTTATAAATTTCGAGGAAAGGACTTTGTTTTTTGTAGTGCCTGGCGCAAAGAATATCTCCTCCAAGGATAAGAATATTGCCTGCTCCAAGGTTGGGAATGCCATGTCCGTAATCACAGCATTCCAAATGCAAATCACTAACAACTTTTACTTTCATAATGTCATGCGGCTTTTATGGTGCTGCTATGAATATGGTTCATTTTCAGTGGCAGATAAAACTTGACTAGCAAGTGGAAGTTTTAATGCTATGCGCAGTGTGTCATTTTCAAATGCCAACATGCGTACCATGTCTACTGTGGTAATTTCACAGACAGGAAATCGACTGTACATGACTTGCACAATTTCAAGGTATGCGGTGCGGTAATCCATTTCTTCAGTCATTGCGCCTCCAGTTCGTCGGCGATGGCGAGTTGTTTCTTCATTGTGCCTCCAGTTCGTAGGCAATAGCATCAAGTTGCCGGGACGCTTCACGATCATCGACTATATCTGCAGCAGCGCGAAGGGCGGCGGCAACCATTTTGCAAGCCACTGGTTCAAACGCTGGACCTGAATGTTGCATAGCAGCATCTAGTACTGATTGAGCGGCGGGGGAAAGTTTAGTCATTGTGCCTCCAGTTCGTCGGTGATGGCGAGGATTACATCAAGAGCATCTTTCCATCCGTCAACATAGTTTTGATGAACGTAATTAATGTCTTCAATGTGAGCTTTTGGATGTGCCTGATCCGCAGCAGCTCGCAGGGCGGCGGCAAGAGCTGGGCCAGCTAGATCATCGTTGGTGCTGTAATACGCTTTACGTACCGCTTGAGCGGCGGGGGAAAGTTTAGTCATTGTCCCTCCAGTTCGTCGGCGATGGCGAGGAGTTCTTTGCGGTGGCTATTCCATCCTTCTGAAAACATTACTTCCATTTCATCGCTCATGTTTGGTTTGTATTCGTTTCGCTCTGCAACAGCTCGCAGGGCGGCGGCGAGCCAGAGGTAACGGTGATTGCCTGTTTCTTTCTCAGGCGTGTCGTCGTAAGCCGATGCAACCGCCTGCGCGGCGGGGGAAAGGTTAGTCATGGCTGCCCCCAGCGGGCAAGAACGGCGCGGGCAACTGCAGGGAATTCGTACCGCATCATCAAGGGTTCACTCCAATCAGTTCCCGCTTCGCAGTGTTTGCTTAAATTGTCATTTGCGTAAAAAAGCTCCTCCAGCTCCTCATCCGTAGGCGCCACCGGCTGCTCAGCCAGGGCAGCGCGGGCGCGGGTAAGAGCCTGGGGTTGAGTGCTGCAGCCAGACCACTCTTCGGAGACCTCTAGTAATTTAACAAGCTCAGCGCACAGAGCACGGAAGTCAGTCATTAGGCAATGCCTCCAGGGCTTTGCGAAGGTTTGCAATAGGGACAAACCCCATCCCAAAATCTTTCAGATTAACCTCCAGGTCGTCTAGATCTTTAATCGCCTGCTCCTTCAAGCTCGGTGGCTTGGGGCGGCGGGCATTGCGTAGGTCGATTGCCTTGCCTTTGTAGCCATCAGCTTTGAGCAACTCGACACACGCCTCCAGCTCCTGGTCGGCGCCCCATTGGGCAGCAAAAGCGGCAACTTGTGGGATTATCCGATCACTGTCATTTGATTCGTACATCCACTGCCGCACTAGCTCAGGCGGTGGGGTAATTGGATGATGTGGTTCCATGGGGCCTAAAAGGAAAGGCCCTGAAAGCATACCACCACACCCCCATTGCCAACACTGTGCCAATTAGAAACTGTCACAATCTTCTTGACATGCGATATACGATGGGACGTAAGCCCAACTAGCGGCTAAACCCTCCGCCTCAAGCCAGTCCGGGTTTCGAGCAGCAGGCACCTTCGCAAAAGCGCACGAGCAGGCGAGCCCCAGCGAGCTTTCCAGTCAGCGCTTTTCTTCACTTCCTCTCTCTTCCGTGGTATCCTGAGAACGATCAACGGCTTTCCCTAGCCCTTCCATGCCAACCACGCCTCCAGCTCCCGACAGGCTTCCCTCTCTGGAATACAACGGTCACTTGATAGAAGTGATCAACCACCATGGCTACTCTATGCCTGATCGAGGCCCCATGCCTGAAAGCAGAATGCTTTATGCCGTAAGGGATGGTAAAAATGAACGACACTGGAGATCAAGCGCCAGGGACATTGAAGCCCTGATAAACAGAGAATTTCAAACAGCGCCACTACCAGGACAGTGATGGAAAACTTGGAACTCCTATCTCTCCTACGTGACTTGGAGGTGATTAAAAGCCAGCAAAAGCTTCTTGATGAGCAAGAAGCAGTCTATAGGGCCCAAATCTTGGCTCTCATGCAGGACAACGGAATAGAAAAAGAATCCACTGATTATGGTTCAGTGCGCCTGCAAAGTAAGCAAAAGAAAATCTACCCTAAACATATTAAGGAATTGGAAAATCAATTTAAAGAAGCCAGAAAACTGGCAGATGACATGGGTGATTATGATAAAATTATTGAAGGAAATATTCTTGTCTATACGGCGCCATCGGCGCCTTTTTGACCATGCCTCGTCTGTCGATAGAAGAATGGAAAGAGATTCAGCATCTTCGTAGAGCTATTAGTGATAATCCTTTTGCCGTGACAACAGAAAGACAAGAGCGTTTCTCTGCGTTATTTTCCAAAAGTATCATGGGCAAAGGAGATCTTCCATTAAAATAAACAAGCCCCTATTCCTTCTTTGATCATGCCACTCCCTGAAATCAGCTTCTCTTCTCAAGAAGAGCAATTACAGTATGGAGTGAAGACTTTGATA
>Ga0209401_1001268_pt1 | contig 16820 bp, 7 predicted proteins | sample M_140807_MF_Meta_FD_187318 | JGI IMG/M metagenome (GOLD analysis project Ga0209401, IMG submission 187318) | Freshwater microbial communities from Lake Montjoie, Canada to study carbon cycling - M_140807_MF_MetaG (SPAdes) (version 2) | ecosystem: Environmental > Aquatic > Freshwater > Lake...
TCGAAGTCGTGAGCCGTGGCGATGCCGTACCAAATACGGCGGGTTGTCGGGTCCTGTGCCAGACCCTGGCTGAACGAAGGAAATTTCGTTGCCATTGGGAAAGGTCAGGTGGAGGTCAGCCGACCGCGACGATGCGGGCCAGGAAAAATGCCCAGGTGGTCGCAATGCCACCAAGGAGGTAATGGGCCACACCCACGGCACGGCCCTGGGTGATGGAGAGCGCCCGCGGCTGGATAGCCGGAGCAACCCTCAGCTTGTTGTGAGCCCAGACGATGGACTCAATCAGCTCCTGCCAGTAGCCGCGGCCGCTGAACAGGAACATCAGGCTGAAGGCCCAGATGAAGTGGGCTCCCAGGAACATCAGACCGTAAGCACTGGAGCTCGAGCCGTAGCTGTTGATCACCTGTGCGGCCTGGGCCCAGAGGAAATCGCGCAGCCAGCCATTAATGGTGATGGCGCTCTGGGCGAAGTTGCCATTCGTGATGTGCTGGACGCTGCCATCAGCGTTGACGGTGCCCCACACGTCGCTCTGCATCTTCCACGAGAAGTGGAAAATGACGATCGACAGGGAGTTGTACATCCAGAACAGGCCGAGGAACACGTGGTCCCAGGCCGACACTTGGCAGGTACCGCCACGGCCGGGGCCGTCGCAGGGGAAGCGGAAGCCCAGATTCGCCTTATCGGGGACGAGGCGAGAGCTGCGGCTATACAGCACGCCCTTCAGAAGGATCAGCACGGTGACGTGGATCGTGAAGGCGTGGATGTGATGGACCATGAAGTCGGCCGTTCCCAGGGGGATCGGCCCGGCGGCAACCTTGCCGCCCACGGCCACAACGGCGCCGTTGAACACCTCGCTCACGCCGGCAAGGGCGTTGGGAGCGGTGGTGCCGGCGGCAGCGGCATGGAGGCCCTGGATCCACTGCGCGAAGACCGGCTTGAGCTGGATCGCGGTGTCACTGAACATGTCCTGGGGACGTCCCAGGGCACGCATCGTGTCGTTGTGGATGTAGAGGCCGAAGCTGTGGAAGCCCAGCCAGATGCACACCCAGTTGAGGTGGCTGATCAGGGCATCACGAGCCTTGAGCACTCGGTCGAGCACGTTATCGACGTGCTTGGCGGGGTCGTAATCGCGAATCATCGCGATGGCTGCGTGAGCACCTGCGCCCACAATCAGGAAGCCGCCAATCCACATGTGATGGGTGAAGATCGACAGCTGGGTTGGGTAGTCAATCCCGATGTAGGGATAGGGAGGCATCGCATACATGTGGTGGGCCACGATGATGGTCAGCGAGCCAAGCAGCGCCAGGTTCACAGCCAGTTGGGCATGCCAGCTGGTGGTCATGAACTCGAAGAGTCCGTCATGACCATTCGGAGCGGGGAACAGCAGGGGATCACCCTTCTGACCCTCGAGGATCTCCTTGATGCTGTGACCAATGCCCCAGTTGGTGCGGTACATGTGGCCAGCCACGATGAACAGCACCGCAATCGCCAGGTGGTGATGGGCGATGTCGGTCATCCAAAGACTGCCGGTTACGGGATTCAGCCCACCTTTAAAGGTGAGGAAATCGCTGTAAGCGGCCCAGTTGCCCGTGAAGAAGGCTGAGATGCCCGCCCCGAAACCGGGGAAGATCTGGGCGATCAAGTCCTGATTCAGGAACTCATGGGGCAGGGGAATGTCGGCGTAAGTGGCGATGGTTTTGCCATTGAGCACCAGCGGCTTGCCGGCGTCGATGGCCTCCATCAGCGCGTTGGTGGGCAGGGACACGTGAAGGAGGTGACCTGTCCACGAGAGGGAACCGAGTCCGAGCAGGCCGGCCAAATGGTGGTTGAGCATCGACTCAACGTTCTGGAACCATTCAAGCTTCGGAGCTGCCTTGTGGTAATGGAAGACACCGGCGTTGAGCATCAGGCCGGCCATCACCAGCGCGCCGATGGCCAGGGCCAGCAGCTGGGTTTCGTTGGTGATGCCCCAGGCCCTCCACACGTGGAAGACACCGGAGGTGATCTGAATGCCTCGGAAGCCGGCACCCATATCCCCATTGAGAATCTCCTGGCCGAAGATCGGCCAGACCACCTGGGCACTCGGTTTGACGTGCAGGGGGTCGGTTAGCCAGCCGGAGTAGTTGGAGAAGCGAGCACCGTGATAGAAGGCGCCGCTCAGCCAGATGAAAATGACGGCCAAGTGGCCGAAGTGAGCGCTGAAGATCTTGCGTGAGACCTCTTCAAGATCGCTCGTGTGGCTGTCGAAGTCGTGGGCGTTGGCGTGGAGGTTCCAAATCCAGGTGGTGGTTTTGGGACCTTTGGCGAGGGTGCGGTCGAAATGGCCGGGCTTTTCAAAAAGCTCGAACGTTGCCGGAACGGGGTTCCGGTCGACCAGATCCTTCGCCTTGTTCCCACGCTCTGGTGGGCTGATGGTCATCGAGAGGCTCCTCGAGGGACGGAATCGAGGTGGAGGTCCACCCCTGTGGAAACCAGGGCTTGGGGCCATGGCTGCCGGTGGGACCGGGCGCCGCCGGGGGAGCAAGGCCCCGCCGACGGTCGCCGACTCCAGCGCGGCGTAGGTAAAACCCTTGCCGTGACTGAAGCTTTGGGCCCCGAAAGGGGACCGCTGGCGAAAGTATAAGGGCCAAAAACAAGCGGATTCGGCTGCTAGTTACAAAGGTTCAATCCCGGTCCTTTTCAGGCTGGGACTGGGGTCTGGAGAAGGCTTGATCACATCAGCCTGCTCGCTTATGCGCTGATTTGAATAGCTGAATTCTTCTCATTTCTCTCTGATCGTCACGACGCTTGCCACGCCTTCTGCCGGCGACTGTCGCCACAGCAGAATGCGCGGCAACCCCATGATTTCTCGGAGAAGGGCCTTGGCGGGCGGAATCCGGATTCACCCAGGACACCCGTGCCGGGGGCTGCCCCGCCCAGGCCCAGCGGCCCTGGCGGTGCTGCTTGCCCTGGCGTTGGGGATCGGGGCCTGGTTGGCACTCCCCCTGCCGGCCCACGCCTGGAACCTGCCGGGGCGATCGGCGGCAAGCCCCCCAGCCGGCGCGCCACCTCCCGCAAGGGGACTGCAGGAGGTGGCGCCTCCCACCGCCGTGGTGCAGTTAGCGGAGGCGCTGTCCCACAGGCAGCCCACGATCACGATCCTCGAACCCCGGGACGGAGCCCTGCTGCCGGAGGGTTCCTGGACCCTGCGACTGGGGTTGGATGACTGGCCCCTGGTGGACGCGGGACCCCTGGGTCTGGGACCCCACCTCATGGTGCAGCTCGATGATGGTCTTCCCCAGCCCCTGCTCGAAACCACCGCCGTGATGCCCCCCCTCGTCCCGGGCAGCCACCGGCTCACGGTCTACGCGGTGCGCCCCTGGGGCGAAGTGGTGAAGGCGCCCGGAGCCTTCCGTCAGATCCGGCTGCATCGGGTCGCGCCCAATCCGCTCGCCCTTCCCGCCGAAGGAAGTCCCCAGCTGCTGGCGGTGAGTCCCTCGCAGCCCAGTGCGGGGGAGCCCGTGCTGCTCGACTGGCTCCTGATCGATGCCCCCCTGCAGAATCTGCGGGCCGATGACGCCCGCTGGCGGCTGCGGGTGACGGTGAACGGCGACAGTTTTCTTGTGAACCAACAGACTCCTCTTTGGCTCAAAGGCTGGAAGCCGGGAAGCAATGCCGTGCTGCTCGAGTTGGTGGATGGCCGGGGGGAACCGCTCAATCCACCCTTCAACAGCCTGGTACGGGAGGTTCGCCTCGACCCCGGACTGCCGCGTTCCCCCTGGCTGGAACCCCGGCTCGATGGGCCGACCCTGGCCCGGTTGATGGGCGAGGTGCCAGCAGCGTCATCGCTCGAGCCAGAAGGTTCATTCCAGAAGGCCCCACCCCAGGAGGCGGTTGCCGTTCCCCCGCCCCGGCCGGAGCCTTCTCCTCAGCTGCCTCCTTCCCGGGGAGTGGAGAGTCAGTCGCCCGTGCGAATCGCCCCGGACCTCGGCCAGGACCCCGGCACCCCCGGGCAAGCCGCGCCGGGGGCGGTTTCTCCAGCGCCGCCGACGCTTCCTCCGGCGGCCGCCCTCCCTTTGGCCCCTTCAGAACTGGATCGGCCCGAGCAGGACGCCAACCGCCCTGCTGAGATTGAAGCCGCTTCCCCTGTTCAGACTCCTTCCCTTCCCCCCCCGGATGCCCTCCTGACCCCCTCTTCCCTATCCCCATCTGCGCCTCTCGTGGATCCCGGCGGGCTGGGGGCCGAATCCTCCGCCTCCAGCGAGGCGGACCGGGAGGCTTTCCCCAGCCAGTCCGCAGAAGGCTCTGTTCCGGTTGGCACCGCTGGGCGGATTCCCTCTGCCCGGGAGGAGGTTAATGGCGATGGCACGCTGATCCGTCCCGCCCGCCGGAGTCCTCTTCAGGCGCTGCGGGAGAGGCTTGGACGATGAGCGTTCATCCCAGTTCTCCGCCCAGCTCCCCGGAGATGGGAGAGCCCCCCGGGCCCGGCGGCCCGGGTCCGCGGCCGATCGTGGCCCTGGGCTTCAGTCCCGAGGCCAAGGCTCTGTTGCTGAGGCTGGAATCCAGCGGGTTGTTCGGCGCGATCCGCTGGCCGGGCGCGGCGCCATCCCCGGCCGACTGGCTTCAGCAGCATTGGGACCAGGCGGAGGCGGTGGTGGCGGTGGGAGCCTGCGGGCTGATCGTGCGCCTGATCGCCCCACTCCTGGAGCACAAGCAGCGCGATCCCGCGGTGGTGGTGCTCGATCCGGCCGGGCGCTTCGCCATCCCCCTGCTGGGGGGGCACTTCGGTGGCGGGGAAGCGCTGGCCGCCAGGCTGGCCGCCCTCCTCGGGGCCGAGGTCGTTCCCACCGGTAGCTCGAGCGCCATGGGCCGGCTTCCCCTCGATGCCTTCGGCCGTGCCTGGGGCTGGAGCCGTGGCGGTGGGGATTGGAACGCCCTGATGCAGGCCGCCTCCCGCTCCGGAGCCCTGCCTCCGCTGGAGCAGACCTGCGGGCTGGAGCTCTGGCGCAACCTGACTGCCCTTGATGGAGCCGGCACCGGCGCGGTGGAGGACGGGGCGGACCTGCCGGGGCCCGCCTTGGTGATCGGCCCGGCTGCCGGCCCCGGTTGTCGCTGGCATCCCCCCTGCCTCTGGCTGGGGATGGGTTGTGAGCGCGACACCAGTCTTGTTGTGCTGGAGCGGCTGGTGGAGCGCACCCTGGCGCTGGCGGGGCTGGCCCCGGAGGCCGTGGCGGGCCTGGCCAGCATCGACCGCAAGGGCGATGAAGCGGCCCTGCTCGCGCTCAGCCAGCGCCATGGTTGGCCCCTGCGGCTCTTCGATGCCGACACCCTCGCGGCGGTGTCGGTGCCCAACCCCTCCGAGGCGGTGGCCGAGGCCATGGGAACCGCCAGCGTGGCCGAAGCTGCCGCCCTGCGCGCCGCTGGCGCCGCCGCAGCTGATGCTGCCGCAGCCATGGCCATCTCTGAAGGGAATGCTGGGGTGACCAGGGCCCCCGCTGCCGAATTGGTGGTGCCCAAGACGATCGAACGCGCCGCCCACGGCGAGCGTGGCGCCGCCACCCTGGCCGTGGCGCTGGCGGGCCGGCAATGGGCGCCCCAGCGTGGCGAACTGCACCTGGTGGGCAGCGGCCCCGGCCAGCTCGATCTGCTCAGTGGTGATGCCCGCTCCGCCCTGGCCCTGGCTTCGGTGTGGGTGGGCTACGGGCCCTACCTGGATCTGCTGGAGCCCCTGCGGCGTCCTGATCAACTGCGTCGGGACGGCCGCCTCACCGAGGAGCGGGCCCGCTGCGCCGAGGCCCTCGATCTGGCGACCCAGGGGCTGCGGGTGGCCCTGGTGTCCTCAGGAGACAGCGGCATCTACGGCATGGCTGGCCTGGCCCTGGAGCAGTGGCTGGCCCGCGACCCGATCGATCGACCCGCCTTCCAGGTGCATCCGGGCATCTCAGCCCTGCAGCTGGCGGCAGCCCGGGCTGGCGCCCCGCTGATGCACGACTTCTGCACGATCAGCCTCAGCGATCGGCTCACCCCCTGGGAGGTGATTGAGCGCCGGCTGCGGGCGGCGGCGGCTGGCGACTTCGTGGTGGCCCTCTACAACCCCCGTTCGCTGGGTCGCGACTGGCAGCTGGAGCGGGCCCGCATCCTGCTGCTGGAGGGGCGGCCGGCCGGCACGCCGGTGGCCCTGGCGCGCCAGCTGGGCCGGCAGGGTGAGACGGTGCAACTCCACACCCTGGTGGATCTTCCCGTGGAGGAGGTGGACATGCTCACCCTGGTGCTGATCGGCAACAGCACCAGCCGGGTTCAGGATGGTCGCATGGTGACGCCTCGGGGTTATCCGGGCGCCAGCCTGGCCTGATCGAGGGCGTTTTGCACCACAACAGATGCCGCGATGCGGCGCAGACGCTAGGAGCCTGGGAGCCACAAACCCAGAAGTTATGCAGATCCGCGGCACGGTGACAAGCGGATAGGCCGGACGCCGCCATTGATTGTGTAATGCCGACGCTGAAATGCTCCACGTCTTCAATAGTATTGTATCTAGGTGCTAAAAGACATGCGATCGGGCCTCTGAGGTGTGAACATGGTGGCCTTTATTGAGCACCTTCTAGCAGCCATTGGGATGCGGTGTACTCTGTGAATAGGCACTTGTCAGATCAATGGCTTCATCGCGACCACTGCTTGTGGCAAGACAGAGTGATCGCCTTGGCAGCAGGCTGCATGTCATCTTGAATGCATGGGGAGTGGCGAAAGTCCTTGATATGGAGTTTCGATTTGTCTGGCCTAGGAATGAATGCACTGAGCTGAACAATCCTGAAGAGATCTTTGACCAAGGGTTTCTCCAAAAACATGAGCTCGCCGAATCTGCTTTTTCTTCGGAAGTGATTGAAGCCAACCTTCGGTTGATGAGGCCCGAACGGGCTCGTGAATTCTGCCATGAGCATGAAAATAGAGTTGTCTTGATGGGCGTTAACTTCGAGATCTTCGCTTTTGCTGGCGAACACCACGAGTCGGCCAAGAAGCGCTTCATGGCTGGATTGTATGAAATTGGCTGGAGTCCTGCAATCAGCAAGCTTCTCGCAAATGAGGCATGCATTGGTTTCGAGGCAATACATATGCGTGCAGGTGACATTATCAATGGAGCATGGTGCCAGAGTTGGCCTGTCGAGAAGTATTTGCCAACCGCTTATGTGGATTTTATCATTAGGCAATCAGCGTCTAAATCGCATATGCCTTTGGTTATATTTTCGGACAATGAAGAATATGTAGATTGGCTCAGGGAAAAGTTTAAAACAGTGCAAACTTCGGCCGAAATCGTTCCAGGTTATGCAAGCTTAACTGAATCTCAGCGGGCATTTGCCGATGCCTTCATGTTGTCAAAGGCGTCCTGCCTTTACGGCCCGACTCTTAGCAACTTTAGTCAGTTTGCTTCGCATATCGGAGCGGTAAGGATCGTTTCAATATCGGAGTATCTTGGTGATCAAAGCGCGCTTATTGTATTGCTTGAATACCTGCAAGATGTTTTGTCGTGTGAACAGCCACAAGTTCTTTGCCCTCTCCTCGCTCGGGATATTTGCTGGTTATTGGATGTGTTTTCTGATTCATTAACTCTCAATGACCGCATCACGTGGGCCGAGCGGGCCGTTGGTTATGATCCAGGCTTTTGTGTAGCGAAAAACAGGCACGCCATAGTTTTGGCAGAGTCTGGACATATGGATATTGCCAAAGATGAAGCTTCAAAAGCGCTTCAAATTGCCGATCAAGTAACCCTGTATGACGATGCAAGATTTGAATCACTTGCCGGCTTTGTAGCGATTGAGACGCTGATGCTCATCGCCTATAGCCCGGATGATTATTTGCTTTCCAATCGCCACAGTCAAGAAATACATAAAGCGCTAGAAATATGCGAGGCACTCAGGCCGAGTATGCTAAACACTAGCGAGCTCCTGATCAATCTTCGTTTTATCGTTGCCTCTATAGGATGGTTGTCATGTCTTGATCGGCGTGCTTTTGACATCTTCAGGAACTCGGTTAAGCAATCCAAAATGCATGACTTTTCCGGATGGAGATCGCATGGATTCGCTGTTCTGCATACCGGATCGGGGCCCTATCCAGGGCTGCTTCGGACTATTGAAGAGATATCCATCGTCATTGCTCTGGCCATTGGGAGAACGCTCTCCAGTTCCTCAGTCAAATTGCAGCGCACCGTGGCATGTGGAGTTGAAAAATCACACGTTTGCACCTCGGGACTTAAGTGGATCTTTGGATGGGCCTATCATGGCCAGAATTCAGAAGCATTGATGATAGGATTTGTGTGCAAAGGGCGAGCACTCCATGGAACCTTTGCTGCTTTAAAACGACCCGACATTGCAAAATCTTTGCATGATCCTTTCGCATTAAATTGTGGATTCCTGGCCCCGATGCCGAGAGGTGGATCCATGAATGGTTCGGATAGTGGATTTGTGATGGCTGCCCAACAACCTGCAAACTGGGGGCAGCGCTTCCGCAACTCAAGGGCTATGGTGCGTAATAAACTTGATAAACTTGATAAGATTCTGATTCAAAGATGCAAATCGTTTTAGGGTGTCATGGCTGCTGCAATAGCTTTCTCCTAGTTGTGGATCGTGGGCCTTTATGATTGCATCCATCTTGTTAATCAGGGGACTCGGCAAAGCCGCTCTGCCGCGGTGATTCTGGCTGGGTGCTGCGTGTTGGCCCACCACCCGGCAGACCTGACGATCAGAAGACCGGTAACGCTCCTGCAGGACCACGACGGGCCGTGAGCCGGCGTTGCGCCTCACGGCGCAACAAGGTCCCACTGCTTCGCAGAAGCCCTTGGGGCAAGAGCATCGCCTTCTCCAGTTGCACCGCAATGCATTTACCTTTTCTGCAGGCCCTAATTGCCTTACCTCCACGCACCCAATGGAGTGGCCGGATCTTTCGGCTTATGCTGTTATGAGGCCTCTCCCAATCCCCGGATGAGGTCCATGCTATAGTTTGATTTTTATTGTCAAGAGTCAAGCGGTTCGTGAAAGAGTTTATCCGCAAACTAGCGTCTTCATCCGGCTACGTCCCGATTAAAATCTCGTTTCTCGAGATGCTGAATCAAAACCTGGAAGAAGCCCGGCTGGAGTTGACTAATTTACGCGCGAATAGCAAATCGCTTTCGCACTTAACCTTGGTTGCGGAGGATCTTAGGCTCAAGGATAACTCCATCGGTCTTGCTGATTACTTGGGGCATTCCCGCGCCCAGTTGGCCCAGGATCTGTTTGTGATTAGTAGGCTTCATGCAAATAAGGAAGCGCGATATTTTGTTGAGTTCGGAGCGACAAATGGCATCACCCTCAGCAATACTTATCTGTTGGAGAAGCATTTTGGCTGGAATGGCATTTTGGCTGAGCCTGCAAGGTGCTGGCAGTCATCGCTAAAGGAAAATAGGAAGTGCATTATTGATCACAGGTGCGTTTATTCTGAATCTGGTGGATTAATTGAGTTTCTGGAGGTTGAAAATGATCTTACTGGTGGGCTTTACGTCACTCCCGAGTTGTCAGGCATAGCTGCTTTCGCTGACAGCGGAGATTGGGCCTCAACTATCCGACGCGATCACTCGTCTAAGTATTTCGTAGAAAAAATATCACTCAATGACTTGCTCATTCAGCACGACGCTCCATATGAGATTGGATATTTATCAGTAGACACAGAAGGCAGTGAATTAGAGATCTTGCAGGCTTTCGACTTTAAATCACACAAAATTCACGTCATTACTGTTGAGCACAACTATCAAGATGGCATCCGCTCAGGTCTCTACAAGCTCCTGACTGGCAACGGCTTCGAAAGGGTGTATGAGAATATTTCGGGTTGGGATGACTGGTATGTACTTTCAAGTCCTTAGGAGCTGTGTTGATTCGACCTTTGCCGTTTTGTTGCTTTGCAAACGCACCCATTGAGCGTATGCAATTGCTGTAGTGAATGCATTGAAATCGGGATGACAGGATTCGAACCTGCGGCCCCTTCGTCCCGAACGAAGTGCGCTACCAAGCTGCGCTACATCCCGATCGAGCAACTGTAAGGGATGGACGAGCCCCAACGCAAACATCCTGTGGACAGATTCCTGATCAGCCGTTTCGCCAGCTTGGAACCTGTTGGATCAGTTCTGGTTCTAGTCGGTTCCTAGAGTGGGGGCGGCTCCTTTCAACGAAGCCGCTGGTCTGTTTTCGGTGCTTTCCCTTGGCCGTCCGCAATTCCCAGCCCGGCGCCCCCTCTGCCCCGGGTACTGAGCCCTCAGGCCATTCCACTTTGGAGGAAACCGGTAGAACCGGCAGGTTAGGGCCAGGGCTTGCCACCAGCGGTAAGCCCGACTGGCTGCGGGTGAAGGCACCCCAGCGCGAGCGGATCGGGGCGGTGGCCGACCTGCTCCTCGATCTCAAGCTCAACACGGTGTGCCAGGAGGCCAGCTGCCCGAATATCGGCGAGTGCTTTGCCAGCGGCACCGCCACCTTCTTGATCATGGGGCCGGGCTGCACCCGAGCCTGCCCCTACTGCGACATCGACTTCGACAAGAGCGTGCGGGATCTCGATCCCAGCGAGCCCGAGCGCCTCGGCGAGGCGGTGGCCCGGCTGGGTCTGAGCCATGTGGTGATTACCTCGGTGAACCGCGACGACCTCGCCGATGGCGGTGCCAAGCAGTTTGTGGCCTGTGTGGAGCAGGTGCGCCGCCGCTCCCCCCGCACCACGATCGAACTGCTGATCCCTGATTTCTGCGGCGACCGGGACGCCCTGGCGGCCGTGATGGAAGCCGCCCCCGATGTGCTCAACCACAACATCGAAACCGTGCCGCGCCTCTACCGCAAAGTCCGGCCCCAGGGGGTGTATGCACGCTCCCTGGAGCTCCTGGAGCAGGTGCGGCAGCGCTGGCCCCGCACCTACACCAAATCGGGCCTGATGGTGGGCCTCGGTGAAACGGATGTTGAGGTGCTGGAGGTGTTGGCCGACCTGCGCCGCCACCAGGTGGACATCGTGACCATCGGCCAATATCTCTCGCCGGGCCCCAAGCACCTGCCGGTGGATCGCTTCGCCACCCCGGAGCAGTTTGAGCGCTTCCGGCAACATGGTGAGCAGGAGCTCCGCTTTCTGCAGGTGGTGAGCAGCCCGCTCACCCGTAGCAGTTACCACGCGAGCGAGGTGCAGCGGCTGATGGCCGAGTATCCGCGCTGACACTCTGCTGGTTGGGTTAGGGAGTGGCCTCAGGCCGTTACGGCCTCCCTGGGCGCCAGCCCCATGGCCACCTTCTCACTCGGGGGCACCAGCAGCTTGAAGCGGGACTTCCAGCGGGGCCAGTCGGCTAGCACCTGGACCGCCCGATCGCTGCCGGTGGCCTCGAGATAGGCCTCCAGCAGGGGTTTGAGCAGCGCCTCCTGTTCCGGGGTGCTGAGGGCCTCGATGGCCACGGTTTCCCGGTTGATCCGTCGCTCCAGATCGCCCTCCTCATCGAGCAGGAAGGCCACTCCGCCGGTCATGCCGGCGGCCACGTTGCGACCGGTGGAACCGAGCACCACCACCACGCCGCCGGTCATGTACTCACAGCAATGGTCGCCGGCACCCTCCACCACGGTGCGGGCGCCGCTGTTGCGAACCCCGAAGCGTTCGCCGGCCCGGCCGAGGGCGTAGAGCTCACCGCCGGTGGCTCCATAGAGACAGGTGTTGCCCAGGATCACCTTGCTGCCCGGATCCTTGCCACCAGAGGGCGGTACCACGGTGATGCGGCCGCCATTGATGCCCTTGCCCACATAGTCGTTGGCCTCGCCCACCAGGCGCACATGCATGCCCTGGAGCAGGAAAGCGCCGAAGCTCTGGCCGGCCGCGCCCTCGAAGGTGAGATCGAGCTGGCCCCTAAAACCGGTGTTGCCATGGCGCTCGGCGATTTCGCCAGCGATGCGGGCCCCCACGCTGCGGTCGGTGTTCACGATCGCCAGGGTGCGTTCCAGGCGCCGATGGCCCTCGATCGCCGCCATCAGGGCGGGATCGGCCAGCAGGCCATCCTCAAGGATCGGTCCATTGCCATGGGCCGCGGCGTCGTGATGGAGCCAGGAGCGATCGGCGGCCTGGGCGATGGGATCCAGCAGGCACGAGAGATCAAGGGCCTTGGTCTTGGCCAGGGCCACGGAGCGGGCCTGCAGCAGCTCGGTGCGGCCGATCAGCTCCTCGAGGCTGGCCACCCCGAGCACGCTGAGCAACTGGCGCACCTCCTCGGCCACGTAGAGGAAGAAATTCACCACATGCTCGGGCAGGCCGGTGAAGCGCCTGCGCAGGGCCTCCTTCTGGGTGGCCACCCCCACGGGGCAATTGTTGGTGTGGCAAACGCGGGCCATGATGCAGCCCTCCGCAATCATCGCCACCGACCCAAAGCCATATTCTTCGGCGCCCAGCAGGGCGGCGATCACCACATCCCAGCCCGTCTTAAGGCCGCCGTCAGCACGCAGCAGAACCCGATGGCGCAAGCCGTTCTCCAGCAGGCTGCGGTGCACCTCGGTGAGGCCCAGTTCCCAGGGGCTGCCGGCGTGCTTGATCGAGCTCAGGGGAGAAGCGCCGGTGCCGCCGTCGTGGCCGGAGATCTGGATCACATCGGCGTTGGCTTTGGCCACCCCGGCGGCGATCGTGCCGATGCCGATCTCGGCCACCAGCTTCACGCTCACCTTGGCGGCCGGATGCACCTGGTGCAGATCGTGGATCAGCTGGGCCAGATCTTCGATCGAATAGATGTCGTGGTGGGGCGGCGGTGAGATCAGGGCCACGCCGGCCTTGCTGTTGCGCAGCCAGGCGATGTAGGCGTCCACCTTGGGACCGGGCAGCTGGCCGCCCTCACCGGGCTTGGCCCCCTGGGCCACCTTGATCTCCAGCTGGCGACCGCTGCGCAGGTATTCCGGGGTGACCCCGAAGCGACCCGAGGCGATCTGTTTGATCGCCGAGCAGGCCGTGTCGCCGTTGCGCAGGCCCCGGATGGTGGGAAGGGTGGCGGAATGGCCCTCGCCATCCACGTCGTTGAGCCGGTGGAAACGGGCCGGATCCTCACCGCCCTCGCCGCTGTTGCTCTTGCCACCGATGCGGTTCATCGCCACCGCCAGCACCTCGTGGGCTTCGCGGGAGAGGGCGCCGAGGCTCATGCCGCCGGTGCAGAAGCGGCTGCAGATGCTCTCGATGCTTTCCACTTGCTCGATCGGCAACGGCGCGGCGGCCTTTCGCAGCTGGAGCAGATCACGCAGGGCCGTGACCGGCCGGTTTTCCAGCAGGGTCTGGTAGGTGGCGAAGTGGTCGTAGCCGGGGCCAGCCGCCACCGCGGCATGGAGTGCCTTAGCCATCTCGGGGCTATTGAGGTGGTATTCGCCGCCGGTGCGGTACTGCACGAAGCCCATGAACTCGAGCTTGGTGCGGTTGAGTTCGGGGTAGGCCTTGGCGTGGAAGGCCAGGGTTTCACTGGCCAGATCGGCCAGGCTCAGGCCCGCCACCCGGCTGGTGGTGCCGCTGAAGGCCAGGGCGATCAGGTCGGCGCCGATGCCGATCGCCTCGAAGATCTGGGCGCCGTGGTAGCTGGCCAGCAGCGAGATGCCGATCTTGGAAAGGATCTTGCGCAAGCCATCTTCCAGGGCCTTGCGCACGTTGGCTTGGGCCGCATCGGGAGTGAGATCAGGAAGTTTGCCCCGCTCGATCAGGGAGCGGGTCTTGGGATGGGCCAGCCAATGCCGGGTGGTTTCCCAGGCCAGCCAAGGACACACGGCGCTGGCGCCATAGCCGATCAGGCAGGCGAGATGGTGGGTGCTCCAACACTGGGCGGTATCGACCACGATCGAGCACTGCAGGCGCAGGCCCAGCCGCAGCAGTTGATGGTGCACCGCCCCGACCGCCAGCAGGGGGGGGATGTAGGTGGTGCCGGCACTGATTCCGCCACCGCTGCGGTCGGAGAGCACCACGATGCGGCTGCCAGCGCGAACGGCCGCCTCGGCCTCGGAACAGAGCCTCGCCACGGCCTGCTCTAGTCCGACGGGACCATCGGTCACGGGCAGCAGGGTGGAGAGGGTGGCCACCGCCAGGCCATGGCTGGCGAGGGCCGTCAGCTCGGCCTCATTGAGCACCGGGGTGTCGAGGTGGAGCACGGCGGCGGCTGCCGGTTCGGGGCTCAGGGCGGAGCCCCGCTGGCCCAGGTGCATCTCCAGGCTCATCACCAGCTTTTCGCGCAGCGGGTCGATCGGCGGGTTGGTGACCTGGGCGAAGCGCTGCTTGAAGTAGTCGTAGAGGAGGTGGGGCTTGCTGGAGAGCACCGCCAGCGGGATGTCATCCCCCATGCAGTAAGTGGGCTCCTTGCCGGCGCCGGCCATGTCCTCGATCACCAGATCGAGGTCTTCGGCAGTGAAGCCAAAAGCGCTCTGCTGCTGGAGCAGAGCGAGGTCGCCGAGGCGACGTTCCTGCTCCCAGGCACCGGGCTCCAGGTTGCGGCGATGCTCGGCCAGCCAATTGCCGTAGGGATGGCGAGAGGCGCTCTGCTCCTTCACCTCCCAGTTGCGCAGCACCCTTCCCTGCTCCAGATCGATCGCCAGCATCTGGCCAGGACCGAGGCGGCCCTTTTCGATGATGCGGCTTTCCTCTAGTTCCACCACGCCGGTTTCCGAGCCCATCACCACATAGCCATCGCTGGTGATGCAATAGCGGGCGGGCCGCAGGCCATTGCGATCCAGGGTGGCCCCCACCACGCGGCCATCGCTGAACACCAGCAGGGCCGGGCCATCCCAGGGCTCCTGCAGACAGGCGTTGTATTCGTAGAAGTCCTTGATTCCCGGGCGGTGATCGAGTTCGGGCTGGTCGCGGAAGGCCTCCGGCACCAGGGTGAGCAGGCTGTCGGTGATCGGCCGGCCGCTGCGCACCATCAGTTCGAGGGTGGCATCGAGGTTGGCGGAATCGCTGAAGGCGGCATTCACCAGCGGCCGTAGATCGGTGGCGGCATCGCCCCAGACGGCCTCGAGGTTGGTTTCGGCGGCACTGGCCCAGTTGATGTTGCCGAGCAGGGTATTGATCTCACCGTTATGGCCGAGCAGCCGCATCGGCTGGGCCAGGGGCCAGCGGGGCAGGGTGTTGGTGCTGAAGCGGCGGTGGTACACCGCAAAACTCACCGTGAAGCGCTCATCCCGCAGGTCGGCGTAGAAGCGATCGAGCACTTCGGAGCGCACCATCCCCTTGTACACAACCGTGCGGGCGCTGATCGAGGCGAAATAGAGGTTGCCGATGTCGCTGCCCCAGGCCTCGCGGGTGCGATCAACGGCGCGGCGCCGCAGGCGAAACAGGAGCGCCTCGAGGGCATCCACATCGGCGGACAGTTCGGCGGATGCCCCCGGGGCCAGCAGCAGCCATTGCTCCATCACGGGGGCGGTGTCCCGGGCCAGGGGACCCAGCACGGCGGGGTCCACCGGAACGGCTCTCCAGCCGAGGCTGGACAGGCCCAGCCCGGCGGCCTCCTCCTCGCAAAAGTGGCGGGCTTCCTCTCGCCGGGTGGGATCGGAGGGAAGGAACACCATGCCCAGCCCCCGCACGCCCGCTTCGCCACCGGCGGCCGCCGGCCATACCGCCTCCAGATAACTCCAGGGGATGCCGCAGAGGATGCCGGCCCCATCGCCGGAGTCACCGTCACCGCCGCATCCCCCCCGGTGCTCCATGCAGCGCAGGCCCCGCAGCGCCTGCCGCAGCACCCAGTGGTTGGGGGTGCCATCCAGGTGGGCGAGAAATCCCACGCCGCAGGCATCCTTTTCGCCCGTCACAGCCGCCGGCGCCGGACTGTCGCAGTGGGGCCAGATGGGGGCGGAGAAGGAAGGCATAACCCGTCGTGGTGCTAGCGGAAGCGGAAGGTCTGATCGGTTGGTCTGAAGGATCCAGCAGGCTTGATCCACCCGAACGATCCACTGCAGGGGACCACCTTGGAGAAGGTGGACGGGCGCAGGGATCGGGGCGGGGGATCGGGGATCCGCGGCAGGAAAGAACTCCGCCGCAGGGCAGAACTTCTGATCCTAGGGATCAACCATCGCCATCCCGTTCACCACGCACCTTCGGCAGGTTTAACTTTCAGGCCCATGACCACGGACGCGATGGCGCACCCAGCGGCGCTCCCTGCCACGATCCTGATGGTCACAGCCCTTCTGGCCGCTCCTGCCGTCGCGGTGAGGGCCGCGCCGCCACCACCACCACCGCTGCCCGAGCTGCCGTCTGCCCCGGTAACCCCGCCAGAGGCTCCGGTCGTGGCGCCTGCCACGGCAGTCGCCACGGAGGGCACCCGGCTGGTGATCCTCGGGCTGGCCCAACGGGGCGCCTGGCGCTGGATCGGCCGTCTCGACGCCCCCCCGCGGGAGCTGTGGCTGCCTCTGGAGGTGGCCCAGGGCCAGCTGGGGGTCACCAGCCGCAGCCGGGGCGGCGGCGAGCTGGAGCTCGAGTGGTTCGGTGCCCGGCTGGTGGCGGGGGCCGATCGCCAGCGGCCCCTGGGCGATGAGGTGGCCATCGACCTGGCCCCCTTGTTGGCGGCCAACGGCCTGACGGCTCGTCCATCCGGGAGCACCCTGCTGCTGGAGATGCCCACCCCACGGCTGATGGGCATCCGTCCCAGTACCTCCTCTCCGGGACTGAGGCGGGTGGTGCTCGACCTCAGTGGTCCGGCGATCGTGCGCAGCAGCGAGCCAGGCGGGGTGGTGGTGGCTGTGGGCCATAGCGCCCAGCAGCGCGCCGCCCTGGAGAGCCAGGGTCTGCGGGGGGCCGGGACGGGCGCGCTGCTGCGGATCACAGGCCGTGGCGGTGCCGCCCCGACCCGCGTCTTCACCCTG
>Ga0209401_1001277_pt1 | contig 16785 bp, 13 predicted proteins | sample M_140807_MF_Meta_FD_187318 | JGI IMG/M metagenome (GOLD analysis project Ga0209401, IMG submission 187318) | Freshwater microbial communities from Lake Montjoie, Canada to study carbon cycling - M_140807_MF_MetaG (SPAdes) (version 2) | ecosystem: Environmental > Aquatic > Freshwater > Lake...
TCGTTCTGAGAGTTTCACTAAAGCACAGTCATATTTAAAAGCAACAGGATGGGATTTGAAAGATACCTATGGACTTTTATTGGATGCGGATATGACATTTGTACCTGGATCATTGAAGATACATCCACTGACTGACATTGGATACACGATTGTTCAATGTGCAGGAATGTTAGAGTATCCAAATACACGCCTCGTTCGAATGGACTATCCGTGGACTTGCAAGGGTGTTACACATGAATACTGGGATGGACTCTCTTCACATCTTCCTAAAAATGTATGTAGAATTGATGATTTCAATGATGGAGGTTGTAAGTCTGATAAGTTCACACGAGACATTTCATTACTTGAACAAGGACTCATTGATGAGCCTACAAATGTACGTTATATGTTCTACCTTGCACAGACGTATCATAGCGTAGGACGATGGAAGGAGTCACTTAAACTGTATAAAAAGAGAATTGCAGCAGGAGGTTGGTTTGAAGAGATTTGGTATTCACATTACATGATTGCAAAATGTCATCGTGAACTTAAAAACATTCCAAAATTTGAAGAGTGGATGTTAAGAGCGTATGCGTATCGTCCTCAACGTGCAGAATCTTTATACGAACTCACAAAATACTTTCGTGAACACGGTCAACCCTACAAAGCCTATCACTACATGTTGATGGGTCAGAAAATACCGATGTCTACCGATAGTTTGTTCATTGAGACTGAAGTCTATAATGGATTGTTTGACTATGAAGAGTCCATTCTTGATTACTATGTCAAGTCTGACAAATCAGAAGGTGTTGCATCCTCAGTCAAATACTTATTGAAACTTGGACTTCATCAACCCTGCCTTATGTCCAACTTGAAGTTTTACGTACAACCCATTAAATCTGAACGTAAACGATTAACCTTTCCTTCACCCTTTGATGATACCTTTTCACCTTCGGCATTATCCGTGATTTCATATCCAATTGTGAATGTTCGGTATGTGAACTACAAGGTTGTGGACGGGAATTTTGTGACTCCTAACGGTGTGTCTCTATGTGAGAACGCGTGTTTCAATCTAGAAACAGGAACACTTCTTGCAACGATGGATGAATCTTCTGTGAATCTCCCTACAGTTGAGAGTGGAATACGAGGATTAGAAGATGTGCGTGGATATTACGATTCTCAAGGAAATCAATGTTTCACTGCAACAGTTCATTCCTATGAAAAAGATGCGATTCGTATTCTGCGAGGTAGATATTCGCCTAGTGGAACCTATTCAGACTGTGTAGTCTTACCTTCGCCACGAAGAAGACACTGTGAAAAGAATTGGCTTCCAATTCCTGCAACGGATACATTTATCTACGATTGGAATCCTTTAACAATTGTAGATTCAAGTGGAAGCGTCATTCGTGAAATTCCAAGTCCACCTATGTTTTCACTCTTTCGTGGATCCGCACCACCGATTCGTATAGGCAATGTATGGTGGACTTTAGTACATATGGTTGACTACGGTCCTCCTCGTAGATATTATCACTGTATCGTCGAATTGTCTATGGAGTTAATTCCACTTCGAATCACTATGCCGTTTGTCTTTGTGTCTACAGCAATTGAATACTGTTTATCGTTTAGGAATGTAGATACAACTCTTCACTTTTTCGCAGGAATCAATGAAACAGCGTTGTCTCGGTTTATCATTTCTAAATCCGAGTTTAAATGGAATGTTCTATAACCCGGTAATGAGTATTGCAGTCTTGGTTCCAGTCTGTAGTCGAGCACATACGTGGACCGACTTCAAAGACTGTTTTTTAGTGAATCGATTACTTCCTAGTTTCAACGCAACGAAAGATTCTGAGAGTTCGTATACGTTCTATTTTGGTGTAGATGATGATGACGCTTTCTTTCTTACCCACAGTTCTGAACTAGAAGCGTTGGGTAAAGTTGTAGTTCTTTCAGGATGTCAACATGCTCCTGCATGGGCGTGGAATCGTTTGGCAGAAGTCGCATATAACGATGGTCATGAATATCTCTTTCAAATAGGTGATGATGTTATGATTCAAACACCTGGATGGACTTCTAGATTTATCTCAAAATTGAAACAGCATAAACATCGTGGTGTAGTCGGTCCTAAGAATCCAGTCAATTTTGCATTAAGGGTAGGAGGAACACAAGTCATTGAAAATGCGTTTGTTCACCGTAGTCACTATACGTTATTTGGAACGTTCTTTCATCCAAGCATTCGCAATTGGCACTGCGATGAATGGTTAACTCAAATCTATCAAGGATTCTGTTCCTATACTGATGAAGAAGTATTGGTAGACAATGGTTGCATTGACAAACGATACCAGATTGAATCGGTTACTATTTCACAACAGATTCGTGAAGGACGTGAAAAAATACGTAAGGATCTTCATGGGTGCTTTTCGTTCTGTTTGTATGGACCCTATACAGAGAAATACTATCAGGGACTTGTTGAAAATATTCGATTGATTCAAGAACACTATCCAAAGTGTGATATCAAAGTGTATGCTTCTCCAGAAGCGTCAGTATTTGTTCATGAACTGAATGTTACTCTGTATACAACACCTGAAGATGGGTCTCGTAATATGTCCTATCGTTTTTTGCCTACATTTACAGATGAATATGAATTTGTCTGCGTGCGTGATACGGATAGTCGTATTCATGCGCGAGATCGTTGGTGTATTGATACCTTTTTAGATAGTTCATTTACTACCTATACGATTCGTGATCATAGTTATCATGCATATAGAATTATGGGTGGACTGTGGGGATGTAAAGGTAAAATAGATATTTCACCAGAGGTTCTAATACGATTTGTTAGCGAAAATACAAATCGGTATGCATTGGATACTGATTTCTTAAACACATATGTACATCCATTGATTCGATCTTCATTTTTAGTATTTTCGTTCAAACCGGATGGAGTTCTTGGAGACTCTACTGAAACAATAAAAATAATTGACTATCCACTAGTGAATCAAGAGTTTTGTGGGAATGTAGTCTTGTATTCAAATAGAGTTCCTTATCATGAATTCGTTCAAGTATAGAGGTGACGCCATGACTCGTTCACAACTTTAGTTTCAATTAACAAGGATTTTACATCATCAGGTGTGATATTCATTGGAAGTTTAATTGCCTTATAGAATGGATACGTCTTTGCAGTCTTCTCATCAGCAATCCTTAGAAGGTTGATGCGAGTGACCAATGTCTCCAACGCACGAATCAGAACACGAACACCTTCTTCTTCACGTGAATACTCTGAGATCAAGAACTTGACTGCATCTTCGGTGATCGTCAAATCATCTTTCATGTTGATTCGTTCTAACACTTGTGGCCAGACATATTGGTGTAGAATGGCTTGCTTCTCTTCACATGTGTATCCTGAACAAGTGATCACCTGCATACGGTCTTTGAGAATTGGATGGACCTTGGATTCGTCATTGAAGGAGAATACGAATAAGCATTGAGATAAATCAAAGTCTACACCTGCAAAGTATCGGTCATGGAAGTGAGAGTTTTGAGACCTGTCAGTCAAGTGAATCAACATGGACACAATTTCATCACCGTGTGGTGTTGTGGACACCTTGTCTAGTTCGTCAAAGTAGAGGACTGGATTCATGCATCGTGCAGACATGATTGAATCGGCAATACGACCCCAAGTGGCTCCTTCGTAAGTATAGGAATGACCTACAAAGTTCGCAGAATCGGATGCACCGCCCAATGAGAAGAACTCAAATGGACGCTTGAGAACTTCAGCAACTCCATGTCTTGCAAAGGAGGTCTTGCCTACACCCATAGGTCCCTTGAGAGCAATCACATTGCCTACAGATTTAGGATTGGCAATCCACTGGGCAACAATTTGCATGATCTGTGTCTTTGCAGCGTCCATTCCATAGACTGCTTTGTTCAGAGTAGTCTGTGTATCGGTCAAGAACTTGGAACAACCTGTAGGATCCTTCTCAAAGGTCACTGGAAGAGGAACGACTTGTCCAAAGGGAACACGAAGGAATCCATCTACCCACGTCTTGAGTTTGTGAACTTCTCCACTATCGGCATCCATCTCATTGAGTATGTCAATCTTGCGAATCACGGATGCCTTGAGAACGTCTGAGATTGGTAATGCCAAGACTCGGAACTTATACGGAATCTCTCCATCGGTCACGAGTTTAGCAAGACCCTTCATTTGCTCGTTGAGTTTACGACGCTTTGACTTAGAAAGGTCTTCAAAGTAGTCTTCCTCTTCTGGATTCAATCGCAGTGCAGGTTCATCGGACTCCTTCTCCTTATCCTTCTTGCTACGTGACTTTCCAAAACTAGGCATTCCACGCTCAGGACGAACATACTTCTTCATGAGATGCTCAATGAACTCTTCCTCTTCCTCTTCACTTTCATAGTCGTCCTCATCTTCATCTTCAATGTCCATACGACTCATGCCCTTTCCACCAGCGATTTGGTGAATGTGAAGTTTGACAGAGACTTTGGCACCTTTGGGAAGTTTGAGAGATTGCTCTTCTTCATCTTCATCTTCATCTTCGTCTTCCTCTTCGTCTTCATCTTCATCTTCGTCTTCATCATCGTCTTCTGTTTCACTCATATCTGTATCAACATAGTCTGAATCTTCATCTTCATCTTCAATGTCATCATTTTTGGTCTTGAGATTTTCATCGTCTACCCAGACGACGGGAGTATTACGCTTGCGAAGATTATACCGTTTGGGCGACATCCTTATTTGCCTACTTGGATAAAAACAAAGTAAGTTCCATTTTAATAATGGAGGAAATCCAAAATATCGTTCTTGAGCTTGAAGACGAGAACAATAGGATCATTGCCTCAGACCCAGGTATTCAAAAAAGTATGAGTCTTGTAGAAGAGTTTTTGAAAACACACCCCGTGATGTGCTATGGAGGAACTGCAATTAATAACCTTCTTCCCGTAAAGGACCGATTCTACAATCCCGAGACCGATGTTCCAGACTATGACTTTTTCAGTAAGACGCCTCAGGAACATTCGGTCATACTTTCAAACCAATTGATTAGAAGTGGATTGAAAAATGTAGAGGTCAAGCCAGGTATGCACATTGGTACCTTCAAAGTGTTTGCAGACTTTACAGCTGTTGCCGATATAACACATTTGACAGAAGAAGTCTTTGATCGCTTATGGGAAGACAGTCTAGTTCGTGAAGGAATTCATTATGTGAACCCAAACTTTCTTCGTATGTCCATGTACCTTGAACTTTCTCGTCCAAAAGGTGATGTAACACGTTGGGAAAAAGTGTATAAGCGTCTTCAATTATTGAATCAAGCACATCCAGTTACCTGTCCTAAAGACAAAATCAAAGAACATGATGTATTGACTACGAAACAGCGAACTCAAATTGAGAACCTTCTTAAAAAGGAACCTGTAGTGTTACTAGGTGTAGGAGCATCTGAAATTCATATGCGAACCAATTGGACCACACCGATTGCTCTTCTTGCAAATAAGGATGTCATTGAACGTTTGACTGAAGGAGAAGATATAGTGGTAGATGAAGAGAATGAAATCTTACCTAGACGCACAACTGTGTTAACTAATGGTAAAAAACACTTTATTCGATTTTATGAAACATCGGCATGTCATAGTTACCACACTATGAAAAACGGTATTCGTGTAGCAAGTATTCCTACTACACTTCAATTCTTTTTTGCCTATCTGTATTCAGGTGGAAAATCAGAGAATATTGCAAATATCTTATGTATTGCTCAACGATTGGTTGAGATTGCGAACGAGAAAACAGGCCGACGATTTGCAGTCTTGACTCCCAAGGAGTGCCTGGGGAAGCAAGAAACATTTACGGAGATGAAACGTGAGAAGGCAAAATTGTATTCAGAGTTATCAGACAACAAGTCATCTCCAGAATTTTTGGAATACTTCTTCAGTTATAACCCATCGGATTCATCTGAAAAGAGAAAACAACTTCTAAAAGCGTTGAGAAAAACACGAAAGAATCGCACCAAACTTAGTTCCGAAACGAAAGAATCGACCTAGTAGCTGTTGTCAAAGGTTGATAGGGTAATCCTACACATGTTTCACAACTCTCTTCCCTTCCTTGAAGAAACTGAAGGAATGAAGTATATCCAGTTTCAGCACGATTACGGAACGCCGTAGGTGCGCTTGAATTGAACATTCGATACATTCCCTGAACGCGAAGACGCGCAGTACTATCTGAAGCGTCACGAAGACGCATAGATTGTGGACCTACAAATGCTGGTATATTTCCCGAAGCAATACTATTTTGACCTCCTGCACTCATTATTCCAGACTGAGATTATGTTCTACCCGTGTACCAAGTCATATCAAAGTATTGAGGACCTTCAGGTTTTACACTTAAATCGTCTTTAGGAACCGTCTTTGAGAGTTCATCCATATCGGATGCAGTCAATGAACGCGTGTAATACGTTAATCCTGACAAGGCACCATCAAATCCAAGTGAATCCGAACCAATTGTGATTGGAGCATCATTTTGCTTTGGAAGTTGTGCGAGCATATGATGTTGACGAATGACACCATTGATGTAGATATCCACTGAATCTTGATCGACTACGATTCCAAAGTGAATCCACTTTCTTGCAGGCATGTTTGAGATGAGAATACTTTCTTTGGAACCATAGGTATCTACTACAACTAATAGACTGTTGGAGGTGCTGTCTAAGTAGAGTCCAGGACAATCATTCTTTGAAAAGATGGTACGTTTTTGACCATAGTTCATTGTAAAGTCATTCATTAACAACCAACCTGCATACGTGAACGTAGCGCCTTCTGATTGGTTGAAGGATCTAGGGATTGGTTTTGCATAGTTTCTTCCAGTTTTACCTGAAATAGATCCATCTACAAGGATCACTGCAGTTGGATCGCTTACGGTAGACTTACCAAACATATTCCAAAGAATCAATCCAATCAAGACAAGAGTGACTACAATTGCAAAAATTGTAAACGTATCCATTGCTTTCTACTTAGAAACAAACCCTCTCCCAGTCAATCTAACTCCACTCTTTTTTCCAGAAGGAGTGTCTTGTTGAGCCGGAATCCAAACACTTTTCAACATAGATTCATAGGTTGCTGTTTTTTGAAATTCAAGCACTTGATGACTTACGGTTCGTGAACCTAATTGGTAGAGATAATGAATTCGTGATTCATCTGAACGATACTCGTTTTTCAAAAATCCAGTATTAGCAACGCGAATCGTCCAATCTAGATCTTCTCCTCGTTTTGCATTTTTGAAAGGGATAAGTTTTGCAAAATCAGTTAACATTATATTGAGGTGATTGGGTGGACGTAGAAACACATCTCCTTTTGCTAATGGACTTATAAGTGTATTTTCAACACTATGTGTGAATGTATACTGTGCCATCTGTCCACGAAGACGACATACTTGAAACGCTCCTTGGATACATGCAAGAGCATCTTCAAAATACGCATCTGTTATATCATCGTCATCATCAATGAATGACATGTATTTTCCATTTGCACCCTGTAAGAGTTCATGTCGTTTCTTTCCAACACTCTTTTCACGATTATCACGAGCAACACAGAATTCAAGTTTAAGATTAGGACAAATACGTTGATGTTTTTCTTGAATGGATTCCATTAAACGATTAAAGGTTTCAGTTCGTTCTACTAATGTTGGAATCAAGATAGACCAATCATATGCATATTTTTTTCGGGAAATGTAGTTTTCCATATCTTGACTCCAATAGTGTTGATTTCGTTGATAGAGAGAATCAACTTTTTGAGGAAATCCAGTTCCAGGATGTTCATGTCGAATAAGAACTTCATCAATGTAAGAACACTTTGAAGCTAATGGACCTTTACAAAGGTCAGAAAACTCTGTATCACAAAACAAACTTTTATAAGAGGGATGATAGATGTATCCAAACGAGTTATACATTCTTCGTCCTAGAATGGATAATGTATTTAATACATGCTCCTGCGTTCCATCATTAATCCAGACAATTCCGTCTGTAGAGGGAGCCATTTTTGATCGAATAATGTCATCATATCCTCTTACCTTTGGAATCATGTCATCTGAAACAAGAATAACAATATCCCAATTCCAATCCACTTTATCCATATCAGCATTCACTGCTTGAATTTTAGAGGTATTGTCGCTATAAAAGATTCTTACCCATGCAACTGGAAGTTGAGTAATATGATAGTCTACATTCATATCATGCATTGATACGTCGTCTGTATCACAGGACACGCAAATTCCTAATCGTTTAGGTTGATTTGCGAGTTGTACATACGAACGAAGTGTTTCAATGACTTGTTTAGGACGAGATCGTGTAGGACATTTGAGTAAGATGTTCATTAGTTTTCTAAAACGAGTAATTTTGAATCTGTTTACCCGAAGAGTCTTTAACTCCAAATGTGTAGGTGTATCCAAACAATGTAAACTCAGACCCCTTTGCGGTCGTAGAGGATGGAGGTTGTGCAAATGAAGCACAGTTAGTTCCTTTCACAAAAAACGCAGCAGCATCTGAAGGACTCAACATACCTGGATAGGAATGAACATTACATACTTGACCTGAGAATCCACCATTTGCTCCAATAGTAATTTCACCTGCTGCAGGACGAGGAACTCCAGGTAAGACGCATGACTTCACAAGTTTACCATTGATATAGACATCTAGGTTTCTTTGAAAGACTGTTGCAGACACTGAAAACCATGTCTGTAGAGGAACGTTCTCAACTGTGCATGTAAAAACATCTCCTGTTACATTGGTTTGATTGGATGCAGCAGGCGATGAACTTGCAGACCCTGTAGATGAACCTCCGTAGATGGAGACACTTACATTCAAACTGTTATCGGTTGGATGCAGTGTGATCTTTGGGTTACTGATTGCAGAATTGGTAGGATCCGAACGAATCAAGACACCCTTTTCTTTTGAAAAGTTGTAGTCCCAATCCTTGATAAACATCCAAAATTGAACTCCGTTATCTGATCCTGAAAGAGGTATGTTAGACGCTGGAATTTTAGTAACTACTTTTCCATCTAACGGTAGTGGAGCTTGATCAGGAACCGTTGGAGTTCCTAAAAGAGTTGTAGTCGGTTTACCATTCGCAGATGCAATTGCATTATAGAGAATAAGAAATGCAACGTAAAGGATAACTAATCCAATGATGACTACTAACGCCTTTCCAAGAACACTCATTAAATTGAACGAAGTGGAAGGGGAAGGGGTCGACGGAGTGAACATCGATGGACCCGGTGTGGGTCCATACAATGAGGATGAAGGTTTTGAGGAAAAGAGTCCCATTTGTTTATCGCTTACAAAGGAAGTTGTGTAAAGACACAATGGAAAAACGAACAGGATCTCAGCTAATAACACAATCTTCAATGTACTGCAATAATTGTGGTGAAAAAGGTCATATCTTTAGAATGTGTGCAGACCCAGTCTTATCATGTGGAATTATACTATTGGAAACGCCTACTATTCCAGCAAAATCAGAGACTACTCGTCTGCTTATGATACGTCGTAAAGACAGTATGAGTTTTGCTGAATTTATGCGAGGGAAGTATGACGTAAACAATAGCGAGTATATTTCACGTCTTTTCAAGAATATGACTGTCAAAGAACAGTATTTGATTGTCAGCGAACCGTTTGAAACAATTTGGAAATCATTATGGGGAGATGATCACCAATCTGCAGATTACAAAATGTCTTATCAAAAATTCTATGAATTAGATGTTCAAAAATTAGTCTATGATAACTTCTCTTCATACATGGAACCCGAATGGGGGTTTCCTAAGGGAAGAAGAATACGTGGTGAATCGGACATGGACTGTGCAATTCGTGAATTCAATGAAGAATCCAATATTCCTCGTGAAGCATATACAACCTTAAAGAATATTCGACTAGAAGAGACTTTTGAAGGTTTGAATGGAGTACGATACAAGCATATCTATTTTGTAGGATTATTACAGCAACCTAAACTTATTGATATCTTTCAGAGATTCACACCTATGCAACGTAGAGAAATATCAGCAATCCGATGGATGACATGGAATGAATGTGAAAGGGAAATACGACCGCATCATAATCAAAGGCAATCTATGATGAATGATCTAAAGTCTATTATTGAGACCTTTGAAACCGTATAAAGGGAAGTTGACATACAAATCTATGTTAACTGTCATTACACCGTGTGCACGTCCTGAAAATTTGCCTTTACTTGAAGAGTCTTTGGATTTAGATCGGGTCAAGTGGTTGATCGTCTATGATACAACCAATGGACCGTTTACAAAACGATTCACTCATCCAAATGTTACTGAGATTGGACATCCTACACCTCCTGGAGGATGTGCAGGTCACGCTCAACGAAACCGAGGATTAGACTGTGTGTTTGAAGGTTTGATTTACTTTTTGGATGATGATACGGTGATGCACCCAAATTTTGGAAAGATTTTTCCATTACTGAAGGGTGATGATCATTTCTATACCTTTGACCAACAACGATGGGATGACTTTGTATCAACTCCTGGAGGAACGTTCAGAGGAGATACACCTGCAGTTACCAAAATAGACAGCGCACAATATGTGGTTCCTCGTCATATGTGTGGACGATTCATTGAAACCGATTATCGTGCCGATGGGTTCTTCATTGAAGAGGTTTACCGATCCTTTCCAGGAGCACATACGTATTTCCCAGTCGTTGCATGTTATTACAATTATCTAAGACGCCCTATGAAATGAACCTAAATCCTGCTAAATACACCGTAATGCAATAGGCAAGAACACTTAATATAAATACCCAAACCCAAAGAGGAAAAATAGTGGCTTCACGATCTGTTACACCAAATGGTCGAATCCTTCCTTCACGCCCAAAGGCGACGGACGGTTTTAGATAGAGGAATATAGCCATTAAAAAGAGATAGATAGTTACCATCCACATACGATGATTTCGTCGGGTTAAATCCATTGTATCAAGCAGCGTAAAAAGTTCAACGGTTTCGTCTTGAACGATTGCGACGTCTTCGTGTCTTACGTGCTGTACCTTTAGGTGGTTGAAGACCTGCATATCCACGAATAAGATCTGCTGGACCTGTTCCTGGTTTAGAAGACTGACCTGTCTTTGCTTCATAAACATCATCAACCGCTAGACGAGTTGCCTTTTTCTCAAATGCTTTTGTAAGTGCTTCAGTTGTGAGTCTGTAAAAGACAGTATAATCTTGGTTGTCTAATAATCGAACTCCGCGACTTGCTATAACCCTTTTATTTCTATCTAAAATGTCCAGTTGAAGTGCATATCGGTGTACAATAACTCTAGTTTTAGCTGTAACCGTTACATATTGGTATCGTCTGGAACCTTCTAAGAATGAAGAAAGAACATAAGTTTTTCCAACTTCTAATCGTGAAATGTTAACTAGAGGACCCATATCCATAGGAGGTTCAGATAAAGGGTTTATTAAAAGATAGCCTTCGGGTACTGGAGGTAATGGAGGTGGTGCTGCTGGAGGAGGATATGGAGCCCAACGTCTCATTATGTTGAACGCTTATTTTTTTCAACATGCCTCAATATAATGAGGGCAACACAGTATGTACTTCCTAACAGAAAGGCGTTTTCGGACGCAATCACACGAATGTTTATTAAATCAGACTACCGATCCAAGGATAAAGACCCATTAGATGAAGAAGACAAGAATATTGACCTTTGTTTGCAACGAAGTGGAACAGGTCGTGAATTGTTTCCATATCAAAAGATCATTCGTGATTATCTGAAAATTGAGACGCCATATCGCGGAGTGTTAGTGTATCACGGACTAGGATCCGGTAAGACCTGTTCATCGATTGCAGTTGCTGAGTCTTTATTGACCACGCAAAAGGTATTTGTGATGATTCCTGCTTCACTTGAGAAGAACTACCGTGAAGAACTTCAGAAATGTGGTGATCCAATTTATGCTGTTGAGAACTTTTGGACATTGAAACCTATATCGGATGAAGTCCGTGCAGAAGGTAAGAAACTTGGAATTTCAGACAAGTTCATGGACAAACACAGTCGTATTTACACAACCACTTCTGGAAACGAACCCAACTTTGAGAGTCTATCTACTCAAGACAAGAAGTTGATTCGTGAACAAATCAAAGACATTCTTGAGCAGCGATTTACGTTTATTCGATACACAGGTCTGACCCGAAACTCAATTGCAGAGTATACTGCTGAAGGAATGTATGATGATTCAGTTGTGATTATTGATGAAGCACATAACTTGATTTCACGTGTCATCAATGAGTCTGAGATTACTGATAAGTTATATACTGCAATCTACAACGCAAAACGATGTAAAGTGGTTGCTTTATCTGGAACTCCTGTAATTAATTCACCCAATGAAATTGCGTATATGATGAATCTATTACGTGGACCTATTGAACGAATCACGATGCCCTTCAAAACCATTCCAACATGGGACGAAGAACGAATTACAAAAGCGTTCCGTGCGATTCCTGAAGTAGATACAATTGAGTTCAATGCAGTCAAGAAGTTCGTGATGGTCACACGAAACCCACCTCAGTTTAGATCTACTTATAACGGTGAAGGAGACCGCGTTGCAGTTCAATACATGAAGGATTTACCCTTTATTCCTCAACCATCGGATTGGGTTGCATCCATCAAACAAAAAGTAGAAACGGATGTAGGTGGAGGTGAAATTGCTGTGGACCGTGTGACAGTAGAACAACTTCAATGTCTTCCAACAGACTATGAAGAGTTTGCAAACTTGTTCTTGGATGGATTGAATATCAAAAATCCAATGATGTTTCGCCGTCGTATTCAAGGATTGGTTTCGTATTTCAAAGGTGCCGATGAACGTTTGCTTCCACGAAGGATTGACATGGAAAAAACATTACAAAAAGTGGAGATGTCCAGTTCTCAGTTCAATCGTTATTTGGAAGTGCGTTGGATGGAAATGAAGATTGATTCACGAAGAGGACGTTCCAAGATGAATGAAGACTTAAGTACGTTTCGTGTTCCAACTAGGTTAGTCTGCGATTATGCATTGCCTCCTGAATTAGCTATGAAGGAAATCTCAGGCGATACTCCATCTGAAAACAAGAAACCTGAGAAGGAAGCAGGAGATGTGGTCATACAAAAACTCAAAACAAATCCTGAGAAATACCTTTCTGAAAAAGGACTGGAAACCTACAGTCCTAAAATGCTTGCCATCTTAAAAAACATAAAAGCGTCCTTAGGCAGTAATCAGTTTATTTACTCTCAATATCGTGCATTGGAAGGTTTGGGTATTCTATCTGCTGTATTGGATGTATCCGGTTGGCAACCCTATAAAATTATTAAACAAGCCAATCAATGGGTGGAAGATCCTGAACTGCTTGATGACCGTCCAGCGTATACCTTTTACACTGGCGAGGAAAACGAAGAAGAGCGTGATTTAACTCGTCAAATTTTCAATGGAGTGTATTCCAAGAACTTTCCAGCTTCATTGAAGGAGAGTGTAGCAAGACGACCCAAAAAGATTCTTCAATTACTGATGGCCTCTTCCTCAGGCGCAGAAGGTATTACGTTGAACAATGTGAGACACGTTCACATTATGGAACCTCATTGGACTCCTTCACGACATGACCAAGTTATTGGACGTGCGATTCGTATTTGTTCTCACGCTACTTTGCCATTGGAAGACCGAACTGTCAAGGTGAATTTTTACATCTCAGTGTTTTCAGACGATCAAAAGAAGACGCAAGATGGTCCAAATATCACACCTATACGACGCAATGATATGGTGATGAAACGGTATGAAGGGGAACCTGTAGAAACCTTCATGTCTACAGATGAATACCTTTACGAAACTGCTTTCGAAAAGGAACGCATCGGTCAGCGGATTGCATTGTTGTTAAAAGAGTCGGCCATTGATTGTGAAATTCATCGTAAACTCCACGCGAAGGAAAAACCAGTTGTTTCGTGTATGCGTTTTGATTCATCTACGACTGGAGAAGACTTGGCATTTCGTCCGAATATCAAGAATGAAGAATTGGATGCAACAGTTCTTCGTAATACCTCCAAAAAACACCGACGTCTTCAAAAGATTCTAGTGAAAGGAATCTCGTTGTTACTGGATCCTGAATCAAAAGAGTTGTTTGATGGTCCTGCGTGGGATGACAATCAGCGTTTATTGCGAATGGGTGAGTTGATTTCACCTACTTCGATTCGATTTCTGACTTAACATCTTCCAACCATGAAGCACATACTTCGTCCCATGTTTTGAATGGAAAATTTAGAGCAGATGTTTTCATCTCGGGGAGGCATGCAATTGCAGAAGTCATTGAATCCGCAACTTGTTTGTAGTCAAACGTTGGAGCCCAAAGTCCAAGAGGCATGGCTCCTGAAAAATAAGTACGGTCTGTTGGTGGAATAAATGTACAGACTTTCTCATCCATGAATGAACGATACGTTCCAATGTCTGTAACAATCTGAGGAGCACCAGTATACAAGTGTTCAATTTGACAAAGACCAAATCCTTCTCCATCCGATAAATTAATTCCTAAATCAGCTGCATTGTAAATTTCATTGATTGCAGTATCTGGAAGCGCAGTCTTTGATGTATCGACTAACATTAAACGCTTGATGTAGTCTTCTTTATTCAATCCTTGACGGGTTAACTCAGTTTGGTAGATACGTCCTGCATCGTAATACGAACCATGTTGAGGATTCAATCCTGTAACAATCATCATATAATAAGGTTTTGTTGGATTTCTACGAAGGAGATCAACAAATCCCATAATCGCAAGGTCATGTCGTTTGCGTTGAGTATTGCGATTTGCATTCACAATTAACACGGAGTCTGAATCTAGTCCCATAGACTTACGAATCATAGTTCTTGCAGAAGGGTCCATCTTTGTAAACAATGTCTTGTCAACTGCATTTTCCAAAACACGAATGTCTGGAAATGAACCATACTTTGTATAGACATCTGCCCAGTGTTGTGTGAAGCAATAAATACGGTCTGCATTCTTGTTCATTGTCTCAATCAAAGGAGGAGCAATACCTTCATAGACTTGGTCAACATATAACCATAACTTGTAAGAGGACTCACCCTTCTTGAACTTCATTGCTTCAATAAATCGATGAATAATGAGTGGATCATTGTAAATCATTACTACATCTGGATTAACCATCTCTAGATACTCATGAATTTTATTGAATCCAAATCCTTCTTCCTTTGGGTCTTCATTTGCTGCTGCATCATATCCAATGATTCCAGATGGAACTTTACGTAGATTGCTAGCGGATGGATGACGTTGAAATCCAAAATGATAGGTTTTTACTTTGGGAGCAAGGGTTGAAAGTTGCTTGAGAAGATTGAATACAACCTTTGAATAACCCGTTGTCTGATCGACATGTGTGCTTACGAGAACGAACCTCATTATGTAGTAGACTCTTTTCCCCTATAAATGACAAATATGCAAGTCAACTCTGCACAAGATTATCTGACGAATCAGAAACGACGTATCATTGCTAAATCTCTTTTGTCTTCGCCTCCTCCTCAGAAGCGAAGAACCAATGGTCAATACATTGGAGTCCTTGCAAATAAGTCTGAACGATACACTCGTTTTGTAGGTGGAATTGGTATCAATACAGTAGGACCCGCTACACTTGGAGCAACCTATTCATCTTCATGCTGTGTTCCTTCCAATTCTGCATCCACGAGATATCTGGTCTAAACCATTCTAAGTAGATACTAATAATGCCAGGTGGTCTTCTCCAACTTGTTGCTATAGGAGCACAGAATGAACTTGTCAATGGAAGTCCATCCATGACCCATTTCAGAGCAGTATATCGTCGTCATACTAACTTTGCAATGGAGTCTATTCGAATGACCTTTGGGAGTTCAAATTTAGAGTTTTCTCCAACGTCTACTCGAACCATTTCATGCCGTATTGATCGCTATGCGCAGATGCTTCACGATACTTATCTTGTACTGACACTTCCTGATATTTGGTCACCTCTTTCCTATCTTGGATTGAATATCAGACCTCCTACAGGATACGATCAACGATCAAATTCAATTGGATATGAATTCAAGTGGATTGAAAACATTGGATATAACTTGATTGATTCTGTTGAAATCACTGCAAATGGACAAAGTCTTCAACGACTCAGTGGTGAATGGTTGAAGTTTTACTCGTATTTGACACACGATGCGAATAAGAGAGCCATTGTAGATCAGATGATTGGAAACGTTCCTGAACTGAACAATCCTGGAAATGCATACGGAAGACTTGGACAATATCCACATGCAGTTGCTCCATTGAATCAACCTGGTGGAATCCCTAACACTAAGATTCCTGAACCTTCTATTCGTTCACGACAATTAATCATTCCTTTGCATTTCTGGTTTGCTGAGAATCCAGGTATGGCGCTTCCTTTGGTTTCTATGCAAAACTCAGAAGTCTTTATCAATGTAACTTACCGACCGTTGAATCAATTGTTTACCATTGTGGATGTGAACCCTTCAAGTTCTACTTATGGACAACGCATTCGTTCTAACGATGGTCTTGGACGTTTCTTGTCACCTCCTCTTGCAGATGGAACCATTAGTAATCCTAGTTTGTCCACCTTTTTTCCAGATCCCTATTTGGAAGGTAACTTTATCTACTTGACTGAAATGGAGATGGCACAACTTGCAACTGCAGATCAAACCTTCCTTGTTAAGACCATTAAATTTGTCAGTAATCCTGGACAATATGGAGGTAATTCAGACATTGAAATTCCCTTTTTCAATTTAGTGACTCGAATTGTGTT
>Ga0209401_1001278_pt1 | contig 16770 bp, 16 predicted proteins | sample M_140807_MF_Meta_FD_187318 | JGI IMG/M metagenome (GOLD analysis project Ga0209401, IMG submission 187318) | Freshwater microbial communities from Lake Montjoie, Canada to study carbon cycling - M_140807_MF_MetaG (SPAdes) (version 2) | ecosystem: Environmental > Aquatic > Freshwater > Lake...
GGCCCCCAACCTCCGCGTTTCAATTAAAGGCTCAGCCCCTCGTCCGTCACGGCTCCATGAGACGCATCCGCCGCACTGTGGGCAAATTTAGCCAAAACCCCCTTCGTGTAGTTCGGCTTCGGCTTTTTCCATGCCTTTGCCCTTTTTTTCATCTCCGCACCAGAAATATCCAGCTCCATCTTTCTGGTCTTTGCATCAATCACAATTCGATCTCCATTCTTCACCAGAGCCAAAGGCCCCCCGTCATACGCCTCTGGGGTGATATGCCCCACCACAAAACCGTGCGTTCCCCCGGAAAATCTTCCATCTGTGATCAATGCCACATCCTTCCCCAGCCCCTGACCCATGATCGCACTCGTCGGCGCCAACATCTCGCGCATCCCCGGCCCACCACGCGGCCCCTCATATCGAATCACCACCACATCCCCTTTCTCAATTTTTCCTGCCAGAATCGCTTTCATCGCTTCCTCCTCCGCCCCATACACTTTCGCCCTACCCTCAAACCGCTCCCCCTCCTTGCCACTTATTTTTGCGACCGCCCCTCCTGGCGCCAAATTTCCTCTCAAAATCACCAAATGACCCGTCTTTTTGATCGGATCTGAAAAGGGACGAATCACCTCCTGCCCTGCAGGATAATCCCCGACATATTTCAAGTTCTCTGCCACGGTTTTGCCCGTCACGGTCATACACTCCCCATGCAACAGCCCCCGATCCAGCAACCGCTTCATCAACGGCACCAACCCCCCAATCCTCACTAACTCCGCCATGACAAACTTTCCGCTCGGCTTCAGATCTGCCAAGACCGGTACCCGTTGCCCAATTTTCTGGATATCCTCGATCTCCAATTTCACCCCTGCCGCCCATGCAATCGCTAAAAAGTGCAACACCGCATTCGTCGATCCCCCCAACGCCGTAATCACCACAATGGCGTTTTCCATCGCTTTTCTCGTCAAAATATCTCTCGGACAAATTCCTTTCAACGCCAAGGCCATCGCTGCCTTGCCTGCCTCCCTGGCATCCAACTTTTTATTGGGTGAAACCGCAGCCATTGCAGAGCTGTTGGGCAAACTCAACCCCATCGCCTCGATCGCGCACGCCATCGTGTTGGCCGTGTACATTCCCCCACACGATCCCGGACCTGGAATCGCACACTTTTCAATCTCTCCCAACTGCGTATCCGTAATCGACCCCTTTGCCCTCTGACCCACCGCCTCAAACACACTCACAATATCCAAATCTTTCTTTCCTAAACACCCCGGCAAGATCGTTCCCCCATAAACAAAAACCGCAGGTCGATTCAAACGCAACATCGCCATCACACACCCAGGCATATTCTTATCGCAACCCCCCAACGCCACCAAAGCGTCGAACCCCTGACATCCCACCACCGTTTCGATCGAGTCCGCAATCACCTCCCGCGAAACCAGCGAATACTTCATCCCTTCCGACCCCATCGAAATTCCATCCGAAATGGTAATCGTATTAAAAATCACTGCCTTTCCGCCCGCCTCATTCGCCCCGGCTGCTGCCTCCCGAGCCAATTCATCAATATGCGAGTTGCACGGTGTCACCTGACTCCAAGTTGAAGCAATCCCAACCTGCGGTTTGGAAAAATCTTCCTGCTCAAATCCCACTGCATGCAACATCGCCCGGCTGGGAGCCCGCTCCATTCCATCCACCAACGGCCCCGACCACTGACGCGCCTTCCACCCAGATTTCTTGGACTTCATGAACTTGAATTCTGCCACACCTCTCCCTCCCCTCAAGCCCGTAACCACCCCGCCCCAAACTACCCGTGCTTCTTTCGCCAATCCTCACGCAAAGCCTTGGCTTTGCCTGTCTTCAAATCCACCGATACCAACTCCTGCTTCGCCCGACAAAACAGCTGCCCCTCCGCACCTTGGACCTCAGATTCAACTGTAAAACGAACTTTCCCCACCTGCCCCAAACGCGACACAACCCGCACCCGATCCCCCAGCTTGGCTGGCTTCACATACTCCACCTCAGTCTTCGTCAATACAGGACACCCATGCATCCCACCCACCATCTCCCCAATCCCCCAACCCAGAGCCTCCGCCAAATCCGTCCGCACCGCCTCAATCCAGCGCAAATAAGTTAAATTATGTGCGACCCCACCCGCATCCGTATCAAAGAAGTAAACGGTGAATTCCCGCTCGACCTCTGCCCTCGCTTTCACAAAGCCCCAAACTCCTGCTCCATCCTCTTCACCAAAAGTTTCATCACCTTGATCCGGGCATACCACTTGTAATTTCCTTCAATCAAATTCCAGGAAGCGAATCGGGAGTTCGTCCTGACAAACATCTCCTCCGCCGCCAGAATATGCTCATTCCATTTTCTGCGGTTTCTCCAATCCTCCTCACTGATCTTCCAATGCTTGTAGGGATCCGCCGCTCGTCTCTCAAAACGGCGCAACTGCTCGGACTTTGTGATGTGCACGAAAAACTTCATCAAGATCGCTCCTCCGTCCACCAGTGTTCTCTCAAAATCCAAAATTTCACGATATCCCCTCTTCCACTCCTCCTTCTTCGCAAAATTTTCCACCCGCTCCACCAAAACCCGTCCATACCAGCTTCGGTCGAAGATCGCCGTCTGCCCCGTCGCCGGAATCTTATTCCAAAATCGCCACAGATAATGGTGCGCCTTCTCTTCTTCCGTTGGCTTTACCACCGACCACACTCTCACCAACCGTGGATCCAATCGTTCCGTCAACCTTTTGATCACGCCACCTTTTCCCGCCGCATCGGGCCCCTCGAAAACCAAGATCAGACTCTTCGCGCTGTCCTGCAACAACCTTTGCGCATGCAACAGCTTGAGTTGAAGCCCCCGCAACTTCTCCCGATATTCCGACTTCTCCTCAATCTGTTTGTCCAAATCCAGATGGTCTAACCGAGTTCTCACCCACTCTGCCTACCCAATTCTACGGAAACTGCCAGCCTCAACCGAAGAATTGCACATCGCTTTTGAGCAAAATTTTGGCACTGTTTCCCTTATGCTTTTGCACGAGTTTACGGAACCTACCCCTTGGCTCGAAGCCATGGTTGCAGGTTGGGAAGCCCTGGGCGGTCCTGCCCTCCAAGCCCGTGGTACCTTCCACGTTTCCCTTTCTGGCGGTTCCACTCCGAAAGCCCTTTACCAACGCCTCGCCAGCCTCAAATGGCCCTGGTCTGCCACCCACCTCTACCTAGGCGACGAACGGTGGGTCACCCCGGATCATAAAGACAGCAACTACCGTATGGTACAAGATGCCTTCCAAGGCACAGGAGTTCATATCGAACGCGTCCATAGCGAAATCGGAACGGCCGAAATCGGTGCTCGCGCCTACGAAAAGCAGATCCGCAACGACCTGGGCGATCCACCCCGCTTCGATCTCATCCTTCTCGGAATCGGTGACGACGGTCACACCTCCTCTCTCTTTCCCGAAACCGCTGCTCTCAAAGAAGAAAAACTCCTGATCGCCCCCAACTTCGTTCCCAAACTCGGCGTCTGGCGCGTTACCTCAACTTACACTCTCCTCCGCTACGCTCGGGCGATCTGGTTCGTGACTCGTGGCCCCTCCAAAGATCCCTACATCCGTGCCCTTGCCCAAGACGACCCCAAAGCCACCTTTCCCGCGGCCAAGGTTCGTAGTGACCGCGGAACAATCGAAATCTACCATTGTATCCAACCATGAGCCCCGCCGCCGCCCCCTCACTCGTCCCGTCTCCCAAAAAGAGCACCTCTGGCCCTGCCCCAAAACCGGATCGGGTCCTCCCCCCATTCGTCATGGTCATCTTTGGTGCCAGCGGAGACCTCACCACCCGCAAACTCGTCCCCGCCATCTTCGGCCTACAACACGAAGGCGCTCTCCCCTCCGATTACTCGATTATCGGCTTTGCTCGACGTCCCAAGACGAATGACGAATTCCGGAAGGAAATGAAGGAAGGTCTGGATAAGTTTTCCCGTCTGCGCCCCGTTTCTGCCCAAGACTGGAAAGACTTCATCCCCAAACTTACCTACCATGCAGGAAATTTTGACGACCCCACAGCCTACCTAGAACTCAAAAAAACACTCGAAGAGTTGGCCAAAACCCGTGGCCTGACCCAACACATTTTTTATCTCGCCACGGCGCCTGACTACTTTGCCACCGTCGTCCAACAACTCGCAAAAGCCGGCCTCGTCAGCCCTGCACTTCCCGCCCGCGTGGTAGTCGAAAAACCTTTTGGTCACGATCTCACTTCCGCCCGGCAACTCGTCTCCGACCTTCAATCCTGCCTAGATGAATCGAACCTCTTCCGTATCGATCACTACCTCGGCAAGGAAACAGTCCAGAATCTTCTCTATTTCCGCTTCGCCAACTCAATCTGGGAACCCATCTGGAACAGCAACCTGATCGACAACGTCCAGATCACCGTTGCCGAACAAGAAGGGGTTGGCACCCGGGGCGCTTTCTATGACGAGGTCGGAGCCATGCGAGACATGGTTCAAAACCACATGATGCAGCTTCTCTCCATCACGGCCATGGAACCACCTGCAAACTTAACCTCCCAATCCATCCACGACGAAAAAGTCAAAGTTCTCCGCTCTATCACCACCCCAAAAATGGAAACTATCCGTGCCAGCACGGTTCGGGCCCAGTACGAGGGATATCGCCAGACGGACCGTGTGAATCCAAACTCCTCCACTGAAACCTACGCCGCACTCAAAATTCAAATCGATAACTGGCGCTGGTCGGGCGTTCCTTTCTATCTTCGCACCGGAAAAGCCCTCACCACTCGCGCCTCGGAAATTGTCATCGTGTTTCGTCGTCCACCCGCCGCCCTTTTCCGCGCGGAATTCGGGGATCTCCTCAGCCGCAATGCGATGCATATCCGCCTCCAACCCGACGAGGGCGTTCATCTCTGCTTCAATGCGAAACGTCCCGGACGCAGCACCGTTCAACCGGTCGATATGGAGTTCTGTTACGCCAGCGAATTCGGTTCGTACTCCCCCGAAGCTTACGAACGTCTTCTCGGGGATGCCATTTTTGGAGACTCCACCCTCTTTACACGGGACGATGAGGTGCTCGAAGCATGGAGAATCGTCGACGCCGTACGCAACGGATGGCAGGAAAATCCCATGTCACTCTATCGCACAGGATCTTGGGGCCCCATCGAGGCCGAACATATGCTCAAGGCTGACGGAAATCACTGGGTCGACCTCGACGCGCGGTCAAAAGCCTAACCCCTACTTTTCCGTCATCCGCCAAACCCCGTCCCAACCTGGACCTGGCGGATTTTTCTTCAATAAGGGTATTCGTTCTAAGAACGTTTTAGCAGGACCATCCGCATACTTTTCCACCATTTCTCGAAACAATCCCTCAGCCACAGGCCAATCCTGACGTCGGTATGCCCCTAACGCCTGCTCAGACCGCCCTCGTTTATCTTCCATCTCAGGCTTCAGTTTTCCATTTTCTGCAAGCAGTTCATATACCCCCACGGGATCGTTCTTTCCTTTCACTGCAATCAAATCCACCTCCCGAGTCTCCATTCCCCGCTCGACCATTCGGCGCGTCTCCTCCGAAATAAGAATCCTCGTGCCATACAGCGTATTCGCTGACTCCAATCGAGAGGCTAAATTCACCGTATCTCCCATCACCGTGTAGCTTCGGGCCGTATCACTCCCGATATTTCCCACCACCACCTCTCCCGTCGCCATTCCAATTCGCAAATTGATGAAAGGCAGATTTTTTCTCATTCCCATCAGATCAGGTAGTTCAGCACGAAAACGCGCCAAGGCTTCCACCTGGGCTAACGCAGCACGGCACGCCGCCAATCCCTGCTCCTCCTCTGCAATAAAAGGTGGCCCCCAGTACGCCATGATCGCATCTCCGATAAACTTATCGATGATCCCGCGCTCTTTCTGAACACACTCCGACATCAAGGTGAAATAGCGGTTGATCACGTGAACCAACCCCCCCGCGGTTAGATTCTCCCCCAACGTGGTGAAACCCACCAAATCCGTGAAAAGAACCGTCATCAACCTTTTTTGTCCCATCACATCCTCGGGCCGACCCGGTAAAATCACCTTCTCCACAATCCGCGGGTCAATATAGGAGCCAATCGCTTTCTGGAGGTCCGCCTTCCTGCGAAGTTCTCCCACCATCAAATTAAAGTTCTCCCCCAACTGCCCAATCTCATCCTCTGGAAGTTTCCCGGTATGAGCAGAGAGATCCCCACTCTGAACACGGCGTGTGCTTACTAAGAGATCTAACACCGGTTTCGCCATATTTCGTGAAATCATCCACGCCGCCCCCAAACCCAGAATCACCGCAAGCAAAGTTGTCGCAGAACTACTAATCAACACTCTGTTTTTTCTATTTTCTGCACTCACAGCAGAAATCTCTGCCATCTGGCCCGTCACACTTTGGAGTTTGCTGCGCAGCTCCCGAAGCTCCATTTGCCCTTTGAAGGTAAACTCCAGAAGCTCCTTCGCCTTTGCCCGATCCCCCGCCTTTCGAGCCTGCAAAGTGGAGCGGGCCAAATCCGTGGTCGACGAAAACCTGCTTTCGATCTGACTCACTAATTCACGAGCCTGCGCCGCCAACTCCCTTTCTTGCGGGTCATCCGGCAACACTTTTAAGTCGCCCCGAATCTCGGCGCTTAGCTCATAAACTAGGGTGGTGTTTTTTTCGAAGTTCTCCGTCGCCTGCTTGATGGTTTCCTGGTCAGGCTGAGGTTCCGCGTACTCGCGATACAATCGCTCAAAGGCCACCCGACGAAATAGTCCCGCCTCATTCAAATCCGCCGCCCTGCTCGCCAATGGAATGGTTTTTCTGGCCACTGTGGCCACGTCACGCCCCATGCCGATCACTTCGATATTTGTCAAAATCGCCACTACCACCGTCAACCCAATGATTCCCACGGCCAATGCAAAGATCTTCAGTGCGATTGAATGTTTCATCAGGACTGAACCTGCCTCTTCGTTTTTCGGGCCTCGGGTTTTCGCAGCTCCATGATCTCTTCAGCCATCTTTCGGTACCGAATCCAACCGTAAATTCCAGCTCCGATACCGATTGGAACACATAGAAAGCCCACAGTTTCAAACCACTTCTCCATCGCAAAGTGCACAATCGAAATCCCCGCAATAATCAGGGTAATGGAGAGCCGAACATAGGACAGCAACGTCCGCTCGTTGGCTAAAATCGTCCGATCAACAGCCAATTCATCCCTCAGGATCAATTGTGTTCGATGAAAACGTTGATAAGGGCGCAACTTTTGCATTCTCCTGAATCATGCCCATACCACTCCCCCGCCTCAATCCACCATTCCATAGCCTTTGGGATTGAATCTTTACCCCTCCACCCCCCAACCCCCTAAACTCCTCAAATGACTCCTTGGTCTCCTCCGATCTCCGCCATCCTCTATGGCAGTCTTTTGCTCGCATTGGCCTTCGGTTTTCTTTTCTTTGGCGGCGCATCCCGCTTACGCCAACTCTTCCAACCTCCCTCCTCTGCCAACTCACCCACCCTTCAGATTCCCCTGCCCCCCTTTCTCTGCGGCATTTCTGTTATCTCTATGACCGCATATTTCTACCCGCCGCTACTCCCAGGAACCGCAATCGTTGTCGCCTTCTCTCTTCTCACCCTATCTCGTCAAAAACCCATCTCTTTTTGGGGACTTCATCGTCCAGCCCCCATCCAAGACCTCACTCTTGCTCTCCGCACCATTCTTACCCTTTTTCTCCCAATTCTTTTTCTTCTCCTTCTGAGCTCCGGCCTCTTTCTTCTCCTCGGTCTTCCCCTCGAACCCCAACCCGCGATGACCCGATTCCTCGAAGCCCGCGACACCAAAACCCTGCTCCCCTTTCTTACCTATGCTCTGATCATCGCCCCCATATGGGAGGAGGTCTTCTTTCGTGGCACTCTCTTCCCGTGGCTTGCACATCGCCTTCCCATCTCTCAAGCCCAGTGGCTTTCCTCCCTTGCCTTCGGAGCTGTCCACCTTCACACCCCGACTCTCATCCCCCTCACCTTCTTCGGAGTCGCTCTTGCAGGAATCTTTCGCACAACCCAAAGCCTCATCCCCTCCATCCTCGTCCACTCTCTTTTCAACGCGAACACGTGCATCCTCATCCTTCTCGCACGCCCACCCATCCCATGAAAAAACTTCCCCTCTCCTCTGAAGATCTTTGGGTCCACCACTGGATCTCCGCTCTGGGTCGACAACCCTCCGCAGGGATCCGCCACTCTCTAGGTCACGACTGTGCAGTTCTCTCTTCCTTTCCTAAAAATCTCGACCTCGTGCTCAAAACCGATGCCGTGGTCGAAGGCGTTCACTTCACCCGCTCCACCCCAGCCCCACTCGCGGGTCGAAAAGCACTCGCCCGTGGACTCAGCGACTTTGCTGCCGCTGGCGCCACTCCCCGTGCCGCCCTCATCACCATTGGTTGCCCTAATCCCCGTTCCGCCCGCCGTATTCGTCAGGCCTACCAAGGTCTTTCCCGTCTGGCGAAAAAGTTTCATCTTCCCATCGTCGGAGGGGAAACCGTCCGCACTCGACAACTTCTCCTCTCCATCTCTCTCCTAGGGACCGTCCCACAAAAAACATCACCCTCCCGCTCAGGCGCTAAACCGGGCGACATCCTTTTTGTGACAGGAAAATTGGGCGGGTCTTGGCCTCATCACCATCTCTCCTTCACCCCACGCCTCGCCGAGGGCCAGTGGCTCGTTCGCCACAAATTCCCCTCCGCTATGCTCGATCTTAGCGATGGACTGGGAGCCGACCTCCCCCGCCTTGCCCGCTCATCCCGCATCGGATTTACCATACACCCCAATCAAATTCCCCTCTCCCCCCGCGCCACACCCCGGCTCGCATTCACACAGGGAGAAGACTATGAGCTCCTCTTTTCCGTTCCCAAAAAACGCATCTCTGCCCTCCTCCGCCAATGGCCCTTTTCTACCCCACTCACTCCCATCGGCACCTGCCTAACCCAAACACAAGGCTACCACACGGGCGGCCTTCCCCTCCGCGGCTATGACCACCTCCGCTAAGTTTTCCCCCGATGAAATCTGTGCGGATGCAGCCGCTACTCGCGCCCACGCCGCTCGTCACCTTTCTCTTCTCCAACCAGGCACGATTCTTCGCCTCCGCGGCCCCCTCGGCGCTGGAAAATCTGAGTGGGTCCGCGGTCTTGCCCAAGCGCTAGGCGTCACAGGAGATATCCCCAGTCCCACGTTTACCTTGTGCCAACCTCTTCTTGGGGGACAACTTCCTCTCGAACACTGGGATCTATACCGACTTGAAAACGCACGCGACTGGGATTCTCTCGGTTGGCCTGATTGCCTCATCACCTCAGGACTCGTGGCCGTCGAATGGCCCGAACGCTATCCCGGCGAATGGCCGAAAAAAACTTTGGATCTTACCCTCACCCCACAGCCTAACGGCTCCCGACTTCTCTCTTGGAGTTAATGCCGGAAGTGCCGGCATCCTGTAAAGATCATCGCTACCCCTAGCCGATCGGCCGCCGCAATCACCTCAGGATCCTTCACACTTCCCCCAGGCTGAATCGCCGCTGTTGCACCCGCAGCTGCCGCAGCCTCCAATCCATCCGGAAACGGAAAAAAAGCATCCGACGCCACCGCACTTCCCTTCAAGGAAAGCTTAGCTTCCCCCGCCTTCCAAACCGCAATCCGCGACGAATCCACACGCGACATCTGACCCGCCCCAATCCCCAGCGTCCGATCCTGTCCCGCATATACAATCGCATTCGACTTCACATGCCGCACCACCTTCCACCCAAAACGCATCGCCTTCATTTCCGCCTCGGTCGGCTTTCTTTTCGTAACCACTTTCCAAGATGTTTCATCATCGCCTGCCCCATCACTCTCTTGCACCAGTAAGCCATTCCCACGAACGCTTCGGAAATCATAGCCGCCTGTCGCGGTCTCATGATTCTCGATCAGTCGCAGATTCTTTTTAGCCTGTAAGATTTTCAAGGCCCCAGCCTCAAACGAAGGAGCGAGAATCACCTCACTAAAGATCTCCGCGATTGCTTGCGCGGTTTCGGCATCAATCGGACGATTCGCCACAATGATTCCTCCAAACGGAGCCTGCCGATCCGTCGCGTACGCCTTTTCCCAAGCCTCCAAAAGTTTCTCCCCCGCCCCCACTCCACACGGATTGGTATGCTTTAAAATCGCTAAAGTCGGCGGAGCTTTTAGAAATTCGACAATCAACCCCGCGGCCGCACTCAGATCCAAGACGTTGTTATAGGAAAGCTCCTTCCCATGTAGTTGCTTGAAAGATTCCAGGAAAGTCCCGTAGAGAGCCGCTTTTTGATGTGGATTCTCTCCATATCTCAGCGATTGGGCCCGGCGCCGGACGATACCCGTCGTCTCCTGCAAAACGGGCTGCTCTTTTTCCGAATGCCGCGTCAGATACGCACCGATCAGATGGTCGTAATGGGACGTATGCCGAAAGACCTTCGCGGCTAGTTTTCTCCGTGTTCCCAAAGTCGTATCCCCCGTCGCTTCCATTTCTTGTTGTACCAGCCCGTAGTCGGACGGATCGGTCACCACCGTCACCGCCTCGTGATTCTTCGCCGCGCTCCGCAACATGCTCGGTCCACCGATATCGATATTTTCGATCGCCTCCTCCGTGGTGCAGTTGGGCCGCGCCACCGTTTGCTCAAACGGATAAAGATTCACCACAACCAGATCGATCGTCGGAATCTTGTGTTGTGCCGCCTGTTCACGATGTGCCGCCAAATCCCTTCTCTGCAAAAGTCCTCCATGCACCTTGGGATGCAACGTCTTCACCCTTCCATCCATCATCTCTGGAAAACCGGTGTAGTCGCTCAACTCCATCACCTTCACTCCTGCGTCCCGCAAAGCTTTAGCCGTTCCCCCGGTCGAAATTAGCTCCACCCCTTTTCCCACCAAGAATTTGGCGAACTCCAACAGCCCCGTCTTGTCCGAAACCGAAAGTAGTGCCCGGCGAATTCCCTCACTCATCCGATCAACCGAACCTTCCCATCTCCCCGAACCATTCTTCCGATCTCATAACATCGAACCACTTTCTTCACCTTGGCCACATCTCCCTTCGACACCACAACAATCATCCCGATCCCCATATTAAAGGTCCGATACGCTTCTACCTTCCCTAACTTCCCCTTGGTCTCCAGATATCGAAAAAGTGGCGGCACGGGCCAGCTCCCAAGCTGAATTTCTGCTCCTAGCCCTTTGGGAAAAATCCGCGGTGGGTTATCAATCAACCCACCTCCCGTAATATGAGCCGCCCCCTTAATTTTCACCCTCTTTCCAATCTTCAAAAGGGCGGGCCGATAGTTCGGATGCACCGCCAGCAAAAGCTTTTCCAACTTCAGCGAGGTCCCAGGGAGATTTCCCTTCACCCGCAACTTTGCTTTCTTAAACAAAATATCCCGTGCCAAGGTATACCCGTTCGTCTGCAGTCCATTCGTGGGTAAACCCAAAATCACATCCCCCGCCCGAATGGACCGGCCATCCGTCCCCTTCCCGTTCTCCACCACTCCCACAATCGATCCCACCAAGTCATAATCTTCCCCCTGATAAATTCCAGGCATCTGTGCCGTCTCACCGCCCAACAGCGCACACCCCGAACGACGACAACCCCTTACCAATCCCTTCAAAATCTGACGAAAGACCTTCGGACTCAATTTTCCTGTTCCGATATAATCCAAGAAGAAAAGGGGCTCTGCCCCCAACGCCGCAATGTCGTTCACACAGTGATTTACTAAATCCTCCCCGATCGTCCCATGTTTCCCCACCTCCTGCGCCACCTTCAGCTTTGTTCCCACCCCATCAATACTCGCCACCAACACAGGATGCCGATAGCCCCGTATCTTTCCGTCAAAACATCCGCCAAAACCCCCAATCCCTCCAATCACTCCGGGACGCCGAGTGGAGCGAACCATCGCTCCGATTCCGGATTTCACCCGGTTCCCCAAGGTGATGTCTACCCCCGCCCGTGCATATGCGTCTCGCCCCATCCCGATCAGAGCAGGAACCTCTGCCGACTCTCTTCTTCCGGCACGAGGGAAACCGATCGCTCTCTCCTCTGTTCCAAAATCTCCTTGTTGCTGTCCTCCGGAGCAAAAGCCACCGGATAATCCCCCGTGAAACAGGCCATACAGAATTTCTTGGCCGGAATCCCGCACGCACGCACCATCCCGTCCACATCCAGATAACCCAGAGAATCGGCTCCCAGATATTTTGTAATCTCCGCTCTCGTCATCCGGTTCGCCAAAAGATCTTTCGGATCCGGAAAATCGATTCCGTAGTGACACGAAAAACGGTGCGGCGGACAGCTCACCCGGATATGCACCTCCTTCGCCCCCGCCTCTCTTAAGTTGGTCACCCTCGCCCGTGCCGTCGTTCCCCGCACAATCGAATCATCCACCACCACCACTCGCTTTCCCTGCACCGCCGTACGAATCAGATTCAGCTTCACCCGAACATTGAAATCCCGAATCAACTGGGTTGGCTGCAGAAACGATCTCCCAATGTAGTGATTCCTGACAAACGCCTGATCCAACGGAATCCCCGCCTGCTCCGAATACCCTAAGGCCGCATAGGTCCCCGAGTCAGGAACCGGCACCACGATATCCGCATCCACAGGATGGAGCCGCGCCAACTCTCTGCCCATTCGCGTACGCGCATGACTGATATTTCGCCCCCCAATCTGGCTGTCAGGCCGTGCAAAATAAACGAACTCAAAAATACACAGCGCTTCTCGGGCTGTCTCCGCATGAGGCTTAAAAGAGCGCAGGCCCGACTCATCCGCCACCACAATCTCTCCGGGCTCCACCTCTCGAACGAATTCCGCCCCCACAAGATCCAAGGCACACGTCTCACTCGAAAAAATAATCCCCTCATCCAGCTTTCCAATCACTAGTGGCCGAAACCCGAAAGGATCCCGCGCCGCAATCACCTCATTCTCCCCCATTAACACCAGGGAGTAGGCGCCATGCACCCGGGAAAGGGCTTGGGCCAAGGCCCCCCCACCGATCGCAGGATTGGGACGGGATATCAGATGCAAAATAATCTCACTATCCGTTGTCGTTTGGAAAATCGATCCCGCTGCCTCCAGCTCATCCCTCAATTTTCCTGCATTCACCAAATTGCCATTATGAGCGATCGCAATCTGCCCACGCCCCGTTTCAACCGTCAACGGCTGTGCATTTTTGATCGTGCTCGAGCCTGTTGTCGAATATCGCACATGCCCGATCGCCCGCGTACCCGCCAACTCCTTTAAATCGTTCTCCTTAAAAATCTGACCCACCAAACCCATTCCACGCTTGATCGCAAAGGCTTTTCCATCGTCTTTGGCTGTGACAATCCCCGCACTCTCCTGCCCCCGATGCTGAAGGGCATAAAGCCCATAGTAAGTCAGCTCCGCTGCATTCGGATGATTGTAGACTCCAAAAACTCCACATTCATGAGTTGGAAAATGAGGAGTCTTCAAGGGGATACCTTACTCCGATCCATCCGCTTTGAGAAGGTAGAGATTTTCATTATCCCTCTAAAGCTTTTGGCAACGACTCCGTGAAAAGTTTTCGCAACTCCCGAACTCCCCAGCGCTCCTGAACCGAGCCGCAGGTAATCTGCAAATCCGTACCACCGCTTTTTCCGAGCCGATAACAACCCACTCCAGCTTCTTTCGCCAACTGCTCGACCATTGTCACCACCTCCTCGTCTACCTCCAGAAGAATCCGACCCGCCCCCTCTCCAAAAAGTGCCTCCTCAGGCCTCTCCCCTTGGCCGCTAGCAAACTTCACTTCCGCACCTGCCGACTCCTCCCCAAAGGTCATCTCGGACAAGGCCCAGAGAATCCCGCCCTCCCCCACATCATGCACTGCCCTCACCCCAGCCAACTTGAGAACACCCCGCATCAACCCGTGCAACTTTTTCTCCGCTGCTAAATCCACCTTGCCCAATTTCCCCGCAAGAACCCCATGAATCTCCTGTAGATAAAGCGAAGCCCCCAATCCGCCCGAACCCTGTGTGCCCAGAAGCAGAATCGCTCCCCCTCCCTTTCCGAAAACTCCCGGCACCAGATGCACCCCATCCTCCACCTTTCCCACCACTCCCACCACCGGTGTCGGATGAATCGGCCCCGAAGGCGACTGATTATAAAGACTCACATTGCCCCCCGTCACCGGCAGATCGAAAAACCGGCACGCTTCCGCCATCCCCTCCACTCCCTCCCGCAACTGCCAGAAAATTTCAGGATCATGCGGGTTCCCGTAATTCAAATTATCAGTCAACCCCAACGGCACCGCCCCCGCACACGCCAAATTCCTACACGCCTCCGCCACCAACGCTTTCGAACCTTCCCTCGGATCCTGTGCACACCACCTCCCATTCCCATCCAACGTCATCGCCACATGAACCCAACCCCCTCCAGGTTTCTCAATCCGCAAAACTGCCGCATCCCCACCCGGACTCACCACCGTGCGTAAACCCACCATGTGATCGTACTGATTCCACACCCATCGGCGCGATCCCGTCGCCGGTGAAGACGCCAGTTTCATCAGATCCTCCTTCACCTTCGGCTTCTCAGGCAAAATCTTCTTCAAATCCAGTTTCTGCCTCTCCGCCAATTTCGCAGGAACTTTCGCCTCTCTCTCATACACGGGAGCATCATCCGCTAGTAATCTTGCAGGCACCTCCGCCACCACCTTTCCGCCCGCCTTGACCACCACTTTTCCCGTTTCCGTGACATAACCGATCTCCGCCGCATCCAATCCCCATTTCGAAAATATCTCCTTCAGCTCCTTCTCCCTCCCCTTATGCACGATGATCAACATCCGCTCCTGAGATTCAGAAAGCAGGATCTCATACGGCGTCATTCCCTTCTCCCTCTGGGGAACCTGATTCAACTCAATCTCGATTCCCGACCCACCCCGACTCGCCGTCTCACACGTCGAACAGGTCAGCCCTGCCGCGCCCATATCCTGCACCCCCACCACCAGATCCGGCCTCGCATACAACTCCAGACACGCTTCAAACAGCAACTTCCCCACAAAAGGATCTCCCACCTGTACCGCAGGACGATCCGCCTTGCTCTCCTCCGTCAGATCCCTCGAGGCAAACGCCGCCCCCGCCAATCCATCCCTCCCAGTCTTCGCTCCGACATAAAAAACCGGATTCCCCACTCCCTTCGCCGCTCCACGCCGAATCTGATCGTGCCGCAACGTCCCCAAACAAAACACATTCACCAACGGATTTCCCTCATACGCGGGATCAAACACCAGCTCCCCACCTACCGTCGGTACCCCCACACAGTTCCCATAGTGCGAAATCCCAGCCACCACTCCGTGAATCAGCGACCGCGTCCGTTTACCAGCCTCCCCCTTCGCCTCAGGTCGTCCAAATCGCAACGAATCCATAAACGCCACAGGCCTCGCCCCCATTGTGAAAATATCCCGCAAGATTCCTCCTACTCCTGTCGCAGCTCCCTGGAATGGCTCCACCGCACTTGGATGATTGTGCGACTCGATCTTATACGCCAACGCCAACCCATCTCCCGCATCCACCACTCCGGCATTTTCTTCCCCCGCTTTGACCAGCACTGCCGGTCCCGTCGTCGGGAATTTCCGCAACTCCCGGCGAGTGTTCTTGTAGGAACAGTGCTCACTCCACATCACCGAAAACATCCCCAACTCATTCTCGTTCGGCTCCCGTCCCAGCCCCTTCTCGATCGTTCCGTACTCCTGCTCCGTCAGGCCCAGTTTTAGAGCAAACTCTTTTGCCTTCATATCTTCCTCCCGATCCCGGCCGCTCCCAAAAGAATTCCCCGCCCGTCCGTTCCCCCCATCTCCGCCTCACAACACCGCTCGGGATGCGGCATCATTCCCAAAACATTTCTCCCTGCGTTGCAAATCCCCGCAATGTTGTGACTCGATCCGTTCGGATTGGCCTCCGGCACCACTTGTCCCTCCGCATTGCAGTAACGGAAAAGCACCCTCTGCTGGGCCTCCAGCTCCTGCAAAATTTCCGGACTGGCCCGATAACACCCCTCCCCGTGCGCGATCGGAATGGCCAGCATCTCCCCGGTGACATAGTGGGAGGTGAAACGGGACGCTGGAGTCTCCACCCGCAAATACGCCTTTTCACATCGGAAATGAAGTCCTTCGTTCCGGGTCAACGCCCCAGGCAACAGCCCCGCCTCGCACAAAATCTGAAACCCATTACAAATCCCAACCACTACCTGCCCCCGTCCAGCTGCAGCTTTGACCGCCGGCATGATCGGAGAAAACCGAGCGATCGCCCCACACCGCAAATAGTCCCCATACGAAAAACCCCCAGGCAAAATCACCCCTTCCTCCGGATCAATCTTGGTCTCCTGATGCCAGACCAGCCGCGCCTCCTGCCCCAAAACCTGCAATGCGTGGACGCAATCCTGGTCACAGTTCGACCCAGGAAATTGGATAACTGCGAACCTCATCCGCCGGCCCGCAGATCCAGATGAAAATTCTCCATCACTGGATTGCTCAACAACTCTTTCGAAATCTCCTCCAACTTAGCCCGCAACGCCTTCTCATCTCCCCCCTCGATCTCCAGCTCGATATGTTTTCCAATTCGGACCGACTGCACCCCTTTCACCCCCATATTTTGCAGGGCGTGCGCCACCGCTTCCCCCTGCGGATCAAGAATCGACGGTTTCAGAGTGACGGTGACAATCGCTTTCATCTTCATGTGACTTGCTCCTTTTTAAAGTCCGCACCTGCGATGAATCAGTTTTTCGTGCC
>Ga0209401_1001281_pt1 | contig 16763 bp, 12 predicted proteins | sample M_140807_MF_Meta_FD_187318 | JGI IMG/M metagenome (GOLD analysis project Ga0209401, IMG submission 187318) | Freshwater microbial communities from Lake Montjoie, Canada to study carbon cycling - M_140807_MF_MetaG (SPAdes) (version 2) | ecosystem: Environmental > Aquatic > Freshwater > Lake...
GACAAGCAATTTAGGAAATGTCGCTTACCCAAATGGAGTGTCTATAGGAACTTTGGTAAACCCTCCGAACGGTTCAAACCTATATGTTTTGGGAACTGTAAACGCTACGACATTTAGGGGAGATGGAGGGCTTCTTGATAATACTGCTGCTTCCCAGTGGACGAGCAATTTAGGAAATGTCGCGTACCCAAATGGAGTGTCTATAGGAACTTTGGCAAGCCCTCCGAACGGTTCAAACCTATATGTTTTGGGAACTGTAAACGCTACGACATTTAGGGGAGATGGAGGGCTTCTTGATAATACTGCTGCTTCCCAGTGGACAAGCAATTTAGGAAATGTCGCGTACCCAAATGGAGTTTCTATAGGAACTTTGGTAAACCCTCCGAACGGTTCAAACCTATATGTTTTGGGAACTGTAAACGCTACGACATTTAGGGGAGATGGCGGGCTTCTTGATAATACTGCTGCTTCCCAGTGGACAAGCAATTTAGGAAATGTCGCTTACCCAAATGGAGTGTCTATAGGAACTTTGGTAAACCCTCCGAACGGTTCAAACCTATATGTTTTGGGAACTGTAAACGCTACGACATTTAGGGGAGATGGAGGGCTTCTTTCAAATACAGCTGTTGTTGTTACAGGGAATACACTAAGCAATATAAATGCAAGTAATATTGCTTTTGGAATTATAAATTCTTCCCTAATTTACGGAAACACAATTTCCAATATTCAAGGATCATCAATTGTAGGAGCTGTTGGAGTGGCAGTAGTAGTCTCTGGGAGCGCCCAACCGAACATCACAAGTGTCGGAACGCTAACCGGTCTCTATGCGTCCGGTAATGTGAACGCCCCTTTCTTTGTGGGAGGCGGGAATGCTCTTTCAAACGTTCAGGGGTCTAGTGTCTCTGGGAACGTCTCAGCTGCCCTAGTGGTATCGGGAGGTGACCAACCTAACATAACAAGTGTCGGAACACTAACCGGTCTCTATGCTTCCGGAAATGTGAATGCCCCATTCTTTGTGGGAGGTGGAAATGCGCTTTCGAACGTTCAGGGGTCTAGTGTCTCTGGGAACGTCTCAGCCGCCCTAGTGGTCTCGGGAAGTGCCCAACCTAACATCACAAGTGTCGGAACGCTAACCGGTCTCTATGCTTCCGGAAATGTGAATGCTCCTTTCTTTGTGGGAGGTGGGAATGCGCTTTCGAACGTCCAAGGGTCGAGTGTGTCTGGTAATGTTGCCAACGCTACAGTTGCCCTTGTGGTCTCAGGAAGTGCCCAGCCTAACATAACAAGTTTAGGAACGCTAACAGATTTAATAGTGAGTGGAGACATATACGCTTCAAATGCAGTCATAACGACGAATGTATTTGCGACAAATGCAGGCATATCGACTCTTAACATAACAACAAGCGTCGAAGGACCTTTAATTACAGTCGATGAAAATATAATAAAAATTGGACAAAACGCAACCGCAATCAATCCTGAGGACGTCGCCATAGGGCCCTCATCTACAGCTTCTGGGGGTAGTTCTCTTGCATTTGGAGTAAGCGCAGCTGCAAGCGGTGATATCACCGTCGCCATAGGGCCCTCATCTACAGCTTCTGGGTTTAGTTCTCTTGCATTTGGACAATACGCAACTGCAAGCGGTGATATCGCCACTGCCATAGGGACCTCATCTACAGCTTCTGGGTTTAGTTCTCTTGCATTTGGACAATACGCAACTGCAAGCGGTGAGAACGCCACTGCCATAGGGCCCTCATCTACAGCTTCTGGGGTTAGTTCTCTTGCATTTGGACAATACGCAACTGCATTCAATCTTGAGGACGTCGCCATAGGGCCCTCATCTACAGCTTCTGGGGGTAGTTCTCTTGCATTTGGAGTAAGCGCAACTGCAAGCGATGAGAACGCCATTGCCATAGGAACTAACTCAGAAGCAAGCTATGAGAACGCCGTCGCCATAGGGTACAGTGCCAAAGCTGGTGGGCCTAATGTTGTAGTATTTCCCAATTTTTCAAATATTGGCATAGGTACCGATCTACCCACGTCGAAACTCCACGTTGAGGGGGGCATCTATGCGTCGGGAACTCTGCAGGTAGCCGGGGCGTTGACTTCAAATACTGCAAATACTACATTATTTTATGACACTTTCACAATTCCTTATATAAACTCTACATCATTAAACGTGTCTGGTACAACAGGTCTCAATGGTTTAACCGTAGCGGGAGACGCGGTTTTCTCTAAAAGTATAACATGCTTGGATGGGTCATCATTTTCAAACCTGACTGTCGCAAATTTAACAGTTACAAACGTTTTCACAATCACAGCAACAAACGTACAGTCAACTAACGCGATTAGTATAACGAATCAAGGAAGTCAAACCGCTTTGTATGTAAATCAGGCAGAAAATCCCGTGATGACCCACAATGTCGCAGAATTTTGGGACTTTACTACTCTCGCCATGGTCGTGGACGGGAATGGCAATGTCGCGGTTCATGATTCAAGAAGCCCTAATTACGCATTCACAGTAAAAGATGGTGCTATTATTGATAATTTAACACTTTCGACACCCCTCGCCATCTCAAGTGGAGGCACGGGGGCGACATCGACTTCACAAAACTATGCATTCATCGGACCGGTTTCAGGGTCTGGAGCGCCATCTTTTCGTGCAATTGTGCCAGGTGATTTGCCTTCAGATGGTTCTAGATTATCATCTCTAAACGCTTCCAATATTTCATCCGGAACCATAGGTAATCAGTACTTGCCAGCAATCATAAGCGTCTCGAACGTGACAGCGAACGGGTCGTCAATTTCCTCCCTAAATGCTTCCAATATTTCTTTCGGGGCGATAACATCGACACAGGTCGCGAGTGCACAGGGTAATATAACAAGTATAGGAACACTATTAAGTTTAAAAGTGGATGGAAACATCTATGCTTCGAACGCGCTCTCAACGACTAATATTTTCAGTACGAATGTGGCGGCATCAAGTTTCTTAGCGGCCGGAGGGTTTGCCATCGCGTCGGGAGGCCCAACGTTGGGAGTATCCGGAAACATCTACGCTTCGAATGCGCTCTCAACGACTAATATTTTCAGTACGAATGTGGCGGCATCAAGTTTCTTAGCGGCCGGAGGGTTTGCCATCGCGTCGGGAGGCCCAACGTTGGGAGTATCCGGAAACATCTATGCTTCAAATGCGGTCTCAACGACTAATATTTTCAGTACGAACGTGTCGGCATCAAGTTTCTTATCTGCCGGAGGGTTTGCCATCGCACCGAGAGGTCCAACTGTGGGAGTAACAGGCAACATCTATGCTTCTAACGCGCTCTCAACGACTAATATTTTCAGTACGAACGTGTCGGCATCAAGTTTCTTGTCGGCCGGAGGGTTTGCTATCGCATCGGGAGGACCAACTGTGGGAGTCACAGGGAACATCTACGCTTCGAATGCGCTCTCAACGACTAATATTTTCGCAACGGGCTCGGCGTCTCCTGGAGCCACTTCTCTTGTAGTAACGACTCAGGGAACTGGTTCAAACATCTTTATATTTTCAAATACGGCGGGTGCAACTTCAAATAACGTCATGGCCATGGACTCAAATGCCACCGTTCTTATAGGTATTCAGCCTTCTTCAAATGTGAACTATGGAAGAGGATATTCACGTACATCTAAAGCACGTCTATATGTAGCATCTGGTGTACCCGGTGGAGGAACCTCGGCATATCCTATTAATTTAGTTTTATGTTCAAATGTAGCGGGAACCACTCCAGCAGATTATAATGGAATAGATTTTGGAGGAGGAGGTCGAGGGTGCGTTCAAATTGTACATTCTCCTGTTAATTCGGTTGGAATTTTGAGTTTCTGGTTTAATAATGGAAGCACAGGCGATGGTACTATTTCTGAGATTCACCAAATTACGAGAACTGGTATTAATATTAGTACAACGACCGCTTCTGGTTGGAATTTGCAGGTAGGAGGAAATGCTTCTGTGTCTAACATTCTCACAACTACGAACGTATCGGCCTCAAGTTTCTTGGCTGCCGGAGGGTTTGCTATCGCATCGGGAGGGCCAACTGCGGGAATATCCGGAAACATATATGCTTCGAATGCGCTCTCAACGACTAATATTTTCAGTACGAATGTTGTAGCAACGAGCACTCTCAGGGTTGGAGCTGGAACAATAGGTTCAAACGTAGCACTATTTTCAAACGTTGCGGGAGGTTCTAATGTAGTCGTAATCAATTCGAACGCTTGGGTCGGAATAGGAACTACGATTCCTAGTGCACCTCTTACAGTCAACGGAAATGCCACGTTTCTGAACGACAGTATAACAGTTCCTTTTGTGACTGCGGGAACCCTAAGTATTCTGAGCGGTGCGACAATTGGCTCATCTTCTACAGTTCTCGGTTCGAACTTGTTGGTTCTTTCGAATGCTTCGGGTGGGTCTAACGTTACTATATTTACCGGGAATACGATGAGTATAGGAACGTTGGCCCCGCAGGCTACTCTTCATGTAACGGGGGGGTCAGGCGGTTCAAACGTTGTTGTATTTTCTAACGTTACTGGCGGAGTTCCTAACAGTTTTATTATAGATCAGTATTCAAATGTGGGTATAGGTAAAGTTCCAACAACATTCCAGTTGGATTTATCAACTGATAATGCCAGAAAACTAACTAATATTACGTGGTCAACAGGCTCAGACATACGTGTAAAGACTGATATAGAACTCGCAAATACATATATTTGTTATAACAATATCAAAGCTCTCCAACTCAGATATTTCAAATGGAATTATCCAGATATTGTAGTTAACGACTCGCACATGCTTGGTTTTATTGCACAGGAAGTTAGAGAGTATTTTCCAAGATCAGTTGTCCAGGGAGAGTCATTTGGTATACCCGATTTCTTGTCACTTGATACCGATCAGATTATAAAGTCAATGTATGGCGCCCTTCAGAAAACAATGGCCGACAAGGAAATAGTTGAAGAAAAACTTGAGCTGGCCCAAAACGATATAGACCTTCTCGAAACGCGCCTAAGTGATCTTGAGGCAATAGTGCGCACCCTGCTTCCTTCTAAAGAAGCACAAGTGTCGGGCCCACGGTCAGCTGCACTCATGGACATGGCTAATTAATAATAACCACCGGGCTCGCCCCTCCACTCTGGTAAATTGTTTGGATCTGTGAGGCTGAGAGAGCCGTGTTGTAGAATCTAAGGTCTGCAATTTCATTTGAAGTTGCTAACGTTGGATTACCACCAAGACCGTTTACACATGATAAGTTAAAAGCTCCTATTATGTTTGCAAATGATTGTATATTCAATGGCGTGGTATACAAAGATGTTCCTGACAAGTTTCCATTTCCATACACGGTCTGCCCCAAAGATGTTGCTACCACTGCTACGTGATACCATACACTTAGAGATGATATATTAAAAGTAGTAGTGAATGGTAATATTGAAGAACCTGCAATTGAACCAAAAGTCATATTTAAATTATTACCGGAAGTTTGAATAGTACCCATTCCGCCACCTGTAGACGTATAAACTTTGAACAGTGCCCCGCCAAATGTTATCCATTTAAACCAAAAAGAATACGTACATGCATTCGATTGATCTATAGGAAAACTAATGTTATTATAAATTAGAGCATTACTCGCAAGCTGACTAGTTGGGTTATTAAAGAAGATAGAACTATTTCCCGCCTTTTGACCCGTTGTGTCGTAGAATGGGTAGGGCCTCACGCCCAGTGTACCACTCACGTTTGAGGTCGCATAGTCCTTTCCTTGAATGACATCGATAGTTGAACCGTTAAAAGGCCACGCGTAAGTAGGACTCGGCAAATTCCCACTCGTTGGAACTATGGTCAAAGTCGGAGGAATTCCCTGAGATTGATAAATTCCGTAAATCTGGGCATCCGTGAGGGCCGTGTTGTAGATTCGGAGGTCGTCTATTGTCGCTGTTGTTGCCGGATCTGAACCATTCACGCGACATCCCACTCCAATATTGCCACCATAATATTGTATATCACTTGACCAGCTACTAGGAACTGCTGTAGAGTTTGTTTGAACTCCATTCAAATAAGAAATTATTAAACCTGAAGATATATTTATTACAAATGCATAATGATACCATACGCCGGTCTGACCAGATCCAGGGACGTTATATGAAAACCCTCCAGTTGTCGCCCCTATATTGAGATTAATTGCGGGCGTACTTGATATTGTAATTCTAATGCGGTCGCGAAATACGGCGCCTCCGTTATAAGTTGACAAATCCATTATCCATCCAGAAGTACCAGGTACCGTATAGTTGATCCATATAGATGTCGTCAAACCTTGAGCATATGGAAACAGTGGTATCCACGGAATATTATCAGATGTATAATAAATAAATCCGTTAGAGGTTGTTGGAATCATGTTAAATCCCTGGCCGTATTTTCCATTTGTATAACTTATAGAAGTTCCTATAGTACTATTTGGTAGTGCACCTGTTATAATTTCTCGTAAAGAGTTCTCGAAGCTCCACAAAAGAGAAGGCTGGGCGACATTTGACGTCGCGGTCAAAGTCGGAGGAATTCCTTGAGATTGATAAATTCCGTAAATATGGGCGGCTGAGAGGTTAGAACTATACACTCTCAAATCTTGTATTGAAAATGTGGTGCTATTCGTAGATAATGGGGTCGTTCCAACCGTTAGAGGCCCTGATAGTCCTGTGAGAGATGTTGCCGTGTACGTGCTGGTCGTCCCAAGTATTCCGTTAATGTACTGATTCCAAGTTGAAGCATTGGCAGTGAGTGAATAATTTACCCATGTGCTAGGTGGAACTGTAAATGTTGTTGCAGTCGTACCTGTTATTGCATTCCCACTGAAACCTGCTGTTGTAGATGTGAGCTGAAAATATATATTATCTCGCAGTGTCGGCGAAGAAATTCCTAAACAGTTAGATGTAGAAGTTATAGATGCACTTGAATTAATCCAGAATGATATTGTAAACCCACTTGAGTTCGAAAACACCGGGATAGTGGTATATGTAATAAATGTTGTTGGAGAAGATCCTTGGGTGTTCGTCAGAGTTATAGCCTGTCCATATTTACCATTTGTATATACAGGGGTTCCCGTAGTACTCGAAGGACTCAATTGGGTCAAAGACTCCACGTTCGACCCGTTGAAGCTCCACAAAAGAGCAGGCTGGGGCGCTGCGCTCATCTAATTTAACCAATGACATTAATTCGAGTCTTATTCGTCACCACGCCCCGCCCACCCCTCTTAATCTTACAGACCGCCAGGTTGTCCTCGACATACAGTGCAACCTCCTGATCACTTGTCAGAACGTGCCTATTGAAGTGGGAACGAAATGTGTTAACGACCGATGGAAGCTCCTTGCTTGTATCACGAATCCTCCACTCGACCTCAATATTCAAATCTGCAATTTCAAAATTGTACAAAGGCGGTGTCCAGCTGCTAACTGAGACGGTCGGGCCGTTCACAAGCCGCCGTTGAACTGCGTTCATTGCAATTGTCCTGGGACGAACATACCGGCTCTGAAGGCATCGATATATGTAATCACCAACCTCAATGTACTCACTGTGAATGTCATCAGAATTGAGATAGACGAAACCAGTCGTCGTTTCATAAGTTGATGGCATAGATACCACAAGAAAATCCATTTTGTCTTGTTGAACACGCGCCCAACTTTTTTAAGTCGAGAATAGTAGATGGCGGCATACTTTACACGCACAGGAGGCTCCCCAGTTTTCGCGCCGGTAGCCGTTAAAGAGATTACTTCGAGTTACTCGATGCAGAATACAGACTTTTACATAGGGTGCACCGGATCGAACATAACGGTCACTCTCCCTGTAGGCCCGACCCCAGGGCAGTCATTTGTCATCAAGGACGAGTCTGGAAATGCACGGGTCAATAACATAACAGTAAATACATCAGATTCAAAAACTATAGACGGTTCGGCAACCCAGGTACTTGCGGCAAACTTTATATCAGTCACTTTCCTCTGGACAGGGCTCGCTTGGTCAATTATTTAGTCTAGAGCGTAAGTAAGGATGACGTACATTCCAGCAATTACGGCCAATGTTTCAGTGAAGAATTCAACCAGTTCGAACCTAGCTCCAAATACGAGTTTCATCGGTGATGCAGAAGATGTGTCTCAGTACGCGTCCCTGAGTGTTTCCTTCTATGTCAAGCCCCAGAACGCAACCGGCAACATCTTCTTGCAGTTTTCAAATACTTATTCCCCGTTTTATCCAGTTTCAAACACGGTAACTTCCGTCAACCCCACAAACTCGAATGGTTTCACTCTAGATACAACTATGACGTGCCAGTGGTTCCGTGTCGTATACGTGAATGACTCGACAAACCAGACGGATCTTATGATCCAGAGCATTTATCATCCACAGGCACGCATTGCGCAGAAAAACACGCGGTACGCCGAAACTCCTACGGACTACTCAGACATGATCAATACTCGATCAATAGTTTGGGGAAAAACTATAGGTGGGGGTGTTTACGAGCCAATTGCAGGGAACGGAGAGAACTCACTGGTTACCGCAATAGTAGACCCTCGAACCTCATATGGAGACGTGCAAGTTGCCGAAATCACACCGGTCGCTCAAATTGATTTTACATATGGTACAAATACGGTAAGTACATCAAATGTTCGTTATGGGTCTAATGCGACTGTGGGCGTATCGGGGGCTCTGCTCAACCTCACGGCGAATGCAGCGTCCGGTGCATCTATGGCTTGCTTAACTCCTAAAAAGTTTGTAAAATATCGGGCCGGGCAGGGATCTATGGCGCGTTTAACAGCCATGTTCACCGATGGGAATGCTCCGGCACAGTCGCTCCAGTTTGCAGGGCAGGGATTTCTTCACCCGACATCTAACGTGATAATAGACGCGTGCGGCTTTGGATACTTGGGAACTACTTTTGGAATTCATTATTACAACAACTACTCAAATACATTCATTCCCCAAACTTCATGGAATTATGATACTATGATTGGAAGTTCAACAAAATCTGGAAAGAATCTTGACCCTGCAAAATTAAATATTTATGAACTTAAATTTCAATATCTTGGAGGAGGTAATTTATTTTTTTACGTGTTCAATGATTTCGACGGGCGCAAGGTTCTTGTTCATATGATTAAAAATGCCGGGTTGCTCACAGGAACAATATTTTCAAACCCTTCAATGCGAATTATGTGGTATTCTAACAACTATTCAGTTGGGAGCAACGTCCCTGTCACTGTTTCCGGTGGTTCGTGTGGGCATTTCATAGAAGGTAAGAAGTTGTATAACGGCCCAAAGGGTGGTATAGCCGCCACGTATGAGAGTCTTCCACACAATTCATCCATGTACTCTATAGTTGCTATTCGTAACGCATCTTTTTATAATGGACAGCCAAATCGTTCTCAATTGCATTTTCGAAATATATCATCTTCAGGTGCAGGAGGAACTAACGTAGGAAACGTGAGAGCTCTTAAAAACCCCACGGCCACTTATGCATTCTGGACGGCATACAGTGGAACAGGTACGGACGGTATAACAATTACAGGGGGGCAGTCGACGGCATTCAGCAATGTCGCAACTGGAATCACCGTCACAGGAGGGAATACAATTTATGCAGGGTCTGTATCTTCCGGGAGTTCCTTTTCTGTAGATCTTACAGATTATGATATTGTTGCTTACCCCGGGGATCTTGTCGTATTTACAATTCAGGTGGGTGGTGGTGGTAGTACCGGTGATTTCGGCATGTCGGTCACCTGGAGCGAGGACCTCTAGAAAATAATAATATTATAATTCCTAAAATCAAAATTCCCCAAATTATATAATGCTGAGGAATACCCATATTGAATGGAACAGGTGGTGGCAAAGAATCAAGTTGCTTCATTCTTTCTTCATTACTGACATGAAGTCGAAGAATAAAAGAATTTGAATTTAGTCCCTGAAAATCTAGAATATTTCCGAGTTTGTCGCGCCAACGAATTGTTAAACGGTCTATGGATGCAATTGGTTCTGGATAATATGTAGACAAAAGAATGTCCTTTGTCTCCATGAAGTTTGTGACGCTACTCAAGTGTGGGTTCTTTATCATAACTGGCGCGAACATTGTATTCACATTTGTACCAATGACCGTATTATCCGAAAGGGGGCCAGTTGCTAGGTTGCGGGGCGTGCGAAGTTCCTCAATGTCTAGGAATACATAATCGTTCATGGTCATATTTGCAATCACATCTGACCTGATTATATTTGATGAAGCATACAAAGGGTCTTGTTTCGGATTTGCAGGTACAAGTGTGTATGTTTTCCCTTTTTTGAAACCCATGAGAGTTGCAATTTCAGAATTATTAATTACAAAATTATAAGATACCGCGTTAGAAATTATAAAATGTCCTTCGGGTTTATTATAGGCTACATTCATCCCATTTGTTGTAAGAGTATTAGCGAGCGACAATTGATCATACCTTCCCGAATGAATGAAAATATTAGAATTCCCATTAATGGAAATTACATTTGATGAAGATGTAATATTGTACATTGAGTTTGGGAAATGTGCACTCACAAGATCAACCTTTGAAATATTTTTTACGGGAATAGTCATGTGAAGAACATAACTATTTCCACTTGGGTAAAGGTTAGAATCTCTCAAGTCTGATGAGACAAATACAAGTCGGGCATCTGCCATCCTAGTACATGCGTAGAATTTCTTTGATCACCTCACTACGCATCACGTCATCCTCTGTAAATTCAACATGGCTGATATTTGTGGACAAAAGAAAAATTCGGGACTTTAGGTCGGCAAGGCCATTCTGCTCAAACCCACGGTCGTGCTGGTCACAGTCGCCCGTCACAACCATCTTCGAGTCTTTTCCAATACGGGTCAGAAGCATCTTCATCTGGGAAGGTGTTGAGTTCTGCATCTCGTCGCCAATGATCCAAGCGTTATCGAACGTGCGACCACGCATATAGGCCAGTGGGCACACCTCAATCTTTCCATCTTTTACCATATTCTTCATGTGAATAGGTCCGAAGTGGCTACCAAGGGCATCGAACATTGGGCGAGTCCATGGGTCCATTTTCTTTTCAAGACTTCCGGGAAGAAATCCGTGCTGCTCATCGACAGAAACTGCCGGACGAGTCATAACAATGCGTTTCACGCGGCCATCAATGAGAGCCTTTGCACCCGCGTGACATGCGAGCATAGTCTTGCCTGTTCCCGCTGGACCCGAACCGATTACAATAGGAATTTTAGAAGCGAGAAGATCGAAATAACGGCGCTGAACGGGTGTGAGCATTTTATTATTTAGGGGTCGTAGTCTCTAACTTCGATTAGGTTGAATTGAAGCTGGAGATCGTTGTAAATACGCCGAGCTTTGGGGTGACGGATGACCTCCATAGTACCGGCGTGATAATATATGGTCAGGTCGCTGAAGCGTTCATTGTACTCAAACCAGCGAACTTGCGAGGGGTCGACAACATAGACAGTAGTACCAATCTTAAATGCAAAAGGAGGCATTTTTCTACATATTACACGACACACTTCTCTATCTAGTATCTTGGTACAAAGCTCGGCCCTTGGAATCGTTTCCAATGTGGCGAATCTGACCTGCCGCGAGCTGTCTGATGAACTCATCAACTGCATGACTGTGCACAAACTCACGATGCGAATTGATCCGGTCCTGGCACTTCTGGCACTTGCACGGGTCTGACATTTCGAATCTCTATGAGTTTCGCAGACAAATATATGGATAGATCCAACGCCTCCTCTAGAGCTTCCTTGACCCAATCATAACCTGAATTTTGCAGGAGGCCATGACCATATTCTTTACGACCTTTGGCCATACGGGACTCGATAAGTTCAATAATTTCTTGATTACACTCTGACATTTATAAATAATAGGCTATCTGGTTTATCTGGCGGTCTCACGGTTGAGTTTCCGGCGCATCTCACATGTTGAGATCGTGTGGCCGGGTCCGCGGCAGAATGAACACCTGTGATTCTTCTTGATCGGGTTCTTCAAATTTTCGACATCTTTCTTGAGGACTTCGAGTATTTGGGAAGTTGTTCGCTGCTCTTCTTGTAGAGCATTCATCGCAATCTGCGTTTCTACCAACTGGCGCCTATCATCACACCGGTCAAGCCACGCAGTGCGGAGATCACGCTGCGTCTCATTCTGGAAACGGATAAACTGGGAGCGAGTTGCAAATGCCATTGGCCTCTCTGGAACTACCGTAATTTGGCGTCTCAGCAACACGAATTTATGCAGGCGGTGCACCGTTATTATACTGTGTAGGGTTGCACAAACCCGTTTTATATCCTTGGGAATTCAGTGCAGTCGTGACTGGAGCGTAATAATTTGCTGGACAACTTATACTATTCACGCTTAAGTTTTGTGGTACACACGCGTTGTTTAGATTGTCTGGATCGTAACCCACCGGGCACGCAAGACTTCCGGGTGTCATTGGTTTAGGATTGCACTTGTTAGTAGAGGTGTTAGGCGTGTATCCTACTGGACATGAAACAGTGAGAGGGTTGACTGATGGCAAGGTTGTGCAGGTAGTCGACATTAATTTAGTAGTTTTTTGAGCATTGCAGAAATGAGTAGTTAAATTACAAGTTGTAAAAGGACCAGTCCATGTACCACATCCAGCCACTCCCAGTGAAACATCACGAGCCGTGCACCACCTATTTTTATTGCGCAGAGCCACCATATAAGTTGTACCGTATGTCGTAGTTCCAGTGTATCCAGTAGGGCAGGAAACTAACGGATCTGGGGTACTTGATGGTGCAATAATCCAATATGAATTACCAGAACTAGTTCCACCAGTGTAAGGGTTTACCAACGGCTTAGCTGTACTTGGCGCAGTTGTATAACATGCTGATGAGGGAGTTCCAGGATTTCCTATTGCCCAATTGCTCCATGCCGCCGGACATGTGCCCGAGTTTGGGTTGATATCTCCAATAGGAACTTTACATGCGTTAGGACCAGGTGTCCAGTAAAAGCTCGTGGATATGTTTGCTCCGGATACATTGCATGTTCCATTTGTTGGGCTTATTGATCCTGCGGGGACACTACATCCAGTGGTCGGGGTCCAGCGGTAAGAAGATGAAGCTGTTCCGTTTTTGCAGCTTCCAGATGTTGGAAGTATGCTTGACCCACAGAAAGCAGAAGTAGACGTCGTAGCAGTTAGGCCTATTGAACATCCTGCCGCGACAGCGCTTGGAACAGCTCCAAAGTTGATTGACCTTATCCAGTTCTGTGAAGGAATTGTTCCATCGGTCGGGCAACTTGGTACTCCTAATCTTGACCATCCACCCACAAGCCCTTGTGCTAAATCACAGCAACTGGTAGAATTACATGGTTGCGTCTTTGTTGCTGCCGCAAGAAGGTTGTTATTCGCATCTGTAAGCGGAGTCTTGCCATCTGTATCGTAACAAACACTTCCCGATGTTCTATCGGTTCCGGTTGTTTTTGGCTGTGTCACAATATATGTCTTAGTTTGCGTTCCGCCACCACAATATACAGAACATCCCCCATATGTATCAGGCCAGTATCCTGCACAGTTTTTACCCGAAACGCAGTCTGTACCTGCGCTACAATTGCGTGATTCTATTGCCCCGTTTTCAGTTGCGGCGGGACCTCCGGCCACATTACACGGGTCTCCACCATTTCCAGCGGGGATAGCAGTTGTCCACGTCCTGGTTTGTATTCCAGACCCACACTGTGCAGAGCAACTTGTCCAATTTGACCAAGATCCCGAGCAGGCTACGGCGCACGGCTGACCACTACAACTTGCAGTTCCAGCTGCTGTTAAAGTATTATCGGGATTCGTCATTGGAACACCCCCAACTTGACACACTTGACCACCGTATTGAGCCGGTCTATCTACAATGTACGTTTGAGTACCACCATCGCCGCACGTCACGGAACAGTCTCCCCAATGTCCTTGACAGTCTATAGCACATGATCCGGTAGCTGGACACGTCTGTGAAGATGTTGATACAGTCCCTGTTGGACATGCTCCTGCGCCAATCTGTGGAGTTGTGGTTGCCCATGTATAAGTGCGCGTTATAGAAGTGCTCCCTATTCCACAAGCTGTCGGGCAGATTGCGGACGTTGGATCTTCAACATAAGAACCAACGCATGGAACTGGGCATACGACTGTTTCTGGGCAGTTTATTGCGGCAGATGATGTCGACCCAGTTGGACATGAACCTGCCCCAGTCTCTGGAGTAGTGGTTGCCCATGTGTAAGTATTGTATATGGTTGTTGCGGGACTTCCACAAGCTGTTGGACAACTTGAACTTATTGTGAGAGTTGTGTATCCTCCGATACAGTCCCCACTCGACGTTGAGCCCCCACTCGACGTTGAGCCCCCACTCGACGTTGAGCAACTCGCGCCAACTCCTATACTACATGCGACATCTGTGAAATAGACAGTGACAATTACTATAATAAAAAAAACTAAGAATAATATTAAATATACTCCCGCTGACATCTATTATACTAAAACATTAATTCTTCCGACTCCCTCAAAAGCCGCCTCTTGCAAACCGTGTAGTTCGGATCGGCCACGCATCGCCGCCAGTTGCGCTGAATCACCTCTGTGCGGTGGGCAGCCTTTAGCATAACTTCCCGAATCTGGTTCGTATTGCTTGCGAGAATCTGGATATTTGTGAATACCCGATCCATGTGCCTGTACGGGTCTCTGGGAAAAGGCACATTAACTGCGGCCCAGGTTGCATTCTGTATGAAATTCCGATGGTTGTCAAGAGCGTTCCACACATCAGAGACGCTCTCGTGACGCTCCATGATAGGCTCGAATGCATCATCTATCGCATCAGCGATATCTAGAATTGTGTCAACCTGATGCTCGTTTGTCTCTTCCCAATATGTAAAGTCAATATGAACATTCAGATACATACCTAGATATGTACTGAGCAGGTCCACAAAGTTATTGAGCTGAGTATCGACTTCGGTGCGGCGAGACATTTTTTTAGATCTTGCGCCTTTTGGGATACCTGGCAGTTGAAAGACTTGAATTTTTAGAGAGCCTTTTGAACGCGGTTTACTACGGGCCAGGGACGTTTGACATTAAGAGTCGGTTCCATTACACTATTATTCTTCCCCTCCCCAAGACGACTCCTCCTCGAACTCACAGTTCAGGTTGTAGTACAACTTGTCGCAAATCTCTTTTTGAGTCCGGAGCCACTTGTTGTAGTCGGTGTAGATGGGGCTGGTCACTTCGAACTGACACTTCTCATCTAGGATCGCATCAATGTATGCGGACAGCTTCGCATCAGCCAGGTCCCGCTCAGCTTCTAGGTTCTTCATCATTTGGGTGTGCAGCTCCGTGCGCTCGGCCAGGGGCAGGTCATAGTATGACTCGACCGCATCCTTTTCCAGGTCTCCAAAGTAGTAGTCGTCGGCCTGAATTTCGTAAAGCTGGTCTTTGGTGATATTCCTAGACACGTAATCGGCCATTACCTCATACATCGAGGGAGTGACTCGCTCGCCAGCTGTCTCCTCGAAGACAGAGTATGTCCATTTGAAAGTTGGCTCTGAAGACTCACCGTCGTATCCGCAGAGGAGGCGAGAGTTGTCGCACCAGGATACGTAAGCGTTCGGAGACATGTTTTTGGTTTTGGGATTACACGTAATCCCTGTTTTTTGACGTCTTCACAACTCGAATTTTTAGTCCTCAGACTCCTCCTTTTTGTTGTATACCGCAAGGGTAACCTTCAGAGCCTGTGCGGCCGCGGCCTTCTCGGGAACCTTGTTGCGCTCGGTCGACTGGTCAAGGGTTGCGGCCAGAATCGCCTGGTACAGCTTGGTCGCCTCGAGCTCAACCTTCAGATCAAGGTTCGCATCCTTGAGGTCAGCCTTCAGGGTGTTCACACGGTCAAGAGCCTTCTGTAGAGATGCCATTTTTCTAATTAACAAGAGGCTTGTTTTTTTATCTGAGTTCCAGCTATGATCGCGCCAAACGACTTTAAACTCCGGCGTGTTTCATCCCACGCTTTGGTGAAACGCCCTTTGGTGAAATATTTCGTCTCGGTGAAGTTCCTACGTTTGCGACCCGCCCAGTTCTTTTGTTAAATTCGTACTTTGTCTTGCGATAATTACGTCCGCCAAAGTTTCCAATTTTTGGCGCGGCTGGCCTGTATTCAAATGAATTCTTCGCTGCGCGGCCAATGGTTCGGCCCCGAGCCGCTGCAGCTGCCTTGAGGCTCTTGAATTTAGTCAGCGCCTTGACCCCAAACAGTAAATCATTTTCCATCTTAGAGAGCTCACGATTGATTCTCAGCTGTTTATTAAACCAGTTTTGAGTACGCGTCGAGCTTTCCTTGTTTCTTGTCGCCCAATGTTTCAATCTCTCTTTGTCCTTGGCAAGGAGTCTATTCACAATAGGGGCACGATTTTTCATCCTCTTAATTTGATTATTTAACGCATTCCACCGGTTCCAAGTCGCGCGTGCATTATTCATATAAAGAGGCACAAACTGACGGCGGCGACCTGCACGGACATTCCAGGCTGAAGGGGTAACCTCGTTTCTAAGGATGCGGCCAATACTCACCTGTAGCGCTTTTAGGCGAAGACTTTCATTACTCATATAATATATTGATTTATAATAAAATGGATGAGACTCTACGAAGTATAAATTCCAAAAGTGCCTTTATAGGAAAACCCAGGGTACGTATTGTTATCAATCCAAATGGGTCGCGCTCACTAATTCCATATGCTAATAATGCCATTCC
>Ga0209401_1001285_pt1 | contig 16739 bp, 30 predicted proteins | sample M_140807_MF_Meta_FD_187318 | JGI IMG/M metagenome (GOLD analysis project Ga0209401, IMG submission 187318) | Freshwater microbial communities from Lake Montjoie, Canada to study carbon cycling - M_140807_MF_MetaG (SPAdes) (version 2) | ecosystem: Environmental > Aquatic > Freshwater > Lake...
CCCATTTACACTCTTCCCCGCAATGGGGTTGGTGGACATGGGAACACACAAGGAATCGCACGATGATCACGAATGAATCAAGCCCCGCAGAAAACGAATACCTCGCCGCCGTGGCTGGCCTGCACGAGCAGACGGTGAGCCCTGCCCACAAGACGCGAGAGCCCGCCGTTGGCGATTTCGTCAGCGGCACTACCTGCGGTCGCCGCTGGAGTGGCCGCGTTGAATGGGTGAACGATCGCGGCGAAATCTGCGTGAACACCGATGGCAGTTGGGTCTACGTGCCAATCGCCGACATCACGCACTGAAACGAAAAGGACTCCCGATTGGTGGAACCATTTGGGAGAAGGAGTCGAGCGGAGCTCGAGCAGCACGGACGCACTGACCACCCGCAACGCAGGACGCCGAGCGGGCATTTCTTCAACAACGCAGAAAGGGACGCGAGATGACTACAGAGATCAGCACCAACACGACGCCAACGAGGGGGCTGGCCCTCGCTTCATTCGACGATGCGTTTCGGTTTGCCCAGATGGTGGCGAAGAGCGACTTTGCCCCCAAGGATTTTCGGGGCAAGCCCGAGTCCTGCCTGCTTGCGATTCAGCATGGCAGCGAGATTGGCCTAAGCCCAATGCAGAGCCTGCAGAACATCGCCTGCATCAATGGGCGACCTGCGATTTGGGGCGACGCGGCCCTAGCTTTGTGCCTCGCCAGCCCCGTCTGCGACGGCATCCACGAGACGATTGATGGCGACGGCGACAACATGACGGCCGTGTGCCAGACCAGCCGCAAGGGCAAGGACGCCAACGTGGTGGCACGGTTCAGCGTGGCCGACGCCAAGAAGGCTGGCCTGTGGGGCAAGAGCGGCCCGTGGACGCAGTACCCCAAGAGGATGCTGCAGCTGCGTGCCCGAGGCTTCGCCCTGCGTGACGCATTCCCTGACGTGCTCAAGGGGCTCGTTACCGCTGAGGAGGCGCAGGACTACCCGCAGGCCGAAGCGGCCAAAGAGCCGGCCATGATTCGCCCGCAAGGGCAGCCAGCCAGGCCCTTGACCAAAAGTGTCAAGGAGGCGGCACCGGGCGTGACCGTGGCACACGTCGAGCGGTTTGAGCCGCAGGCCAGTGCGGTTGCTGCCGCGACTCCAGGCGACATGGAACGCAGCCGGCTTGCGGTCAACAAGGCGGCCAACGCCGCAGCCCTGGAGCGGATGCAGACCGTGACTGAGGAGCGCCTGAAATCTGGCTTCTACACGCCGGCCCAGGCGGACGAGCTGCTGAACTTGATCAACGGCAAGCTCGATTGGCTGAGCAGCGAGCCCGAGGACCGTGGCACGGACTTTCCGCACGAGGCAGCCGAACACGAGGTGACGGCATGAGCTACGAGCCCATGGTGATCAACGCCAAGGTTGTGGCCGAGCACCTTGAGCGGCACCACTTGCCACGCATGGCACAGTGGGCGCTGAGTCAAGACAACGCCGTTGCCCGTGAGCAACTAGTCGCCAAAGTGTTGCAGCAGCAGCTGCGGAACGCACTGGCCCGACTGGAAAAGTACGAGCCGAAAGAGACGCACACGCCCGTCAGTTGTGTCCCACCACCGGAGAGCAGCGACTAACGCCACGCCATTGGCAAAGCATGCCGTAGAGCAGCATTGGCCGCCCAGCGGAAGTGGCGAGTAACCACCGCAGCCGACGCCGCATGATCCGGCGGTGAGTCGGCCGCGCCCGGCGTAACCGGGCAAATACACAAAAGGACTTGTGATGAGCGACTACTACACAGAAGCACCGCTGCCGCTGTTCGCCACGCGAGCCCCCAGCGTCAACGGCTCGCCCACCTCAGCCGCAGCTGCGGACTCACTGACCCCGGCAACGCTGAACGCCATGCAGCTTCGCGTCTACCAGTTTCTGTGCCGCACGCCCAGCACCGACGAGGAGATTGCCGACGAGCTCGCGATGAACCCAAGCACGGTGCGGCCACGTCGCGGTGAGTTGGCACGGCGTGGACTGATCGTGGAGGCAGGCACCAGGCGGACGAGCAGCGGGCGGATGGCGGTGATTTGGAAAGCAACTGCGGCGTCTCGTTGACGTGCGGCAGAGAGTGGCGAAAGGAACGAAGGCAAAGGAGATAGCAATGGCTACGAAGGCAACGAAAGCATCAACGAATGGCCACGTAAATCGTGTGGCTGAGGCTCTTGAATCAATGGGCAGCGAGCAGGCGGTGCGAGTGACTGCACCAAACTTCAAGTCTGCCGAGTTTAGGGTGGTCGGAACTGCGCCGTACGTGCAACTGGCGTTTGGCGAGAAGGCCCGGAACATCCTGCGGGCAAATCACGCCGCTGGCTCAACTGCCAAGAAGGGGAAGAAGCGGGAGGCGAAGGACTTTGACGGGCTCTTTATCGCGGCTCAGCACATCAGCCACGAGGGCTGGTCTGGCATTCCAGCCAGTGCGTTTCGGCACGCGATGGTGGAGGCCTGCACTCTCGTGGACTTCCACAAGACCAAGGCAAAGAAGGCGGTCTTTATTGAGCCGCACGGGTTCGACAAGTCGGAGGGCCAACCGCTGGTGCGAATCAACGGAAAGCCCAAGCACGTCGAGCACACGGTTCGCAACGCGAACGGTCAGCCCGACATCCGGGTGCGGGCGATGTTCGACGCCGGGTGGTCTACCACTCTCCGCGTGACGTTTGACGCGGATCTGTTCACGCTGACTGACATTACCAACCTGCTGATGCGGGCCGGGATGCAGGTGGGCGTGGGCGAGGGGCGGCCAAGTTCCAAGAACGGGATTGGAATGGGTTGGGGCACGTTTTCCATCGAAGGAGGCAAGGCATGAACGAGCATCGGCTGTCGGTGACGGGCGAGCTTGAGCACATTCGCCAACAGCATGGAGGGCTGCTAAGGCCAGAGGATGTGGTTGCGTTTGCCCGCAACAAGCGGACCGCGCTCCACGGGGAGTTTGAATGGAACGACGCAAAGGCTTCGGCGGAGTTTCGGCTGGAGCAGGCGCGTCGTGTGATTCGAGTGGCGGTGACTGTGCTGCCGTCTCCGCACTCGGATCAGGAGCCTGTTCGAGCATACGTGTCGGTGGCCAGCGACCGGGTGCAACCCGGCGGCGGCTACCGCTCGTTCGCTGACGTGATGACTGACGACGACATGCGTTCGGAGTTGGTCAACGAGGCGATTGGCGAGGCAAAGCGGTGGCGTCGAAAGTACGAGCGGCTCCGCGAGCTGTCTCCGATCTTTCGTGCCATTGACAAAGTTGAGGCCAAACAGGAGCAGGCGGTTGCGTGATATGGCTGGCATGGCGTGGCGCGGCATTGCAAGGCGAGGCAGGAACGGCACGGCACGTCGCGGATAGGCGTGGCAGTCTAGGACAGGCGAGGCCTGGCATGGCAGGGCAAGGCAGGCATCGCACGACCCGGCTCGGCACGGTAAGGCAGGCGTGGCTAGTCAGGGCGCGGCCGGGTCCGTCTTGGCTTGGCAGGCACGGCTAGGCAGGGCATTGATCGGCACGGCGCGGTTAGTCGCGGCAGGCTAGGCGTGGCCCGGCCCGGCAAGGCATGGATCGGCAGGCATGGAAAGGTGCGGCATGACATGGATAGGCACGTCAGGCACGGCTAGGCGGGACACGGATAGGCGGGACACGGCAGTCGTGGCACGTCGCGGATAGGCGAGGCGCGGCGCGGCCCGGCAGTCGCGGCTAGCTGCGGCACGGTAAGGCATGGCAGGTACGGCGGAATGGAAAGGAATCCAGTATGACTTTTGATTTCACGAAAGTTTCGATAGTAAACGCAGACGGTCCGGACGTTGACGTGGACAACACGCCATGGGCCGACGATGGCGTAAATGTTAAAGCGTACTTTGGCGAGTTGGCTTCGCCATTGGCGTACCACATATCACAGTCCAAGTTTGTTGTTGGTTGCTGTGCGTGGCTGACGCACGAGCGAGTCATTGAGTCGCTCGGATGCGTTCAGTGCGGCTGCCAAATCATATGCCAGAAAGAGGATTTTCTGCGCCCAGATGCAGTGTCTTCTCGCGGCTGGAAATCTCGTCTACACCGCTTGTATTCCACGCTTTCATGCCGGATAGGGAGGCATGATTGCGCTAAGGTGGCGGAAATGCCAGAGCTTAGCGTTTGCATGGACATGGGGGAGATGGAGCCTGTCCGTTGCGTAGGGAACCATAACTCGGACAAGCACCCAGCCTTTCCACGAATGCACCACAAGTTCCTCGTGTTTTGCGACGTGCTGGAGCTTGAAAGTGAAGATCCTTTTTATCAGTGGCGACCAAAGCCAAAGGCCGTATGGACGGGCTCATTTAACCCAACTGCAAACGGAACTCGCAGTAGGGAAAACTCGGTCGTCATCGAGGGTGAGCACATCGCGCTGGCCTACTTCCGCGAGTGGTACCAGATGTTCGCATTAAGCGAGCCTCTTGAGTGGAAAAGCGAGTGGTGTGCTCCCGAATACAGGATTGGCACATGAGCAGCTGGTTCCCATTCTTCGGCCGCGACTTTCTAACCGCCACCAGCGGTTGGACGGCGGAGGAACGTGGCCACTACATGACGCTTCTGATCGTCCAGTGGGAGCAGGGAGGGCTGCCCGATGACGCCACGCGGCTCGAGTTGATCTCGCCGGGCTTAGCCGGGTGCTGGGTTGTTGTGCAGGAGAAGTTTCCGAAGTGGAAGGACGGCAAGCGCCGGAACATCCGCCTGGAGCACGAACGGTCTAAGTCCCACGAACGGAGCGAGCGGGCTCGTCAGTCCGCCTCTAAGCGTTGGGAATCCGGCGTGTCAGACGGTGACCTAGCCGAGCCTGACAAACCGCCGGAAATGCGAACGCATGTGCCCGAGCAATGCGAACGCACATGCCCGAGCATTGCTCAGGCAGATGCTCCCATGTCCATGTCCATGAAGGGTACTTCTTCTTCCGCACGAGCGAAGGATTGGCCGGCACTGCGGGAGGCATGGAACGCCGGTTGCGGAGTCCGCTGGAGATCGTCCAGGCCATCGGACACCGTGATGGCCGCATTGTCGGAGGACGGATGGATGGAAACAGCACTTCAGGCCATCGGACACCTGCCGAAGTGCCTGTACTTCGATGACCCGGTGACTCTTAACCAGTTCTGCAAGCCGGGCTTTGTTGACGAGGTTTTGGGCGGGAAGTGGAACAACCGCAAAAGGCGGAAGCATGAGAGCAAAGACTTCGCAGACTCGCCAGCCCCACCGAAAGCATTCACCGGAGAAGTAGCCGAAGCGTTTGACCGTACCCGTAGAAAACTAGCAGCCGCCAAGGAGGGCACATGACCCCAGAGAACACCACCACGATCGAGCGTCTGCCGCTCACGCCTAGCCAGCAGCGGGCGTACGAGTTCATTGCGTCCACCGCTGGCATGTGGGGGCCCAGCGTCCGCGAGATCGCGGCCGGGCTCGCCTACAAAAGCCCGCACGCGGTGACCGGAATGCTCGAGCAGCTGGAGCGTAAGGGCTGGATTACACGCGAGCCGGGCCAAGCCCGTGGAATCAGGGTGCGAGCATGAACAGCGAAAAGCTCATCAAGCGTCTGCTGCGTCTTCAGGGCGGCTGCGTTCACGCGAGCGAAGACGCTGAGAACTGGGAAATGCACGACTCGCTCGTTGCGAACGCTCGCACGATCGGCATTGCCATCGCGGCCATCAAGACGCTGACGAGCGAGAACGCGCAGCTGCGCCAGCGTCTCGTCAAGCAGGCGTGCTACTTCGAGCACATCGAAGCCAAGCAAGAGCCCAAGAGCTGGCCGCTGCTTGAGGACACGGGAGAAGAAATATGACGCTCACGGATTTTGTCTGGATCGCAGTCGGGGAAGCATTGCTTGCGGCGACGTTCGCCTTAGGCATTTTGGTTGGAATCGCATTGAAGCCACGAAAGGAATCACATGGCAACTGCAACGAAGGAACGGAAGACGTTAGGAATCACGCTGGCAACCTCAACGCTACGGGCGGCGTTGGCCGACGTGCTCAGGGCTGTGCCGACAAGGCACGCGAAGCCCATCCTGGCCAACGTCAGGCTCGGTGACGGGCTGCTGACGGGCACGGATCTTGAGGTGCGCATCGACCGCGAGATCGACTACCACGGTGACGCCATGCTGCTGCCGGCTCACAGGCTCAATGCCATCCTGCGGGCCGCGAGCGGCGACGAGGTGGTGCTGAAGGTTGGCGAGTCCAGCGTCACCGTGAAGTGCGGCGCTGGCTCGTGGACTCTGCCAACCGAAGACGCCGCAGAGTTCCCGACGTGGGACGCTGGCGATCTGAAGGCTATCTGCCGCCTGCCGGCGGATCAGTTTTGCCGAGCCGCTAAGGCCACGACGTACGCCACGGACACCGAGTCCAGCCGCTACGCACTGGGCGGCGTCATGCTTGACGTGGAATCAACCGCAGACGGTTCACGGCAGAACTGGGTTGGCACTGACGGGCGACGGCTCGCGTGCGTCGAGACAGAGAGCGACGATGCCGTGGACGCTTCGCAGACCATCGTGCCGGCCAGGTTGCTGGCGACGGTGGCAAGCATGGCCACGGGTGACGGCAGCGTGCAGGTGGAGTCCAACGGCAAAGAAGTCCGGTTCAGCATTGACGGCTGCACCATTACGGGCCGGCTGGTGGACGGCCGCTATCCACGGTGGCGTGACGTTGTTGGCGAGGCCGAAGGCGAGCCCACCGTAATCGACGTGGTTGAGCTGCTCCAGGCGGTGCAGTCTGCGGCGATCGTGACGAGCGAGCAGTCCAAGGGAATCAGCCTGACGTGGACGGCCAACACGCTGGTCCTTGTGGGCCGCTCGAGCGAGTACGGGGAAAGCCGGGTCATCTGCCCGACAATCGCAGCTGGCTCGACGGCATCGACCAAGCTGGACCCGAAGTACGTGGCTCAGTTCTTGGCCAACCTACCCAGCGACGAGGAGCCGCACGTTGACGTGTACGTGAAGGACGCCCAGAGCCGCGTGCTTCTTCGCTGCGGCCCGTACACCGGAGTCATCATGCCTCTGGCGGAGGACGCATGAAGGCCAGCGACGCATCACGCAACCACTCGCGTGCGGATCTTGTGCTGCTGCACCAGCTATGGGCCGCAGGCGTTCCGACTGCAGAGATTGCCAAGAAGTTTGGCGTGGCTTATTCCACCGTGACGAAGTGGGCACAGCGGTACAAGCTGCCACGCAGGACGCTGCACCCAGCTGAAGAGCCTGAAGCACCGACGCCAGAAGACGATGCCGCTTCGCTCGACGGGCTGGCTCTGTCGCCTTGGGTGGAGGAGCGGGCCAGAGCGGTAAGGGAGAAGCACTACGACAGCCGCAGGCGAGAAGAGCCATGCAACACGCAAAGCAAAGTGAGCAAGTGGCGGCACGGCATCTGCAATCCAAGGGGGCTGGCATGAGCGACATTGTGGAGCGGCTTCGCAACTGGCGAACCGTCCATCTGGCGAGGTTACACCTACTCATGGAAGAGGCCGCCGACGAGATGGAGCGGCTTTCCCGAACGGGATCAAACGACGCAAAAACTGACGAAGCGGCAACGGAATGCCACGATCAGGGCGTGAAATGTCCCGAACGGGAATGTCTTACCGACGCGGAGCGCGAGGCGGTGGAGGTGGCCGCAGAGGCGTACGCTGGCGATCACGGCGAAAGGTTTGCCGCCACGCTTCGCGGTCTGCTGGAGCGGACGCTAAGGCCGGTAGCGTCAGATGAAGACGCCAGGTGAGAACACTGAAGATCAACGGCGGCCACGAGAAGACTCAACCATGACACATGACGTAGCAGGGCCGTCCGTTGCGTCGGCTGGTTCTGTGGAGAAGTGCCCAGTGTGCGGAGGGCCGTCGCTGACTCGGGAAGAAAGAGTCGCCCTGACATTCATCGCCTACAACAACCCGAAAGACGGATTTGTGCGGAGAACGTGGCTTGAGTTCAAGACTGCTATCTGCGGCCTGCTTGAGCGAACACGGGACGCGAGCAAGTAGACACAGAACACGCAGGATCAGCGGCAGCGATGAAAGGACTCACCATGCCTAAAGACGATGCAACGCTGTCCGCTGCATCCGCTGGTTATGTTGCGTGCTTCGAGTGCGGCGTGGTGGAAGAGACGCATGATCACCACATCGTCCCGGCTTCCCGCGGGGGCAAGAAAACTGTTCCGCTGTGCCTTGCTTGCCACGGGGCAGCACACGGCAGGACGGGATCTATGACAACGTCTGTTTTGACGAAAGAGGCATTGGCAAAAAAGAGGGCACGCCGTGAGCTGTGCGGGCAGGTGCCGTATGGCTTTGATTTGGCCGCGGACGGGATCACACTTGTCGAGAATGTTGGGGAGTTGCGAGTGGTCGAGATGATCAAGTCGCTCCGAGAATCCGGGAAATCGTATAGGGCAATCGCTCGCGAACTCACAAACCGCTGCATACCGACGAAGCACGGAAAACCGGAATGGTCGTTCATGGCAGTCAAGGGCATTCTTAGGCGGACAACATAACCAGTGATTATGCAGAACCCGGTAGCGTCCCACGTTGCTGCATAGTACGCCGCCGTCTTGAGCCACACGGCCGCTAGACGCTGATCGCCGCCGCTATCGTGGTCCGCATAGTACGCCGCAGGCGGTTTGCTTGACAGCGTTGCCATTCTGCGTGAGTCCCGGCAGACACCGGGAGTTCACGGAGGATTGCCATGATTCGTTGTCTTTTGGTTTTGCTCGCGGCCCTGACCTGCATTCACGCCAACGCCGACACCACCGTGGTGGCTCGTCGTGGCTCTGTCATCAGTGCCCAGGATCACGCCGTCGTGATTGCTCGCCGTGGCTCGCTGGTTCACAGCAGCTGCGGACAGTACGAGGGGATCGGCACCGGCTCAACGCCTGAGCAGGCCCGGCGCAACTGCTGCTTCTTCGGGAAGCGTGTCATCGTTGAAGAAGGCGTTGCGTACTCGCCCGTGGCTCGTCGCTGGTTCGCGGTGATTCGCTACCGCTGATGCACGCCGTCACGTTCACTGTCGCAGGGCAGCCCGTCCCACAGCCGAGGCCAAGAGTCTCGACTGCGGGCGGGTTTGCCCGTGCGTACGTACCAGGGAATCACCCAGTGCATGCGTACCGCGAGGCCATCGCGGCAGCTGCTCGAGGTGCCGGGCTCACGACAACCGGCGAGGTGCTGAACGTGGTGATAGATGCAGTGTTTGAGCGCCCGAAATCGCACCTACGAAAGGCCGGCGTGAAACCCGACGCACCGAAGTTGCCAAGGCCCGACGTGGACAACATTGCCAAGGCCGTGCTTGACGCATTGCAGGACGTGATTGGCGATGACTCGCTGGTTGGCCGATTGGTGGTGGAAAAGTCCTACGGCCAGGAGGCACGGACTACCGTGCGAGTGTCGTGAGGGAATCGCAATACGATTCGCTCTGTGGATACCAGCGGCATTCGCTTGGGCTGATGTCTTCGCACACCTACGAGGTGGACGCCAAGCGACTGGGGTTCACGCTGGCGAGGTACAAGTTCGTGGCCAAGGTGCTGGCTGGTGCAGAGTGCGTGCTTGAGGTTGGGTGCGGCGACGGCTTCGCCACTCGCGTGGTGGCTCAATATGTCGGCAACGTGATGGCCACCGACTTTGACGAAGCTTTCATTTCAGAGGCATGCAGCCGGCAGCATCTGGCGAACGTCACGTTTCAACAACACGACATGATCGCAGGCCCAAGGCTCACGCCTAGCGGCTTGCAGTTCGATGCTGCCTACGCCCTGGACGTGCTTGAGCACATACGCCAAGAGCACGAGGGCGCATTTCTTGGCAACGTGGCCCTAAGCATCGGGCAGCATGGCACGTTTATCTGCGGCATGCCGTCGCTTGAGTCTCAGCCGCATGCGTCGGATCTCAGCAAAGCCGGGCATGTGAACTGCAAGACCGAAGGCGAACTCAGGATCACGCTGAAACGCTTCTGGCGAAACGTGTTTGTGTTCGGGATGAACGACGAAACGCTACACACCGGCTTTGGCCCAATGTGTCACTACCGGCTAGCCATCTGCACTGGGGCAAAACTATGAGCGTTTCCGTTGTGATTCCCACCCGCAACAGGGCGGCCACGCTCAGCCGTGCGATTGTCTCGGCTGCTTCTCAGAACCCGCTCGAGGTGCTCGTCGTGGATGACGCCAGCACCGATGACACGCCCGGCATCGTTGAGCAGCTGTGTGGCGTCTACTCGTGCATTCGGTATGAGCGTCATGCGTCCAAGTCCGCCGATTGGCAAGAGGCCATGGCTGAGTTCTACCGCACGCTCGCCGGTTCGCACGTCATTCACATGGGAGCGGATGACTGGCTGGCCAATGGCGTTGTCGATAGCGTCAATCGGCATCCTGATTCTGCCGTTGTGTTCCACGACTACTGGGTTGCCAACACTGATGGCACGCAGATTGGTGCCGTCTCAAACGGCTTTGAATCGGTGACGCACATGAGCGCGGCTCAAGTGTGCAGCAGGCTGGTGAAATACCCGTACCCAACAGAAACCGGCATTGGCAGCGGCATGCGTCTTGATTGCTTGCGATGGCTAGAGGCCAAGCAGTTTTGGCGCATGGGCCCGTGGTCTGACGCCATCGGGTTTGCCGCAGTCGCCGCGTTGTGGGGCTGCGTGTTTGTGCCAGGTGCCGGCGCGACATTCACGCAGGACGATCACGGTTACGGTGCAACAAATCGAAACAGTTCAGATTCGATTCGTTACATGGCTGAGTGCGTTTCGTTTCTGGCATCGTCTGGCGTCCCAAGTGACGCAGCAGCAGCCCTGTGTAGAAAGCGAGGCGTGTATGCCTGCGATGCCATCTAATCTGTGGCAGCCGCATGAGCCCTTTTCGCAGGACTACGCCCAGCGTGCCGAAGAGGGGGCAGCCCGGCTGCGGAACTCGCGGGTGGCTTTCGTTGGGCTGGCCCGAAACTGCGCCGTGCGACTCGCCCAGAACCTTGGCCTGCTCGAGCAGCTGCAGGATCTGTGCGGCTCGTGGTCGCTGCACATTGAGAGCAACGACTGCACTGATTCCACGCTGGACGTGCTGCACGATTACTGCCGCGAGAAGCCGCAGGCCACGTTTCACTACCAGATTCTCGGCCGCGAGCAGCACAGTGCCGAGTTCGCCGGCCGTCGCACGATCGCCCTGGCTGAATACCGCGACTCATGCCAGCGGTGGGTGCGTGCGTGCTCGCCTGACGCCGACTACGTGTGCGTCATTGATTGGGATGCGTGGGGCGGGTGGAGCCACAGTGGCGTGCTTAACGGATTCGGCTGGCTCGTTGAGTTGCAAGGTGCCTACGGCATGGCCAGTGCCAGCCTGTTTCAATACGACTTCGGCAACGGGCCGTCGTGGCACCATTACGACTTGTGGGCCTTACGTGGCGTTGGGCAGGCCGGCTGCTACTGGGACACATACCAGAATGGGTATGGCGGCTTTGGCTACACATGGCTGCCGCCGGTTGGCTCGCCGCCCGTGCTCGTCTCGTCTGCGTTCGGCGGCATGGCAATCTACCGCACCGACGCCTACCTGCGTGGAACCTACGACGGCACAACGGACTGCGAGCACGTTCCGTTTCACCAGAGCATTGCGCGAGCGACGGGCCAACATCTGTATCTAAACCCGTCGCAGCGAATGCTGATGAGTTGGATGGAGACTGCTAATGCGGCGAACAGTCTCAACGGCGTGTAAGTCGTTCCAAGCGTTGCTGACAAACGTGTGGGCGTCTGGTTCCACATACGCTGAGATGACTTCGTTTTTTGGCGTGAGCCGAGATCAAATCATTCGGCTACGCGACCGGCTGCACCTGCCGCTACGCCTGGACCGCAGCAAACGAAAGAAAGGGCCGAGGCACGGCGACCCAACGCCGGCACAGATTCGACAGCAGTGTGCCGCCATCAGGGCCAAGCACCTGGCCGACAGGTTGGCTGAGCCAGCCGACAAGGCTTACCGCAAAACCGAAAACGATTTCATCCGGTTTCGGTTCGATGCACCGCACGAACGTGGTGACGATCCGATTGAGGGCCTGATTGACGGCATGAGGGGCGAATGATGGCAAAAGAGAAGGACGCAATCGTTCGCCGCATCGTCGTGGAATATGGGCGGCTGTACGTGTACGCCTATTACACGGACGGCAATGCCAAGGTGCTTGAGGAAGAAGTGTGGCAGCAGCCCTTTCGCTTGGACGCCAAAGACGCGCACGACGAGGCCAAAGACATTTGGCAGTTTCTCTACCAAGAACTGCAGGACACCGTGCTGCACTCAACTGCAAGTAGCGACGAGGAGGAGGCAGAATCAGACGAGGAGGACTGATCATGCCCGCATACGAAGCAACGCCCGCCGAGCTCGAGCAGTACGGCGCGAACCTCAACATCTGGCAGCAGATTGCCCTTTTGCAGGCGTGGTCGCCTTTGATTGGCTACGGCCAGCGGCTCGTGAACGAGTCGGACCCGTACAAGAAATCGCTGATCGTGGCCGAGGCCGCCGAATGGCTGGCCAGTAAAACCGACGCAAAACTTGACGATCAGCTGGTGAAGCTGCTGGGCGACATCATTCGCACGCCGCAGGGCGAGGCCGTTGTGCGTTGGGCTCTGCTCCAAGTGGAGGCCGTCCGTTGAACGATGAGTCCGTCATACGCCTTGCTGCCGTGGTGGCGGCGGTTGCTCTGCTGGCCGCCCCGTACCGGAACGCAATCGCAGGCTGGCTCTCTGCGGCCACCGAAACCGCCAAGCAGCACCGAGCCAGTCTCGCCCGGCTCGCAGCCGCAGGGCTCTTGATCGCCGCTGCATGGGGGCAGATCCCAATGCCGCGAATGCCTGAAGGTGCCGTGCCCAAGATCGTGGTGGAGACGCCGAGCGTGGAGATGCAGGCAGTTGTGGCCCCGATTGCCCTGGCGATGAAAGGCATGCCGGCAGGTGACCGGCTTCTGTGGGCTCAAACGTGGACTAAGGCCGGCGTCGTTGTCGCCGGGGACGCTGTTACCACTGAGGTGGTCTTCACTGACACCCGCAGCCTCCGAGCTTTCACGGCGCTGGCCTTGGACATTGCATGGCGTCGTATCGGGCAACACGCCGCAGGTTCAAACGAGCCGCTACGGGCCGCCGTCGAGGCCGCCTACGGCCAGGTGCTTGGTAAGGACGTTGTACCGGTGACGGCCGACATGAGGGCACGGTACGTGGAACTCTCCAAGGCCATTGCGTGGGCTGGCCAGAACAAGGGTTGAACGATGACGGGATTCGTTCCACTCTTTGGCTACTCGCCCAACCGTGCCGGCACCGATGCGTTTCTGTCTACGCTCGACAAGCCAACGCTGGCGCAGGCCGGGCCGGATCTCGCACTGGACGAGTCCAAAGACGTTTTTTTGGGCAATGCCCTGTTGCAGGTGAGTCCCGGCTGGAGGCGTGGGGCTCAAACGATAGGCAGCTGCGTCGGCTGGGGCTGGGCGTTGTCAGTGGATGTGCTCGCAGCCTGTGACGTTGTGCTGCGAAACGAGCCCGAAGCGTACGGCGGTGACACGCTGTGCGCGAGCGTCTACGGGTTCAGCCGCGTTGAAGTCCGTGGCCAGAGGAACCTAGGTGGCGACGGTTCATACGGTGGTGCTGCGGCCAAGGCCGTGAGCAACTACGGCACGTTGCACCTGGGCCAGGCGTACGGGTCAAAGACGTACACGGAGCAGAGCGGCACGCTTGAGAAGTCATGGGGCCGCGACGGCGTACCCGACAACCTCGAGCCGTTTGCCAAGCAGCACAAGGTTGTCAACGTAACGCTTGTGAGCACGTTTGAAGAAGCCGCCACGGCCATTCAAAACGGCTACCCGGTTGCAGTATGCAGCGGCCAGGGCTTCAGCATGACGCTAAGGGATGGCTACCTAACGCCGTCCGGCTCATGGGCTCACTGCATGATGTTTCTCGGCGTCCGCTGGAAGCCCTACCCGGCCCTGTACTGCGAAAATAGCTGGGGCAACTGCTACACCGGAACGCCAGACAAGAACGTGCCGAAACCGTTTCAGCTAAGCGGCGGGTGGGTGAAGGCCGCCACATGCACCAGCATGCTTTCCGGCGAAGACTCGTTTGCCCTCGCCGGCTTCGAGGGCTTTAAGCCACGACAAATGCCCGACAACTGGCTCAAGGGAATCCTGTGATGCGTTTTCTCGTCTGCCTGCTCGTCGTGTCCGGGTGCGTCGTGGCTTCCATCCCACCCGATGACGGCTTGACTGCGGATTTAGCCTGCGAGACGGCCCGCATGGTGACGCAGCTGCGGCAAGAGATTGCCCCGACGCCTGTGACTGACGAATGCGAGAACTGCCACGGCAAGGGCACTCTCGGTGACGGGAAGATCAGCACAACTTGTCCGGTTTGCGGCGGCACCGGAAAGAAGCCAAAGAGCGTCTGCACGAACTGCAAATGACACTTGAAGAACTGCATCAGTCCGTGTGGAACGACTTGCCGCTCACCAAGCGAGTAGCAGGACGTGCCCGCGTGGCTCGCATCATCAACCGGGCGCTCAAGAAATGGCCCGTGGCGGTGCTTCGCCAGTGCGATGAGAAAGAAGCTGAAGTTGTCGGCGTCCACCTGGCCCGCAGCATCAAGCGAGAAGAGCAGAACGAGGTTGGCATGGGGTTCATCCTCGCCATGGTGCTCGGAACGCTCATCAGCGAAATAATCAAGCATCTGCTGAAAAAGTGGTGGGCGAACCACGAGGAAATGACGGAGCTGTGCCGATGACAGACGCCGCTAAGGACACGCTTTACGGCATCATTGAACGGTGGGGATTTCCCACTTTGGTCGCCATTGCCTGCGGCTGGGTGCTTCGCCAAGACGTGCTGTTGCCATTGGTGGAAGAGCACAGATCTTTTGTGCAGAGCCTCAGCGAGACGCAACGCGAGATCAGCAAGGCAGTGAGCGAGCAGACGCGGCTGCTGTATGCCCTACAGCCTCGAGCAACGGAACAGCAGGAGAACTAAGCCATGGGGATGAGTCCGACACTATTAAGGCCGCGAGCCACGGGATTTAACCCGAAGAGCATCAGCGGGCTCAAGCTGTGGCTGGACGTTGCAAATACGTCATCGCTCACGTTCAACGGTTCCACCGTCTCGCAAGTGAACGACCTGAGCGGCAACGGGTTCCACGCCACGCAAGGCACGGCGAACAACCAGCCGACGTATCAGGCCACTGGAGTAAACGGAAAGCCGACGCTGTTTATAGACAGCACTGACACGCTCACTTCCACTGCGACTGTTGTTGACTACGTTTTGACGCCAACAACAAGCCCGATCACGACAATCATGTATGTGGGGTACATGCCCACGCTTGCCAATTCTGGAAACATTTCATTCGGTAGCGACAACCAAGCAAACGGAAGGTTTTTCTTCACCTTGTTTTTCGGTGGTGCAACGATGTATCTAGACGTTGCCAATGCGTCTGGCGGCAGATTAAGCGCAACTTTGTCGGCGTCTGATTTTACATCGCCAGTAGTTCTGACTGTGTTGCGACATGGCGCAACCATGCGAGTTCGCCGAAACGGCGTGACGATTGCGTCAAAAACAAATGCGTCCGGCAACTATTCCACCACAACTGCTGCTTTCCGCGTGCCAGAATCTACGACCAGCCAGCAGTACCTTTCTGAGCTGCTGGCTTACCAAGCGGCTCTGTCGGATTCTCAGATTGCTACGGCCGAGCGCGGCCTTGGCAAGAAGTGGGGAATCACCGTCGCATGAGATACTTTCGCTGCCTTGCTGGTGACGAAGCCTACGAGCAAATCCGCACCACGCTTGATGCTGTCTGGGGCCACCCCAACCCTAAGACGAAAACGGTAACGTGCATTGACCCGGCAAACGTTTCCCCGCGAGACACGCAGGGCCGGATCATGCTGGCCACGTCTGAGGCGTTCTGTGAGTACGACGCGGCGTCTCAGATGCTCACGCCTGTGCTTAGCAGCGGCGTGATTGAAGAGATAGACGCCGCCACGTATCTGCAAGAGTTGCCGCAGATTCCTGTACAGTAACGGCAGAGGCCACGATTCGGGCACGACCCGAGCCACACACTGAGGAGCGAGCATGAGTCAGGTACGCATCCGCCGAAGCTTTCGAGTTGTCACCGCCACGGTTGCGACGGCCACGGCCAGCTGCACTACGCTGCGGCTCGAGGACATGGCGGGCGCTGTGATGCAGCTGCCGACGATCACCACGAATGCCGCGACAATCAACGTCTGGGGAAACACCACGGACGCCGGCACGTTCGCTCAGTTGTACGGCTCTGACGGCTCGGTGGCGTCCATTACGCTGGCCCCCAGCACGACGAATCAAACGATGTACGCTCTGCCCGACGCCGCCTATGCCGTGCCATACGTCAAACTTGTGGCAGCCAACACGAACGCCACGGCGACTGTGTCGATCGTGATGAAGTCCTAAGTGCCAACCCGCATTCCAATCCACAGGCCGCTGCGTTTGCGTCCCGCACGCAAGAGGGACGAGAGCACCCGCCCAAATGCGGCAGCCCGTGGGTATTGTTCCAAGGCGCACCGAGCGTGGCGGCAGGCTGTGCTGACGCGAGACGCTTGGACGTGTAGGGAATGCGGCCGCGTCTGTGGTGGCCCCAAGGAGGCTCAGGCTGACCACGTAACGCCCATCAGCCAAGGGGGCGAGCGGTACGACGTAGGCAACGGGCAGTGCCTTTGTATCGCGTGCCACGCACGTAAGACGTTGCGGGAACGCGGCGACCGGGGGCGGGTCAAAAAGTGTGGCTGAAGTCACCCATTAAAC
>Ga0209401_1001291_pt1 | contig 16691 bp, 12 predicted proteins | sample M_140807_MF_Meta_FD_187318 | JGI IMG/M metagenome (GOLD analysis project Ga0209401, IMG submission 187318) | Freshwater microbial communities from Lake Montjoie, Canada to study carbon cycling - M_140807_MF_MetaG (SPAdes) (version 2) | ecosystem: Environmental > Aquatic > Freshwater > Lake...
ATGCTGTAAGAATATCAGGATTTGGCACAGCAGCCGATAATCCTTCGTTCGTTTCCGGCACGAACTATTATACCGGCTCTGCGTGGAGTGGGGCAGTGACAGTGGCCGGCACAAAAGAAGCCACGATGCGTCCAACAGGAACCACATCTGGTGTAATTCGATATGATGTCACCAACTATTCTTCTGGATATTTGCCAGCCGGTCCCGATAGATCTGGAGACACAGGATCTCAATATTTTACTTTTGTGTTCCGCAGGACACCAGTTTCTCAATTTTCAATCACAATGACCGGTAAGGTATCCGGCATGTGGATAGCAGCACCGGGATCGGGAATAGACTCAGCGGCATCCGCACAGAATGGTTGGTTGAATTGTTCCACACAATATGGAGGAGCAGGAGTGCCATCGGTGGGTTGTGCAAAGACAGGATCAGACGTGGTATCTTCTGGCACAACGTATTCTGCTAAAGTCTTTACATTTACTTTAGGAACAGAAAGTTTAGCCAATTCAACAGGCAACACCTGTCTCGTAAGAATTAAACTAGCATCTGGTGACAGCGTCACAGCGTTATCAGTGGGAGTAGCGGCATAATGTCTATCACAGAATCACAAAAAGTCGATTATCTTTGGAAAAAAGTTGGGTATGCTGCCACCAAAACCGATACCGGCACACTCAAAGATGCAACCAATGAAGAAATAGCATCACCTTTATTAATCAGAGGAGATAAAACTTGGAACGAAGCTAGCCAAATACCTTCAACCAAACCGGCATCCACTAGTGGCGTGGTCACAGTTTATACCACATCTGCTCCAGTAGAATGTGCCACTATAGCAACTGCTTCAACTAGTAGATCATGGAAAACTAATCTTACAGATTGGATATCACCAGAATTCAGTCCGGTGGATGGCTCCTATCTAGTTAACGTTTATATTCATACTGCAGGCAATGCCGGCACTGCTGCTGCCTCTGGCACACAGGTTCTCGGTGCCGGATCAGGCAACAACGACGAATGGTTTTTTGATTATCAATCTGGAGTATTGCATTTCATAGGTACTAGTTTGCCCAACGGTGTTAATTTTACAGGCAAATCTGTTTATATCTCCGGAGCAAGGTACACAGGCACAATAGGTCTACAAAATCTAGTAGTGAGAAATACTGTACAATTTGAAGTAGAAGACAATATTATATTATTGAACAGCGGCGGCAGCATCGGCAATGATGCTGGTATCATGATTAATAGACAGTCTAGTGGAAATAATGCGGTGTTTTATTGGGACGAGGGCTCGGACAAATTTAAAATAGTGTTGTCCACATCGGATGGCAGCACAGTGACTAATCTTACAGATACAAATTATGTAAGAATGGCAGGCGCTGATCCCGTGGACGCACAAGATTTTATAACATTGAATTATCTAGCCACAGCACCCACAGTAACACTGGGAGATTTTTCTTTTTCAACCAACAGAATTACTCTACAAAACACCAATGCTGATTTTGAATTAGACTCTTCTGGCACAGGAAAATTTGTATTATTAGGCACATCAGGATTGGTTCTACCACAAGGCGACACAGCATCTAGGCCTTCGGCACAAGCAGGAGTTATAAGATATAATACACAAACCAGCAAGTACGAAGTTTCTCAGGATGGCAGCACATGGACTGCTCTAAGAACTGAACAAACTTCTAGAGAAGTCATCAAGGATGTGTTCACAGGGGACGGCTCTACTGTTACATTTACATCTCCCAACGTGTCCACGGCTCCAGAAAATGTTATAGTCTATATCGATGGTGTGATGCAAGAACCAGATTTCAATTACACCACAGATGGGTCCACCAGCTCAATAACCATCACAGGCGGAGAAGCTCCGCATGCAGGTGCAAGAGTAGTTGTTATTAGTGGATTTGCTGACGCACAATTTTAATAAACTAGTATACTGTCTTTTTTATCCTTAGGCCCAATTACTTGGAATTTGAACATTACCAATCGTTCAGACAAACTATTGATCACCCCAAGTTCTGGAATAACTTGTAAATTATTTTCATCTTGAGTCATAAGAAAATGATATAATTCTTCCCCATCTGCCCACCATGTTTTTATACCAATCATGTTGTAATTTTGATCTATCTGGATGGGTTTTTTATATTTTTTACAAATATCTATTACTCTTGCAGTGAACTCATTTATTTTATGTACTAGATCTGGCCTTGCTTTCAATGTTCTTTCAGATCTATTACGACAGGTCGCCGGCCATTCTATCATGATGTAATATTTTAATTTTTGCATTTTATTTCTTTTTAATATGTTGATTGTAAAAAGCTGAAAATTCTGTTTCATCCATTTGTTTAAGATTTGTAACATCATTAAACACCGTAATTTTATTACCTTTTTTAAGTCGAACAAAAAGAAATACAGTGTTAGGATATATTTTTAATATAGCTTTGAGAGCAGGTGTTTCTTTCTTGGGTTCTAACATAAAATCAAATAGAGCCACAACAGGACTGCCAATCCAACACGCTGTGGCCAATGCCAGTATTTGTTGTGAACAATCTAGAGGATCAAAATTATAAGGGTCAAGATCTTCAAATAACGGAAGACATTCTATTTTATTGTAAAAAACATATTTGGCATACTGATTTCGAGGAGCAATTATTGTGGTTTTTTCTGCTCGTTCTCTCATGAGTTTATCCAGTTGTTCTGCATTGTTTACGCAGGAGTAATCAGCTTGTTTGTGCAGAGCATGCTGTCCTGCAACAATTAAAGTATCAAATCTAGCTGACAGGTTCGCAGACAGGTTTTGCGGTGTTAATTCGCCTAGATCACCCACAATTGATATAATTTTATTTGACATAATATACTGTGATATTTAACGGTTTATTTTATCACTTATACAATAAATAGTAGGTAAAAGTATTTAAAAAACCAAGGGTCAAGCATGGCAATCGGACGTATATCAGGACAGATGTTAAAAGCCAACCTATTAAGGTCGGGCACAGATTTAGCATTCGAAACAAATTTATTAGTATTAGATGTTACCAATTCATACGTGGGTGTTGGAACAGCGTCACCAGCAAGAAAATTACACATCAGCGACACAGGAGCAATAAGATTACCAGGAGGATCAGATGCTCAAAGAGGAGCAAGTGCCAACGGAGATATTCGATACAACAGTGACCGAAGTATTATAGAAGCTTATGTGGCAGGTGCCTGGGTCAACTTATCATCAGCATCGGCATTGTTGGATGCGGACGAAAACACAGGTATAAAAGTAGAAAGAAACGCAGACGAAAATCAAATTCATTTCTTCACAGAAGCGTCAGGCGACGTGGCGCACATCAGGAGCAACGGCAACATAGAATTAAACAATTTACAAATTTCAAATCAAACCATCACAGGATTGGCTACCAACCTAGACATAACCATCACTCCAAACGGAACAGGACAGGTGGCAATGACCGCTGTGGACATTGCAGGTGGAGAAATTGATGGCACTGTAATTGGTGCCAACTCAGCAGCCGCTGGTACATTCACCACTGTGGATACTTCAGGCAACGTGACAGTGGGTGGTAACTTGACAGTGAATGGTACTACTACCACAATTGACACAGAGACACTATCTATTGAAGATCCTTTGATCATTTTGGCAAAAAATAATTCAGGCGGAAGTGCCAACACCTATGACCAAGGTATATTATTCAACAGGGGATCATTCTCCAACGTGGCTTTCTTCTGGGACGAGTCAGCAGACGAGTTTGTATTTGCAACCACATCAGCAGAGACAGGAGCCACTGCAGGTAACATCACTGTTGATTCATATCAAAAATTACACGCAGGCATCATAGTAGCAGGCACATCTCTAGACACAGGTGCGATCAAGGCAGTGGATGGCACAGCAGCAATCACTATTGCTTCTTCAACTGGTGTTATCACAGCTTCTACAAATTTAAATGCCAATGCAGGATTAGACATTGCTGCAGACTCACAATCATTCACAGTGGGTGCTTCTGCAGATTTCACTATCGCCCATGATGGTACCGACACAACATTAGACAACAACACCGGAATATTAAAAATAGAAGGTGCTGCCAGCAGCTCTATACAAATCAATGCCGCAGGTGCTGATGTTGACACGCAAATTTCAGGAGACTCGGTTGCTGCTTTGTTCTACGTAGATGCAGGCAATGATAGAATTGGTATCAAAGACAGCACGCCAAGCTACACTTTAGACATTGGTTCAGCCACAGATGCAATATTATTACCCAAAGGCAACACCGGAGCAAGACCCACTGCTGCCACAGGTGTTATAAGATTCAACACACAAACAGGATTGTATGAAGGATCCGAAGATGGAACCAACTGGGTGAGTTTTGTACTCACAGATGGAACCACGCCAGCGATATCCAAATTGTCAGCCACGGGCGATGGATCCACCACATCCTTCACGAGTTTCTTTGCATCCACCCCAGTTTCAGCTGCCAACGTGTTGGTATTCATTGACAACGTGCATCAAGAACCCACAGAGAACTACACCATTGCCGGAACCACACTCAATTTCACATCAGCTCCACATCCTGCTGCTAGAATATATGCATTGATAGGATTTGACAGCAGCAACGGTGGTAGCGGATCAGGCAAACTGGACATAGCAACATTGAAATCCATAGCGGCTGCCTCGGCAACCTATGCCGCTTTCCAAGCTGCTGTGGCTGCACTATAGTGGTCTAATACCGCAAATTTAAATATATTACATAAATATCCGTGCAGTAGAGATACTGCGTAGAATTAACAATCATGCGGGAGATATGGAACCATGACAACAAGAAACTTTAGAGTCAATAACGGACTATCAGTAGGTGATGTCACTATTGACGCAACTACAAATAAAATTACAGGATTATCCGTGACAGCACCATCCGCGGATGGCGATGTTGCCACTAAAAAATATGTGGATGATCAAATTGGCGCAATCAACGCCACGTCAATATCACAGGGCAATACCAGCGTCACTGTGGTGGATTCGGGCACGGGCACGATCACGACAGTGGTAGACGGAACCACTGTTAAAACCCAGACATTGGCACAAACGCTGTTCAGTCACAATGTTAGAATCAATGGAGATTTAACGATAACCGGCACAAACACAATCATTAATACTACCACTCTATCTGTGGAAGACAATATCATAGAATGTAATAGAAATGTTTCTGCCAATGCTGCCATGCCAAATTTATCGGGATTAAAAGTTAACAGAGGTGAATTATCAACAGCCACAGAACAAGACATATACTGGGTGTGGGATGAAACATTCGCCGAAGATGCTTCAACCATATATGCAACACCAGCGGGTGGTGCATGGACTGCTATGAGAGCACAAGGTACTGCAGATCCTCTTTTTATTAACTCCACTGACGGAACACTGGTGGACATAAGATGCAGAGTAGTAAACGCTACGGCAACTTCAGCTCAGTACGCGGATATCGCGGAGAGATTTGCAGCAGATGCTCCAATGACCGAAGGCGCAGTAGTTATGTTAGGTGGTTCACAAGAGATCACAGAGACGGCACAAGAATTATGCGAAACTGTTTTTGGTGTTATTTCTTCAAAACCAGCCTACATGATGAATTCTGGTGCAGGTAATAATGAATCACACCCTTTTGTGGCTATGACTGGCAGAACTCCTGTGAGAGTTATCGGCGCAGTTAACAAAGGCGACAGATTGGTATCATCCAGCGTAAAAGGCACTGCTAGAGCTGCTAAAACCGGTGAATCAATCAATCCTTTCCACGTCATTGGAAGAGCTCTTGAGAGCAAATCTGATGAGGGTATTGGAATGGTAAATTGTTTCGTTCAAGCGAAGAACTAATAAGTAAAATACTTCCTAAGTAGTTGAAAAGGGCCGAAAGGCCCTTTTCTCGTTTATAGCATAAATATCTATACTGCGGTCCACCGGCAATGTAATCAGGTGGTGTGGGGATATCCTCACTAACATAGAACAGGGAGCTCGATATGGCCATAGGCCGTATATCTGGTTCAATGTTGAAATCTAACCTGACTAGAAACGGGGTAGATCTGGCATTTGAAACCAACATTCTTTATCTGGACGTAACCAACGCACGGGTGGGAATTGGGACCTCTGAACCTTCCAGTGCTTTACAAGTCGTAGGCACCATCACAACCAACACATTGACCACAGTGGGAGACGATTCCACTCAATACGGACTTAACATCACTGGCAACAATATATCCACATCCAGTAGCAACAGCAACATTGTTTTGAATCCCAGTGGCACAGGAGCCATTGATGCAAGTTCCAGTAAAATTATAAATGTTACTGATCCTACCAACGACCAGGACGCAGCAACCAAACATTATGTGGACGGTGCCACTCTTGGTTTAGGACCAGGCACAGTGGTGAGCATATCCGCAGGCGATGGGCTTACGGCATCTCCCAGTCCTATCACATCTTCAGGTACTATATCACTAGATTTTAACACCATAGTGGCTCGAGTGGTTGGTGATGACAGCACGGGCACAGATCTTCGAGTGGGCGAAACGGTCAAGATAGCAGGTGCCGGTGGCATAACCACAGCAGTGTCGGGAGATACCCTAACCATCACAGGTGCCAACCAAGCACAAGGATTAAAATTTGTGGGCGATGATTCCACAGGCACACAGATCAGCGACGGAGAAACAATAAAAATTGCAGGTGCTGGAGGAATCACCACAGCAGTGTCGGGAGATGTATTAACTATCACTGGTGCTAATCAAGCACAGGGTATAACAGTAGTTGGAAATGACAGCACAGGCACAAGAATATCAGATGGTGAAACTTTACAAATTGCTGGCACAAGCAACATCACAACTGCCGTGTCGGGAGACACCCTGACCATCACTGGCAGCAAGGACATAGACATCAATTCAATTTCATCAACAGATTCCACAGCCATACAGATCAACGACGGATTAAATGTCAGTGGCACATTGACCGCGAACAGTGGCTTAGTTGCTAATGGCATCACTTATCCCACCACAGACGGTACACCCAATCAAGTATTGGCTACCAACGGCACTGGTACATTAAGTTTCACAAGTTTAAATTCTTTTGCAGGCATCACTTTTGTGGGTGATGACAGCACCGGCTCTACAATCAACACAGCAGAAACTCTAAAATTCGTAGGCAGCAATAATATCACAACTGCTGTAATTAATGACACTGTTACCATCACAGGCAGCAAAGATATCAATGTTAATTCAATATCTTCTGGAGATTCATCTGCCATACAGATCAACGATAACGTAAATGTGTCAGGCACTTTTAATGCCAAAACCATTGTGACCAACGATCTTATATCTGAAGACAGCACTGCTATCAATGTGTTAGATGGCTTGAATGTGTCCGGCACACTGAGTGCTGATGTATTAGATGTGAATGAAATATCATCTTCGGATTCATCTGCTATACAGATCAACGATGCTGTGAACATTGCTGGCATATTGAGTGTGAGTGGTAATAAAATTTCCAATGTGAGTGATCCAGTTGCCAATCAAGATGCTGCAACAAAAAATTATGTGGATAATCAAATTTCTGGTGTGTCCACTTCATTCTATGTGGAAGATGGCACATCTACTATTGCCACAATAGACTCAGGAGACACTTTAAGGATTATAGGATCAGGAGGAATTACCACATCAGTATCAGGAGATACCCTAACAATTATTGGTTCAAACCCTGCACAAGGTATTACATTCTTTGATTCTGCTTCTACAAGCACAGCAATACCCGATGGAGGCGCCCTACAAATTACCAGCGGAGAGGGTATCAGCACTTCTATCCTAGGAAATGTGATAACTATAACAAATACTTCGACGCAGCTGGAAATCGATGGCGGCAGTGCTTATTCAGTGTACAATGCCATTTCCGAAGCGTTGATCGATGGAGGAACTGCTTAAAATGGCACAAATTAGACTACGAAGAGACCAATCAGCGAACTGGACATCACAGAATCCCACCCTAGCTGCCGGAGAAGCTGGTTATGAATTGGACACTCGCCGAATCAAAATTGGTGATGGTGTCACTGCATGGAATAATTTGACCTATGTAAGAACAGAATTCACGATAGCAGATGATGATTCTACTTCAGAATCATTCTATTCAGGACGAACACTGAATGTAAAAGGAGCTGGTACAGTTAGCACATCATTGATTGATGACACATTAACCATCACAGGCACAGGTGCAGCTCAGGGAATAAGATTTGTGGGAGATGATTCCACAGGACTATTGATCGGAGATGGAGAGACAATAAAAGTTGTTGGTGGCACAGGTATTAGCACATCAGTTTCTACAGACTCCACCGGTGATATATTAACCATCAGCTCTGATGGAACCACTGCGGTGGCCAATGTGCTGTACGTTTCCAAGAGTGGATCAGATTCCAACAATGGTCAGACTCTGGCCACATCATTCTTGACCATCAAGGCAGCTCTGGCAGTGGCCACCACAGGTACCACGGTGTTTGTGAAGAGCGGAGATTACACAGAGATCAATCCAGTAACTATTCCGGCCGGGGTGTCATTGGTGGGAGACAATTTAAGAACTACCACTGTGAGACCATTCACTACCAATGCAGATTTATTTTATATCAATAATAAAGTTTATGTGACCGGATTTACTTTTAGAGACCATGTGTCTCCTGCAGCAGCATTTGCCTATAATCCCAATGGATCAGCCGGCACCATTGTGACCAGTCCTTATGTGCAGAACTGTTCCAGTATCACAACCACAGGAACAGGTATGAGGATCAACGGTTCACATGCCTCAGGATTAAAATCCATGGTGTTGGACGCATACACACAATTCAACTCAGGTGGTCGAGGGGTGCATATTTTAAATGATGGTTATGCACAATTAGTGAGTCTTTTCACTATCTGTTGCAACATAGGAGTGCTATGCGAATCAGGAGGACAGTGTTCTCTCACAAACTCCAACACATCTTTCGGCACATACGGATTGCAGGCAGATGGAATTGGCTCTGCATTATTTTCCGGTGCTGTAGATGGCACCAATATCACAATAAACAGTGTGTCCATAGACGGTTTATCCAGTCGCCCATCGGTCAATGATGTGGTTCAGTTTGCCGGGGATAGCGAATACTACACCATTTTGACTGCCACAGCATTGGACAGCAGCTCAGCTTCCACAGTGACATTCATTGAGGACTTGCCCACACTCGCAAACAATACCGTGGCCACTTTCTACAAGAGAAGTTTGATATCTGCCAGCGGCCACACATTTGAATATGTGGGCAGCGGGGATAATATATCAACCGCCCTGCCATCGGGCGGCGGGGTGCCTGTACAGGAGAATGAGATCGTGCAGGTCAATGGTGGACAGGTCTACTACACCAGCACGGACCACAAGGGAGATTTTAGAATTGGCGATGACCTGCTGTTCAATCGAGCGACAGGAACCATAACAGGAAGGACGTTCAGCCGAAGCTTGTTCTCGGTATTAACTCCTTACATATTAGCCCTAGAGGGATCAACCAACAATTAAGAGAGGAGGATAAAAAATGGCACTAGCATTAAACGTATTCAAGACATACACAGCGGAGCTTACCACAGCCTCCACCACTGTCTATACAGCACCGGCATCATACACTGGTATTGTTCTATTGGCGCAGATAGCAAATATTTCAGGAGCATCTGGATCGGTCACGGTAATAGTTACTAACACTGCATCAGGTCAGGCAGAACTATTGAAAAATTTTGCAATTGCTGCAAATGATTCAATATCAGCGGTTTCTGGAAAATTAGTTGTCGAGAGCGGTTGCGAGATCAAGGTATCAGCGGACGCTAACAGCAAATATAAAATAACATTGAGCATACTAGAGAGCGCAAATGAGTAGTAATAGGTCAAAAAGCGGAAAAGTAAAAACCACGCTGCCCACAGCGGTATCGGCAGATAGGTATAACTTTTTACAATTATCCGAGGCGGAACCCAATCTTGGAGTGCCTGCATCAACGGGTTACGTTCTATCCAGCGACACTTCTGGGAACAGATCCTGGATACAAGTGACCTCTTCTGGATACATCACTTTCGTTGGTGATGATTCCACAGGCACCTCGGTAGATCTAGGAGAAACATTTAAGATCGCAGGCACAGGTGGAATAACCACTTCCGTATCCGGAGATACGCTGACTATCTCTGCCACCAATGTGTTGCAAAATACCAAAATTATCAGTGTAGCTGATGACACTTCCACAGTTATAGATTTCAATGCTGGGGAAACAATACTCGTAAGAGGATTAAACGGAATTGTTACCACAGTTTCTGGAGATACTCTAACCATCACAGGACCAAATCTAGGTGGTTATCTAACCAATTCCACTCTCACTTTCGTGGGCGATGACTCTACAGGTACCACACTAAATTCAGGAGAAACTTTAAAAATTACCGGCAATAACAACATCACTGTGGCAGTGATCGACGACGTTGTGACCATCACCGGCAGTAAGGACATCAATGTTAATTCAATAACTTCGGTAGACTCTTCGGCCATACAGATCAATGATGCCGTGAACGTGTCGGGCACATTGACCGCCAATGGCACATTAGATGCTAGGACCATTGTTACCAATGACATTTTTTCTTCAGACTCATCAGCAATACAGATCAATGACAGCGTGAACGTGAGTGGCACATTAACCGTTAATTCGGCAGTTATAAATCGAATCGTGACCAACGATTCCTCTAACATCAACATTAACGGAGCGCCAGTAAACTTCGCCGCAGGTGGAGAGGTGCTCTACAAAGAGGTTGCCACTCTGAGCGATCTATCCGATGTACTGATAGAACTGCCACAAGTGGACCAATTCTTGAGATACAATGGCACAGAGTGGGTCAACGGATCAGGAGCCGTGGTATCAGCGGGTCCAGGAGTGAATTATTTCTTGGCTGCACCGGTTATCACTGCTTCTGATTCTGACAATGACAATGACATCATCACCATGCAGACTTCTCCAGGCACCAACACAGAACAGACTGTGAGTCAGTCTATCAACAATACCACCGATATCATAGCCGCTTTCGTTTCGACCGCCCTGAACAGAACTGTACTAGATGGAGGAAACTGGGCATTCTTGAACCACGCCAGCGTGGACAGCAATGTTGGCGTGACTACCATAGCGAACTACGTTTACACAGTGGTTCCTTTCGTCACTGGCACAGTGACCATCACGGGATCAGGCACATCGAGAACTGCCACTGCATCGGCTGGCAATCCATTTTCTACCAGCGCCATCTTGGCCTCAGCAACCAACACCTTGGCATCATATCTGCAGACGCCCAATGGATTGTTCCAGATCACTGCTCGCTCATCAGACACAGTGGTCACAGTAAAAACACCGAGCACCTACACCAACGAGTCGGCAGTGTCCGGCAGTGTGTGGAAAAAATGGTTTGCCAGCTATTCATCGCCAACAATAAACGGTAGTGTCGGTGCTCAATACAACACGGAAAGCACACAGGTATCATTGCCTGTGACTGCTGCCACTGCGCTGGGTATGATAGTGTTTGGTACAGCCACTAACAACGTAATCATAACTTTCTACTATGATGGACAGGAAAATGCATCATCATTCGCCACACCATTTGGTTCCCTGCACAACACACTGTCGGGATTGCAAGGCGGCACTTCCAACGAATTCTATCATTTATCTTCTTCGGAATACACCGGCACGGGCACGGGCACGTTTGTCAGAGCCAGCTCGCCCAGCATAGCATCTGCCACATTGACCGGCACCACCACGGCCGCCACTATCGTTACCAATGATATTTCTTCTTCGGATTCCACTGCGATACAGATCAACGATGGCGTGAACGTGAGTGGCACACTGACCGCTAATACTTTTGTGACCAATAACATATCTTCGTCTGAATCATCGGCCATACAGATCAATGACAGCGTGAACATATCAGGAACACTCAATGCCAAGACCATAGTGACCAACACTTTGAGCTCAGAAGATTCTTCGGTCATAGTGGTGAACGATGGCATGAGGATATCGGGCCTGAGCTATCCGATCACTGACGGGACCAACGGGCAGGTACTGACTACCGATGGCGCGGGAACATTGACCTTCCAGAATGCCGGCGGAGCGGGCAGCGGATCCGCTGACTCAGTGACTTTCACAGGATTCGGTTCCAACAACACAGCGGTGACCGATGAAAACGTGTTTGGTTATGTGGCCTTGGACCAATCATTTGGTACATCTCCATCTGCGTTAGACTCATTTAATTTAACGGATTATAATGGCGGTTTCTACTACGTTCTAAACTATGATAATACCAGTGGGCAGAGATCCATGGGCAGTGCCAGTATCGTAGCGGGCAACACAGACTCATCGGTGTATGATGCATCCACCTCCGGAGGTGGGGGTGTGGTAGACGGCACGGGAGAAAATTTAAACTTCAGCGCCGGTATGTCTTATCCAACGGCCACTCTCTACGCCGCGGGCAACAGTTCGATCAATACGGCCACTTTTTATAGAATCAGTTTAGGGACGAACCTGAATCCCAGCACCGTGGGAGACACATATAAGGTCGTGAGCGGCTCTATCGGAACCACCCTAGCCACAGCGGATAGCTGGAGCTACTCTACCTACAGAGGAGCGAAATATTACATCACGGTGGTATCCTCAGACACGGGAGAGGCGTCCAACATAGAATGTCTAGTGGTGCACGATGGCGTGAGCGCATACATCACATATTTCAATGAGGTTTTCACAGAGAACAACAGTCTGGTGAGCCTCAGCGCCGACATCAATGGCGGCAATGTGCGGCTGCGTGCATCTTGCAATGGTCCTTGCGTGTTATACATGCATAGAATACTTCTGAGCGATTCTGAGGCTGCCGATGCCCCGAACGCTTACGAGAAGACCGTTGGAACGGTGAACGTTTCCGGCTCTACCTTTACCACACTGGACTCATATGATTATCAAGATTATGCCTACTCTGGTTGTTTCTACCTGGTGACGGCATGGAATGCGACCACTAGCACGGCATCGGTATCTGAAGTGTATCTTGCCACTAATGGATCAACGACAGCTTCTCAATGTAGCGTCTTCGTTTCATCAAAAACGAGCGCCCAATTGGAATTCTCTTCTTCCATAGACAGCGATGGCGTAGTGCGTTTGAAGGCAGCGGCCAGCGACACCTCGGGAACCACTGTGTGCAGCATCTATCGAGTGGCTCTAACTGATCCACCAGAGGCAGCCGCATTTAAAACCATGGACACTTTCAATAAAACATTATATCGTGGATCAAAGTATACAGTGTCGGTGTGGTCAGACATACTAAATGAAGGTAACCAATTTGATGTATCTGTTATACACAATGGTACCACGGCATTCGTCACCCAGTATGGTTGGATCGCCACGGGCACTACCTATGCCTACCCAGGATTCATCACAGTCGACGCTGACGTGAGCGGACAAAACGTGATATTGAAAGGTGTGAGCACCGGTGAGTCTACCCTGAGAGTTACCATGGCCAGACACAGAATACCTATTTAAATTACCAAAAATACGGTTCGATATTGACATATTTCCTTTTTTGTGTTATAAATACAGCTGACACAACAAGAACACAAACACACACACAGAAAGGAGTTTAAGTTATGTCAATTAAATCAAAAAGCGGCTACGAAATACGTGCCGATCTACTAGGTTTAGCGAAAGATATCGCTGAATTTAACTACACAATCAAACACGCTGAATACGAAGCGAGCTTAAAGAAAGATGGTGACCAAGTGGTTGCTGAATTCAAAGTTCCAGTGATCACAGCAGAAGACATCATTGACACAGCAAAGAAGTTCAATGACTTCGTGACCAATGGGCAGAACTACACAGAACAGGCTCAGATCTTGGTTGAGAACGTGAAGAAGTTCAATGACAAAGTTCAGGAAAGTTTTAAACCTGAGACTATTCAGAAGAATGTAAAAGAATTTCAAGACAATGTTCAGAAATTCTATTCAGTTTTCACCAACGGTGTAGCTAAAAACTAATACCCAAGAAAACGAGACACACTGAGCTCGGCGACGGGCTCAGTGATCAATCGAGGTTAGAAAAATGCAACCGTACAATGAACAAGAAAACAATTGGTTGAGCAAGACCAAACAAAAGATCATCAAACATTACCGCGAATATGAGCCGGTGTATGCGGCTCTAGTGGGCATAATGCTGATAATGCTTTTGATATTAGCTGCATTGACAAGCATAGACAGTTTCTACGAAATAGGCAACTAATATCGCTGGGTTTTCTAGATAAGTACATCATGTTTAATCCACTGGACTTTTTCACAAGTTCTATAGTGACACAACCATCATACCCACGTGGTTTCAATATAGAGGTATCCCCCAACGCAGGCAATTTCCAGGAATACACCTACGAATTAGAATGGATGGAATGTTCTTGGAATATCACTTACCAATGCATAGACATGGTCACTGCCTATTGGTATCCTTGGATACGAAACAATTAGACTATAAGATCTAGTATAGTCTGTAATTTTCCTTTAATGCTTTTATTATTGAGAGTGTTTCTCAATCCCGCATGTAGATTTTTTGGCCAGCATTCAAATGCACACCAGGCATATGAGCTGTGTTCTTCATTTAATTGTGGAAGGAATTCTTCCGCCACACAGATCACGTATGTGTTGAAGAAAAATTTTTGGTCATTGCTGGTGAATAATTCCAGAGGTATGACTTTTTTAAAGGCAGCAGTCAACCCAATCTCTTCTTGAATTTCTCTTTTCAACCCTTCAAAAGCACTCTCTGTGTACTTGTTCTGTCCTCCCACCAATCCCCACATGCCGCGAGTTTTTTCATCATTGCGTTGTAGGAAAAGAAATCTTTTGGTGTTCACTGCGTAGAACAACGCACCAGAGCATATGATATTTTGTTGCATTTAATTATTATAGCACAAGTGTCCAACGGCCTGCAATATAGATACCCTCATAACTCTTAACCCAGTTTGTGCCATTGTATTTGTATTGAATACCTGTGTTAAGATTGGTAACATATTCCACTGAGGAATCAAATGCTGATGCGTCCCATACCACGCTCCATGAGTCGGTAGCACTGTTATATTGTACGATATCATTGGCTTGGGCATTCAATCCACCTTGCCAGTATTGTGTGCTATCCCCAATGTCTGCTGTGATAAGATATCTAGTGCCGTTGGCTGGAGCAATATTGGCATCAAATGTTAATGGATTTATAATTTTATTCACTGATGGTATGGTGTTGGCTGGTATAGTGTCACTATCAATGTTGAATAATAATATGGTCTCATCTAATGGAGACACTGATATGGTTCCCACCACTTCATTACCATTTTCTTGCTCTAGTTTGATTTGGCTCAAACCATTTGTGATTCTTCCGTATTGAGTTAACAGTATATTCCAATTAATCGGTGGTCCAAACTGTTCAAAAGGATCCAATGTTGTCTCTGCCCTAGCACCTGTGTAGAATCCATCACCCCCCGAACTGACATTAGTACCGGTGCTGCCCAATATTCTCAACTGGTTACCTGTTAACAATAGAGCATAATTGTTGGGAGTTACATAAGATTTTGATATTAGAGTTCCGTCTATTAATCCTTCCGCTATGCCTCCATCGTCATCATACACACTCATAATAATTTTTTGTATCACTCCCAATTTAGATACCTTAACTGGTGGTGACAACCATATAGGCATGCTGAAGCTGATCGACGCCACGTCTATTTCTGTGTCAGCACCCACGGGAATGGATCTTGAACTGTATGTTATTTCTTTCAACTCGATATAACTCAAGCTGGTCCAATCGATATAGTTGTCACTCTTTTGAATTTCAAAATCTGGATTGAAGAGATATAAGATCTGTTCCAGTATCTGTAATTTCATGTCTGTATTTGTGGTGTAGATATCTGCCTTAACATTTAATCTAAAAGGACTAGGCATGACTTTCTCTATGGTGTATCCTGCTCCTAGAGTATTATCATATTCTCCAGTTTCTTCATTATAATTTCTCTCTTTGAGATGTTGTTTTTCTATATGATAAGGATTCTGCATTCTGTCTCGGTCATAATCTAATGATGTAATATATGCAGCAATTTTTGGTGCTGACTGCAGAGCGTTCTCGCTGTTATTTCTAATGATGTTGGCCACTTGTCGAGTCATATCTCCATAGGTCACTGGTACCTGTCTTAATTGCACCACTCCGTCTTTGCCTTTACCCAACTCTATAGAAAAGTTACTCAATACTCGAATAAACTGAGTCATAAATTTCCTAATCTGTCCGTCGTAAAAATGAAGCATTAGTTGTCAGCCTTGGGTTTTAGAGCATTGGTCAGTGTCTGCCTTTGTTCCACAGTTAATCCATTGATTGTGGTGGTACTGCTGTTATTAACAAAGCCAGTTTTAAATGTATTTCTGGTATTGTTATTAGTTGTGGTCAATCTCACACTGTCTTCCACTTTGATCCATCTTATACCATCAAAACGAAATAATCTATTAGGTAAGAAATCCAATCTCAAAAAATAGTCACCTTTGTTAACATTTGATGTTGGGAAACTGGTTCCTGCACCTGCAACATATCCATTAGGTGGTATGCCATCACCATTGTAATAAAAACCATAATGGCTGCTGGCT
>Ga0209401_1001294_pt1 | contig 16675 bp, 20 predicted proteins | sample M_140807_MF_Meta_FD_187318 | JGI IMG/M metagenome (GOLD analysis project Ga0209401, IMG submission 187318) | Freshwater microbial communities from Lake Montjoie, Canada to study carbon cycling - M_140807_MF_MetaG (SPAdes) (version 2) | ecosystem: Environmental > Aquatic > Freshwater > Lake...
GTTCGTCTATCTCTTGTACGGTGTGGAGCCTGCGTAGGGTCTGGAGATTTATTTATGAGCGCTAAAAAACCAGCCGAGAAACGGCAGAATCGAGCGACCAAAGACCTTGGCGTGCTGCCGCAGATCGAGGTTGATCCACGCTCCATCCCTACGCCACCGGCACATCTGACCGAGCGATGGGTCAAGTCGTGGGAAGTGTTCTGGGCTTCGCCCTTCGCTCAGGTGGTCCAACCTGCTCAGTACCCTGCGCTTGAACGGCTCTTCTCAATGTACGAGGAGCGCGAGCGAATGGATACCTACCTGCGTGAGGAGCCGATGAGCGTAGGCTCACAAGGGCAGAAGATCCTTAATCCGATGTATCGTCAGCGCTCAGCAGTTGATGCCGAGATCCGGCAGCTGGAGGATCGGTTCGGTCTCCACCCTAAAGCAGGGCTGCAACTGGGCATCGTCTATGGGGAAGCCGCTCGCAGCCTGGAGGAGTTGAATGCTCGTATCACCAACGCCGCCATTGCCGAAAGCAAAGCGGAAGAAGATCCACGCTATGTCGAAGACACCGCAGAAGAGGCCGCTCTACTCGTCGCCGATCAGTAGTCCTCCTCCACCCTCTTGGGGCGGCTTGGTCTGCCGGTGGATTGAGACCAATCTCGTTCACGGTGAGGGCGACAAGTTTGGCGAGCCGTTCCGACTAGAGCCGTGGCAGCGTGCCTACATCTGGCGCATCTACGAGTACGACCCAGTCACCAACAAGCGGACCGTCAAGCGCGCCCTGCTCGGCACACCCAAAGGCAACGGCAAGACCGAGCTGCTCGCCGCTATCGCCTTGGCTGAACTGGCAGGACCAAAGGCTCCGCGCTCGCCTAACATCCCTATCGCCGCTGCGTCGTTTGAGCAGGCTGACCTGCTCTTTGGTACCGCTCGGATTATGCTCACGCAGGGTCCACTCGCCGCGCACTTTGAGGTCTACGACACCGAGATCCTGATCAAGGATCGCCCTGGCCGGATGTACCGAGTGGCTGCTGCGGCAGGCACCAACGACGGTGGGCGACCAACCTGCTTCATTGCTGACGAGCTGCACGAGTGGACTGGCAACAAAGAGCGCGTGCATCTCGTGCTCTCCAACTCACTCGCCAAGCGAGCAGAGGCGCTCGAACTGAACATCTCAACGGCAGGCTCAGATGAGAACACCCTGCTCGGCAGGATGCTGACCTACGCCAAGCGCATCGCCTCTGGCGAAGTGGCTGACCCATCCTTCCTTGTTGAGTGGTGGGCTGCTGCTGACAGCCACGACCTAGAGACCGATGAGGGCCGCAGGGCGGCACTAGAGCAAGCGAACCCTAGCGCTCCTGCCTTCGTGGACCTTGACAGACTGTTGGCACGAGCCAACGAAGTGCCGATGCACGAGTGGCAGCGCTACCACCTGAACCGCTTCGTGCAGCCGCCTGACCGCTGGATCGGTGCCGAATCGTGGGCGCGGCTGAAGGAGCCAGAGCGCGTACTGCTCGCAGGCGAGCAGATCAGCGTGGGCTTCGACGGATCGTATGCACGAGACGCGACGGTGCTGACTGGCTGCACGATGGACGGCTACATCTTCCTGATCAAAGCGTGGGAGAAGTCCGACACCAACCGAGACCCTGACTGGACGGTGCCGCGCACCGAGGTGGACGCAGTCGTTGAGCAGGTGATGACCACCTACAACGCCACCCTCTTCTGCGACCCTCCAGGCTGGGCGAGCGAGATCGAAGAGTGGACGCGCCGGTACGGCAAGCGCGTGGCGGTCTTCCCTACCGCCACGATTGAGCGGATGGGTCCAGCCGTGGACCGATTCTTTACGGCCGTGGCGACTGGCGAAGGGCTGCGCCACGATGGCTCGCCGCTCCTAGCTCGACATATCAGCAATGTCCATACGCGCCTGACGCGCTATGGGCAGGTACTGACCAAGGCGTACAAGGCGTCGCCTGACAGGATTGACGCGGCGGTCTCCGCCGTTGTGGCGTTCCAGGGTGTAAAGTTCTTGAAGGTTGAACCAAAGCAGACAGCGAAAGTGGAGTGGGTGAATCTATGATTGCCAATATCTTCGAGGTTGTGGGTGCGGTGCTTGTGATTGCAGGTCTCGCGCTATTCTCGGTGCCAGTGGCTTTGATCGCCACAGGCGCAGCCATTGCTGCGCTCGGCTATACGCTAGGAGACCGTAAGTGAGCATCCTTCGTCGCCTACTAGCCACCGACCAGCGTGCCGTTTCTGGCGCACAGTGGCTCAGCGATAAGCCAGCCGAATCGTCAGCCGGAGTCCAACTCAATCAGCAGAATGCAACATCGATTGGCGCGTTGTACGCGGCCGTCAAGTTGTACGCCGACACTGTAGCAAGCCTCCCAGTTGGTGCGTTCATCCGCGATGGTGGCGTGCGCCGACCGGTGACGCGACCGCTCTGGATTGATCGGCCCATCCCTGCGAACCCTAACTACACTGGCTTCCAGTTCCGCCACGCTGTTGTGTCAAGCCTATTGCTTGACGGCAACGCCTTCATCCTGTTCCTGACTGACCGCCTTGGCGATGTCGTTGAGACGCGCGTGCTTGACCCACAGAAGGTTGAGATTCGGATGGACGAGATGGGCGCACCGATCTACATCGTGTCCACTGGCGACACCGCGTTCAGCGTTGGTCCTGACCAGATGGTCCACATCCCACTCTTTGCCACCGCTGGAACGATGCGTGGAATGTCGCCTGTTGAGCATCATCGCACGACACTCGGACTCGCCTCCGCCACGCAGCTCTACGCTGCGAAGTTCTACGAGAATGGCGCTGCGCCAAGTGCCGTCATCAAGGTGCCAGGTGAGTTGACGCAGGATGTTGCGGACTCGCTCCGCGCGTCGTTCAGCCGTCGCCACGAAGGCGTAGAGAAGATGCACAAGATCGCAGTGCTGACCGGTGGTGCAGACTTTCAGCAGATGAGCGCTAAGATTAGCGATATGCAGTTGGTTGAGACGATGCATTGGGGCGTTGAGTCCATCGCTCGCATCTACGGCGTGCCGCTCCACCTGCTCCAGTACCCAGGTGGAAATACCTCTTACAGCAGCGTTGAAGTGATCAGCATCGAGTGGCTGCGCCTAGGGCTTGGACCACTTATCGCTCGCATTGAGGCAGGGCTTCAGCGCCTGATCGTTGGCAACACAACCTTTGTGAAGTTCAACATTGACGGCCTGCTCCGCCCTACCACCAAGGAAAGGATGGATAGTTACGCAGTAGCCTTGAATTCAGGCATCCTGAATTTGAATGAGGTCAGAGCGCTTGAGGACCGACCACCGCTCCCAGAGGGCGGCGATCAGTTCTGGAAGCCGCTCAACATCGGCACCGTAGGCAAGGAGCCACAGGCGTGAGCTACATCATTGTTGACCTTGACGGCACACTGATCCTTGAGAACGATGAGCCAAATCAAGCGCTGATTGACTTACTCAACGAAGAGGTGATGTCTGGCGATAAGCAGATCATCATCGTCTCGGCTCGTAAGATTGATCGACTTCAAGAGACGCGCGCTTGGTTGCAAGAGCATAAGGTCGCTGGCATTGAAGAAGTTCACCTGAACGACTTTGAGGGAAGCGCTTTTGCTACCGGCTTGGCGTTCAAGGAGTACAAGTACGGCCTGCTGAAAGAGCAGTATGGCGATGAGTTGGAGTGCGCGATTGACAATGACGCAGCCGTCCGAGAGATGGCGATTGGTCTTGGTCTTGACGCCTACTCGCCAGAGGAATACTTGGCAGAGGAGAGCCGCGCCGTCTGCAGTGTGGAAACAACTGACCCAGAGGCAACTGATCGCGTACTCTCGTGCGCAGATGCTTTGATCGCAGCTGAAGATAGGGAGATTGTGGATATGAAAGAGAAAGAAACTCGCTCGGTACCAATCGGTGAGTTCCGGCTCGGTGAGGCTGGTGCCGATGGTCAGCGAACCTTCACCGGCTACGCCTCTATCTGGAACAGCGCGTCTGCTGGACTTCCATTCGAGGAGAAGATTGCGCCGAACGCATTCAAGCGTTCACTGTCGCGCGCGGCCGCAGGGCAGAAGATCATCGCCTTTCTCTTTGGTCACGACGAGACGCGCGCCCTTGCCACCACCGCGAGCGGTCGCCTTCAGTTGACTGAGGATGAGACTGGCCTTCGCGTAGAAGCGAAACTCGACCCAGCCGATCCAGACGCAGCCAAGGTCATCTCGATGCTGACGCACGAGAGCGCCGCAGCTGGGATGTCGTTCGGCTTCCAGAAGGTTCAGGATGCGTGGGATGGCAACAACCGCACGATCAAGGAAGCCAATCTGTTTGAGGTGAGCATCCTTGCCGCCGGTGGTCAGACCCCTGCCTACCCTGCAACCCTTGGTCTCACGGCAATCCGCCAGGTCACTGCGCCAAAGATCGGCGTAGAGGCAGAGGCGCTGCTTGCCACACTGGAATCAGTCAAGGCTGGACGCGAACTGTCCACCGAGGAAGTGGCTGTTATTGATGCTGTTCGTTCCAAGCTCGCGCCAAAGCCTGTGGGGATTGATCCGTCAATCGCCGCTGCGCTGCTCGCGATCTCGGCGGCAGAAGGTGACGCACTCTAGGTCACGAGCCACTGCCCCACCGCCCTAAGTCGGCGAGTCCGCAGATCAGGTATCCCACCGAGGAGAGCACAAATAGATAGTCCGCCTATGTGCGGAGAAAGGATGCAGACAATGTCTGACATCGCAAAGCTTGCTGACAAGCGAGCGCATCTTTTGGTTGAGGCTCGCGGCATTGCCGTAGAGGCAGCCGACAAGGGAATCGCCCTTGAGGGTGAAGACAAGGCACGCTTCGAGAAGCTCGTTGCTGAGGCTGGCGTGATTGCCGAAGCCCTCCGCGCCGAGAAGGCTTCTGACGAGGCTCGTAAGGCTGCTGACGAGGCTCGCGCCGAGTTCGCCGCTGTTGTTGCTCCAACGGCTCCTAAGGCCGCGTCGGACAATGACCGCCTTCGCTCGATCGGTCTCGTTGGTGGTGTTGATACGTTCGAGTATCGTGACATCACGACCGGCACTGGTCTCGGAAACCCAGTTAGCGTTTACAACCGCGTAAACGTCATTGCTGGGCAGATCAACCCATTCATCAACCCAGCGGTTGTGGATGTGATGAACGTTGCCACTGGCAACAACATCAAGTTCCCAACGGTAACCGCGCTCGGCACGACGGCTGGTTCAGTCGCCGAAGCTGGCACGATTACGGAAGATGACTTCACTGGTTCGGCGCTGAGCCTGACCCCTGTGAAGTACGCAGTACTTGTCCAGGTCTCGGACGAGTTGATCAACGATGCAGCGTTTGACGTTGCCGCGATGATCAGCGAAGCCGCTGGTCAGGAGATGGCGATTGCCCACGGCTCAGCCGCGAGCACCGCTGTCGTCAACGCTGCTGGTACCGGTGGAACCGCCGCAGGCACCGTTGCTTACACCTACGCTGAGCTTGTTGCTCTGCAGTATTCGGTCAAGCAGCAGTACCGAAACGCTCCAAAGAGCGGCTTCCTTATGAGCGATACGGCTCTCGGACAGATCCTTGGCGTGACCTCATCGTCACTGCCAATCTTCCAGCCAGGCGGACAGGGTGGCGTTGATCGCCTCCTTGGCAAGCCTGTCTACACGGCCCCAGGGATTGCCGTTCCAGCCACCGGCGTTAAGGGCGTGCTGTACGGAGATTTGGGGCAGGTAAAAACTGCACTCGTGGGAGGCGTGACCGTTGAGGCTTCACGCGAGTTCGCGTGGAACCTTGGCCTTGTTTCATACAAGGTTCAGGTCCGTGGCGCGACCGGACTTGCACAGTCTTCGGCTGTCAAGTTCCTGAAGAACGCCTAATCAACTAGCTCGGCTAGTTAGTGGGGATGGGGAGCCGCTTCGGCGGCTCCCCTGAACCGCAAGTAAGGAGAACCTAATGCTCGTTCGACTTTGCAAGCGACGCGGTGAATATCCGTCTGGGGCTTTCGTTGATCTGCCTAAGGCAGAGGCGGAGAGCCTCATCGGCTTTGGCTTGGCTGAGGCTGTTGTAGATGTCGACGCAGAGGCACAAACGCGGCTCGTAGAGCGTGCCGCAGTCAAGAACAGCACCAAGACAGCCACCCTGCCCACACAGGCTGTTGGCGTGGCAGAGATCGTGGAGCCAGAGGCGTGAGCATTGCTGCCGCAACGGTCACGATTACGACCAGCCCAACGCTGATTGCGACTGGCTTGAACGGCGCATCGTGGCTCTATGTACACGCGGCAACCGGCGGAAACACCGTCTTTGTCGGACCAAGCAATGTGACTACAGCAACAGGACTCGAACTGCCAAAGGGCGCGCTCCAGTCATTCTGGCTTGCCGAGACTGACAAGCTCTACGGTATCGTCGCTACATCAACCCAATCGCTAATGACAATGCAGACAGGAGGCCGCTAAATGTCGTACGCAACACTCGCCCAGTTCAAGGCGGCCGTGGGCATTACCGACTCAGCCGATGACACCGCGCTGCAGAATGTGCTGGACGCAACCGACACGCTGATCGATCTCTACTGCGACCGAAAGACAGGATTCAGCACCGCGACCGAGACGCGCTACTACACCGCTGATGCCTACGACTATGTGCTGACCGATGATCTCGTAAGCGTCACGACGCTGACCACCGACGATCTTGAGAACGGCACCTACTCAACGAGCTGGACTGCCAACACAGACTTCCAACTGACGCCAAAGAACTATGCACTCGACGGCTTGCCATATACCGGCATCAGCCGCAGCAACGCCTTCACCAAGAACTTCCCTAAGGGCATCTTCCTTGGCGTGAAGGTGGTCGGCGTGTTCGGCTTCCCTGCTGTACCAGCGTCCGTCGTGCAGGCAGAAATCATCCAGGCAAATGCCGTGTTCAGCAGCCGCACAGCGGCATTCGGTGTCATCGGTTCGGCTGACCTTGGCGGCATCCTGCGGATGAGCCGCGCCCTGCACCCAGAGGCGGCGCTACTTCTAGAGCCGTACCGCAATCGCGGTGGGTTAGCAGTCTGATGGCACTTGGTAATCGCTACGACTTGGAGATCAAGCAGGGCGCAACCCTCTCGTTGACTGCTACTTGGAAAGACTCTGCCGGTACGGCCGTCAACCTGACTGGCTACACGGCGCGTCTACAGGTTCGAGCAACCTACGATTCATCCTCCACGATTCTGAGCCTGACGAGCGCAGCCGGTATTACGCTCGGCGGAGCTGCTGGCACCATTGCAATCACCGCCAGTGCCGCAACGACCGCTGCGCTGACTGCGCCGTGGTCAGGTGTCTACGATCTTGAGCTAGTCTCAGGAGGCGGAGAGGTCACGCGACTATTGGAGGGAACCGCGACCGTCTCGCCTGAGGTCTCTCGATGAGCGTAACGGTCACCAAGACCGAGCAGACGGTTGAGGTTACGCAGAACAATCAGACTGTCACGCTGACTCCAGTCACGCAGACGATCAGCCTCAGCGCCGCAGGACCACAGGGCGCAACTGGCGCAACCGTCGTTAGCGTCGCCGTGGGCACCACCACCACCGGCGCTCCTGGATCATCTGCCGCTGTCACCAATACTGGCACCTCAACTGCTGGTGTGTTCGCCTTCACCATCCCACGCGGCGATGTCGGAGCGACTGGCTCGACTGGTGCCACAGGTCCAACAGGTCCGACTGGTCCTACAGGCGCAACTGGTGCAACAGGAGCGACAGGCGCAACAGGCGCAACTGGCGCAGCTGGTGCCGCCGCCACGATCGCGGCTGGTACGACAACGACTGGCGCTCCTAATACATCGGCAACCGTCACAAACTCAGGTACATCAAGCGCAGCCATCTTTGACTTCACCATTCCGCAGGGTGTAGCTGGTACCAACGGCACGAATGGCACCAATGGCACTAACGGTCAGGGCGTACCTGTTGGTGGAACCACTGGACAGGTTCTCGCCAAGATCAACGCCACTGACTACAACACGCAGTGGACTACGCCAGCCACAGGCACCGTCACGAGCGTCACCGGCACTGCGCCTATCGTTTCTAGCGGCGGCGCGACTCCAGCCATCAGCGTCACCGCCGCATCGACTTCAGCTTCTGGCGTGGTGCAGCTCAGCGATTCGGTCAGCACTACGAGCAGCGTGCTTGCCGCTACGCCTACGGCCGTGAAGACTACCTATGACATTGCAACCGCAGGGTGGGAGGCGCACACCTTTGGTACGGCTGGAGTTATTGCTACGGTTCCAAGACTTATGCTTGGTTTAGTAACTTCCTCTGTAAGCGGAACGATCAATCACAGCAGAATCATTCCACACAGAGACTTCACCGTGACCAACATTGCTTTTGCGAATAGCACGGCGGCTTCGGTGCCAACACTTATTCGCTTCGGCATCTATACGCGCAGCGGCACAACCTTCACGCTTGTTGCTCGCACCGCATCTGACACGACTATCTTCAATACAGCCAGTACCAAGTTCACTCGTGCGCTAGACACGACAGGAGGATATCCTGCAACCTACACAATGACCAGAGGAAATGAATATTTTATCTCGGTAATCGCAGTTGCGTCGACCGCTCCGTCGCTTCTTATGAACAACACCAGAGCCGCTACTGTGGCTAATGCCGCTACAGGCGTTATGGTCTACCAACAGACTTCTCAGTCAGACCTTGTGACTTCATCAACAGGCACTGCCTCTACAACCTTAGGCGGTTTTTATGCGGAGGTATCGTAATGGCAGTAATTACTGAACCAGCCTACCTAGACGAACAGACTGGTATGCTCACCGAGATCGTCCGAGACGCAGAAACTGGCGAGATCATCGGCAAGAACGAGCGGATGCCTGAGGAGGCCCCAGAGTGAACGACCTGACCATCCTTGATGCCATCGCCGACCAGCTCGCCTCAGTGAATCCGCCTGCCGGATACACGCTCCGCAAGTGCTACGCCACACCGCCAGAGAACCTGCCGACCACGCCTTCAATCGTTCTCTTCCCAGGCGGCGATCAGATCAGCATCGGCAACGGCAACCGCACCACGGTGCTGACGGTCAACATCGTCATCTACCTGCTACCGATCCCACGGATGGATGAGAAGTACCGTGACCTCTACACTTGGCGAGCGTGGCTACGCACCGTGTTCGATGGAGCTGTGACGATTAGTGGAAACGCCGCGCAGGTGACAGTCACCGGTACTACACTCGGCACAGATACTTACGCCGATCAGGATTACCTGACGGTTCAGGCAGCTGCGGAAGTCACGGTGCTAGACACCGTGGCGTTCACCGCCTAGAGCAAGGAGAACTTAGATGGCAACCTACGGCGCAAAGGCTCTGACGCGAATCGCGGTTGCGAGCCAGTCTGCTTTCGGAACCGCAGCTGCAATCGGCACCGCAACCGGCGAGATCCTCTTCAACGACACCATTGGCTCACTTGATCTCGGTATTACCGTTGATCTTGGCGAGAACGTATCGGTAGGCAAGCGCACTGCCATTCAGGCAAGCCAGCCGATTATCACTGGCAAGGCACCGATGATCACCATCGCTGAGGCTCCAGCCTCAATGCGAACCCTCCCAATCATCTTTGACTCGATCGGCGCAACGACTGCCGGTACGGCCGCTCCATATACTTGGAGTTGGTCGCCAACACAGGGCGATGTTGACACCCTGCTCTTCCAGTCATTCCTTGTTACCGACGGCGTACAGAAGTACCTCATCCGCGATGCTGCTCCAACCGAGATCACGCTGTCGGCTGACGCCAACGGATTGGTTCAGGCTGGTGCAACCTTCGCTGCAACGGTCGCTGCAACCTCAGCGCTCTCCTTCCCTACGGCGATCCCTGCCAACCAGTTTGTGCCAGGGCGCTTGATGAAGCTGAGCATCGACACCGACTTCCCAGATGTCGCTGGTACCGGCGCAACTGACTTCTCATCGATCTACCAGTTCAATGTGTCAATCACGACTGGCGTTGGGATGGTCACGGCTCTTGATGGCAGCCTTACGGCCGCAACGGCCGCACTGACTGGCGTGCTTGATGCAACGCTGACCTTCACGGTTGCGAGCAACACAGCAGGAGTCACGACGAGCTTCCCAATCACGGCGATTGGTACTCAGAAGTATCTGCGACTCTACGGCACTACCTCCGACGGATACGGCCTCTACATCTTGGGATCGTGGACCGTTGAGAACATCGTGCCGCTGTCTGCGGATAACGATGGCGTAGTGGTCAATGAGGTCACCTGCCGACTGGCGTATGACACAACCTCAGGCAAGTCGCTTGAAGTTGTAATCAAGTCGCCACTGGCAACAGCGCCATAAAGAGCAGCGCCTAAGGCGCTAGTAGGAGGATCAATATGGACACAGTAAAGATCGAACTAGACGGCGTGTTTGCCGGTTGGAACATCGAGCTGCGGCGCAACGTAAGCGCTCGCATCTTGATTGACCTGCAGGGCGACACGGCCGTCCAGTTCGCAGCCTTCGCTAAGTTGGTTGTAAGCCATAACTTCAAGGATATTGAAGGCAACGCAACCGACGATATCCTTGACGCTCCAGTCGCTGCCATTACGGCATCGATGGAGAAGTGGGCAACCGCAATCTCAGCACTCCCAAACGCGTAAGGCTGGAAGCCAAGCGGCTGTCCATCGGACAGTCAGTCGTGGTGACCAGCCCAGAAATCATCGCGCATACACTCGGTACCGCCTACGGCGTGCCACCTTGGGAGATACTGAAGACCGCAACGGCTGAAGACCTTATGACCTATTGGGGCTTGTATTGCGAGATTCAACCAAGGAGCAAGTGAGTGGCTAAAGGAACAGTCGAGATCGAACTGCAAGGCAATGTCCGAGCAGAAGCCGAAGCGCTTCAGAAGGTCTTTCTCAACTCCCTTGGTTGGCGTGGCGTTCGCAAACTCGAACAGTTCGCCACGGTCAACGCAGCGCGCGCGCTGGCAAAGCCAGTACGAGAGAAGGCACCTAAGGATCTCGGTGGACTTGGCAAGAGCGTGCGCGGCCGTCGCTCGCGCATCACTCGCCCAGGTGCAATCGTCGGTCCAGTCGCTGGCAAGAAGCACGCGTGGTACGCCTGGTTTGTCGTTAAGGGTGTTAAGCCGCATACCATCCCTAAGGTCACCGTTGGCAACCTGTTCTCTGATCGTAAGTTCATTGAACACCCAGGAACTCGTGGCAGCAACTTTGTCATTGAGGCTGTAGAGGCTAATATCCAACTAGCCAAGGATGCGATGGCGAAGACCATTGTCCTACTGATCAACGATGAGGCGATGCGCAATAAGGTGCTCGGTCTTGAGATTGAGTATGCCAACGGCACGGCGACCAAGTTCCAACAAGAGCAGTCGCTCCGCCAGTGGAATAAGCCGGACTTTGTCGGCCCACTCACCCCTCTCCAGTCTGAAGGCAAGCGCCGCCGAGAAGCAAGCGACAAGGTCAAGGCAATCGCCAGCTCGGCACGAAACAATCGACTCAGGGCAGATGCAAAGGTCTTTGGCATCAAGCCGAATATGTCTAACCTGCGAGCAGGGTAGGAGTAAGCAATGGCTAATGTAACTGTCAATGCAACGATCAGCGCACGAGACGCCGCGTCTAAAAACATCAAGACGGTCAATAAGGCGCTCGGTACGCTTGGCAAGACGGCTAGCAACATTGGCTCTGACTTCAAGAAACTGACGTTCGGCATTGCCGGTATCGCTGCTGGCGTTGGTGCATTCACCGCATCTGCGATCAAGGATGCGGCTCTTGACGAGCAGGCTACGGCGAAGCTCAACGCAGCGCTCAAGGCGCGTGGATTCGCAACAGAGGCTGTTGCTGCTGCCGTTGAGAAGCAGATCGTCGCTGGTCAGAAGCTCGCCTTTACAGACGATGAGGTACGCGCCTCAGTAGAAGCGAGCACGCGCTTTACCAAGGACTATGCCGTCGCGCAGAAGATGCAGACGATTGCTATGAACTTGGCGCGAACTACTGGTATGTCTCTCGGAGATGCAACTATTGCGGTGGGTAAGGCATATGCCGGTGCTGGTGGAAAGTTGCTCACATCGCTTGGTATCACGAAGAAGGGCATCAAGGGTCAGGAGGCGCTCAACGCGCTCTTCAAGAAGACTAAGGGTGCAGCAGGCGCCTACGCTGACAGCGTTGCTGGCTCGTTCGAGTCATTGAAGATTGGCGCTGCTGAGCTGAAGGAACAGTTCGGCAAAGCATTCCTCCCTGCCATCGGCAAACTCTTCAAGGGCTTGAATCCGTATGTCGAGCGTCTCTCGCATCTGATTCAGGCGAATACGCCTAAGTTGCAGAAGTGGGCAGACATCATCGTCAATAAGATCCTGGATAAGTTGCCATCGCTCTTCGCCGAGTTTGAGGCAAATGTACCTAAGGCGCTGATCAGCATTGAGAAGTTTGTTGACAAGATCACTGGCATCGGTAAGAGCGCTGATGACCTTCTCGGTCCAGGCGGTTCAATCACGCTCTTGGTCTCTGGCATTGGCGCAGCGTTCGGTGGACTCAAGGGTGCGATTACGGCCAACCTTGTAAAGGATGGGATGGATCCATTCACCGCGCTGATCGTTGCCAACATCGCAGCGCAGATTCCTGCGTCACTCGCATCTGCACTGACAGGAGCTATTGTCAATCAGGCTATCGCCGCATACGGAGCGAAGATGGCTGCAGCTACTGTTACAACGAATGTTGTTGGTGGTGCAGGAACCGTTGTTGGAGGTATCGCGGCAGGTGCTGGCGGCACGGTTGCGACTGGAGCCGCAAGCGTCGCTGGATTCTCGGCAGCAACAGTTGCTACCGCACTCGCTCTGCCAGTCGCCATCCCTCTTGCACTGAAGGCTCTTGGATACGGTGAAGGTTCGCTCGCCGTCTCAGGTGTGGACCCTGCAATGGTTGCCGCTGCAAAGGCTGGAACTACTAACAACATCTACATCGGTACAGGCAAGGTGGACACTGTCGTGACTGACTCGATCAACCGCACAGGCACCTTCAAGCGCGGCCGCTAAATGGCAAATCCGTTCACGCTGATCGTCGCAGGGGTCACAGGCGCAGGAGCTGGTGGCGACCTGCTCACCCTCCCAGCTCCATCCTCTACGACCGTTCCCTATGTCGATCTCGGTAGCCTGACGGCAACCCTCTCTGGCGATAGCGGCGGCGGCTCAATGACCTTTGATGTGATTGAGACCAAGACTCCAAGCGGCACGACACCGTGGTGGCGTTCAGGTGGGGTCTATGACAATGCGCGTGTTCAGTTCTTTGATAGCCGCTACAGCGCAAGCACGCCACTCTTCCTTGGCTTCATCACCGGCATTGACGCACGCCTGCTAGAAAACGGCATTGGCACACGCGCAACAGTCAGTGTCACAGATGCTGACGGCTGGCTACAGAAGACGATCATCCGCAATCCCAAGACCGCAATCACCGTCAAATCATCTATGGACTCATTCACCCAGGGAGGCGATGCGTCAACAGATCAAGCCCACATCAATGCCTTGCTCTCAAAGATTGACGCGCAGGTCAATGACGCAACGACGCGGCAGATCCTGAACACTGGCGTGATCAGCGGCTCAACGCGCGCGATCTTTACTGGCACCGCTCAGACAATCGGCAAGCAGACTTTCAAGGCGACCACCCTGCAAAGCGCTCTCGATCAAATCGCAGAAGCTGCTGGAGGCGTAGCAGAGGTGCAGTATCGTTACTGGATTGACGGATCAGGTCGACTCAACTATGGACCAAAGACCGTGGCTAAAACCTACGCATCCGCTCCGGCAGAAATCGTCACTGATCCTGCAAGCGTTCGCACTGGAAGCCTGACCACGACTACGCGCCTACTAGCGCGTGACCTCAGCGTGAACCTTGATCACTCCGACATCGTCAAGGGAATCTTTGTTCAGGCTGCGGATACCGTCGCTCGGTATGACAATAATCAGACCTACCCTACGGCACCAACCAACGACCCATACTTCCGCACCTACACAGGAACCTACAGCCGCGACGGCGCAGGGCAAGCAGCGCGCAACGGTCCACTTCCCCACGAAGTCTTCAGCGCTCCAAAAGTCAAGAAGCTAAGCGACCGTGGAGCAACCATTGGGTCACTCACGCGAGCCACGATGGTCACGCGCGGCAAGCCGGTACGCACCGTCTCGTTCACTGTTGCTGGCGGTAACCTGAGCCAGACCTCAAACCCAAACTGGGAGTACGGCTACAGCCAGGGTTATGCGCTCGATGCGGCCGTCAGCCTTGCAGCTCGAAGCGGAACAACGGCAACGATCACGACATCCACTGAACATAGCATCGCCGTGGGAGATTCGGTCACCATCGCACTTGCCACAGGACCAACAGGCTTTGCTGCTCTCAACGGCACCTGGACTGTCACGACCGTTCCAAGCGCAACGACCTTCACCTTTACGACTGTGAGCAGCGGCACGATCACGAGCGGTGCCGCAACAGGCACCATCTACCGACTCGTCAGGGCTTGGCTTCCAGGTGCCTATGTAAAGTTGAGCGCGCCTTCGCTAGACTTGGCAGATATTATTCTGTACATCCCAAGCGTGACGATGCGCTTCGCAGAGGGTGGCGGCACTTATCAAGTGCAGTACGACATCGAAGCAGACTACCGACGGCAGTACCTCAAGGGTCTCAGCGTATTGATTGGAGCGGATTAGTATGGGTAAGTACGGAACAAACCTCACTGGCATCGGTGCGTATGAGGGCGGCGTAAACAACGACAAAGGCTCTCCGCTCGTTGCCAACAATACCGATGGCGAGACTGCGCTGCTTTTTGGTCCAGCTGCGCTCCGAGAGATTCAGGCTGGCGTTGCCAACGGCGACTTCGCCATTCCGCCGGATCAGGCAAGCGACACCATCACGGAAGAGAACCCACTGCCCTACTGGACCTTCACAGATGTCAACAGCGCTGGGGCTATCACCTGTGCCGTGGTGGCAGACGCAACAGCTGGCTCTGGTAGCGTGCTGCGTTGGAGCATCACCGCTGGAACAACGACAAGCAAGAGCGCCAAAATCACGCGCTACATCCCAGTGCCAGCAAGCCGCGACCGCGCCTTTGTATTCATCCCTGAAGCCTTTCTCGGCACGCGCACTGGCACTAACTTCAGTGTCACGCTGACCTACTCCTGGGCGACATCTGACCTCACAGCAACAGGCACTGGCGCCACCAAGACAATCAGCACTGGCTCCACGCTTCTCTCGGTAGACTCTACGCCAGTAAACAGCTCGGCACCGTCTGACGCCGCCTTCATCTATGTGACCTTGACCGTAGCAACAACTGGTACGACCTCAGGAACAACAACCCAAGACATCGCAGAGATCCGCCTACACCGTGGTGATCAGGGCCTCTACATCACCGACACATCTTCAGCATCGTTCGCACCTTCGCGTATTAGCAGCACGAGCAATGTGCTGAAGATTGAGGCAGCAACTGGCGATGCATATCCGATCAGCATCAAGACAGGCGCTGCTGCTAACAACGCCGTCATCGTCTTGGGCGATGGCACAACTGGCGGCGCTATTCGAGCTGGTTCTGGGGTTGCTCGTATTGATATGTTGAGCGCAAATCAGAGCGCCTATGCAAATGTTATTGCTGACAGATTCTATCCAGGTTCACAGGCTACTCGCTACATTGATGACAACGGATCACAAACATCAATAAGTAGCGCTCTTTACATCGGCGCTTATTCAACAACCGGCTCTGCCGCAAATCTTAGGGCAACCTCTTCGAGTGGTTCTGCGATTCTGTTCTCGACCTCATCGCGGCGGTGGAAGGAAAACATTGAGGATGCCGACGCACAAACTCTAGCTGCATCCAAGCGCCTAAAGGCGAGGCACTTCAACAGCAAACACGAAGCAGATAACAACAAGCGTTTGCTTGGGATGATTGCGGAAGAGGTTGAGGAGGCTGGACTTGACTGTGCCGTTGAATACGACGCTGAAGGGCTTCCATTGGCAATCGACTGGAACGCGATTACTGCGGCACTCCTTGTTCGCCTTGAGGATGCCGAGCGAAGAATCGCAGAACTGGAGTCACGATGACCACACGCCAGATTGACCAACTGATCGAGCGCCTGGACTCGCACTCGGCGAAGCTCGATCAGGTTCGCTCAGAACTGGACATTCTCAAAGGAGGACTAGTGGCTATCGGTGCGCTGTTGTTCAGCGTACTTGTGCCGCTACTTGCATCACTGCTCTCTAAGTGAGGCGGCTCGCGTTCCCACTCTTGGGGATCATCTTCAGCACGCTCATCTTCCTGCCCATCGTGCGCGCTGAGGATCTGCCGCAGCAGGGCGTGACGATGACGGTCTACGACGGCTCACCGCTTGGACTCGTTCCGTGGGAGACCACGCCAGACTTGCCTGTCTGCTACTCCGCCGTGGTGCCAAACATCGACTACGACTGGGGCGGCGCTCCACCGGCAGAGGGCTGCCCAGGCGACTTCTTCGTCATCAACTTCACAGGCTGGCTGACCGTGCCAGAGAGCGGCCAGTGGGAGTTCCTCAACTGGAGCGACGATGGCTGGAGGATGACGCTAGACGGCGTGCTGACGATTGATGACTGGAACTTCCACGGCTGCGGCGGTCATTGGTCTGGACCGAATGAGGGCTACTCGCAGCTCGTTGCAGGTCAGTCCTACGCGCTCGACATCTGGATGTTTGAGTGGGGCGGTGGCGCGTGTGCGCGTCTCTGG
>Ga0209401_1001295_pt1 | contig 16674 bp, 27 predicted proteins | sample M_140807_MF_Meta_FD_187318 | JGI IMG/M metagenome (GOLD analysis project Ga0209401, IMG submission 187318) | Freshwater microbial communities from Lake Montjoie, Canada to study carbon cycling - M_140807_MF_MetaG (SPAdes) (version 2) | ecosystem: Environmental > Aquatic > Freshwater > Lake...
CAAACGCACTAGCCCCACCAACCGGATTCCAACCCCACTGAAAAATTCTACTGCCGCCACCGGGATACCCATCATTCAAAGTCCCAGACAACGTGTAGCTCACATCAGGTCTAGGTTCACGAACTGCTTGCGGATCATTAACTGGATAAAGGCCGAGAGATAACTGAGGTTGATCTGGGTCCCAACATGTAGGACATACTTTAATGTTGAAGAGCTTGGTCTTGATGACCTCTTTCTTCAATTCTTTGAGTTTATACCGTTGCCCACATCGGTCGCACTCCGCAATTGAATATTTGCCTGATGCAAACTTTGAAGGCATGATTAGTAGAACAGTTGACGGGGGACAAAACGATCCGAAGCTTTATCACGGTCCTCCTGTGAAGCAAGCAACCACTGCTGTTCGTACTCATCCTTGAGCATAGCCACCCGATCTGGGGCAACATCTGTACGTTTCATAGCAATGTAGAACGCCATCCCTGCCACCATACATGGTACTAGACGGAATGGGATGTCTTCTACGTTCACACCGTTACCAGCGTCTTGAAGGCGACGAAGCCTCCAGTATACAAAAGTGTAATTCCCACCGGCATCAGGCGAAGGCCACACGTTGATACAAGGCAGGTTCTGGATGTACACGGATGCACCGACAGCGTGGGTAGTTGCCGTAGTACCGTTTTGCCCACGCCAGCAATTAGTCAGTGTGTTGCCGACGATGTTCGTATAGCTGATCGTTTCCGAATCAATCTTCACGAAACCCGTAGACGGCATATTTTCCGTAGAGGTCAGGTAGATTGTAGTAGCCGTAGACGATACGCTTGGAGTAACCCCACTTGCAGCCACAGTCGTGGTGGATTGCGCGTTCGTCTGTGCAGTCTGACGGTTAACCCAAACTTGGATGGGTCGCCCTTGGGCTAGTTTGTTTGGGATCGTAGAGTACGTGGATTCTGAAATCCGGGTGATGTTGATGTCAGATTGGTTGCTAGATGACCCAGTGTTCTGACGAATAACGTGGTCAAGCAGATCAATCGTATCAGCCGCTAGGGGGTAGATAAGCTGTCCTGTATTAAGAACAATCTGACCCTCTTGGATCGTCCATAGGTTTATGCCTCTATTAGCCCACTCAATAGTTAGTAGGTTCAGAGACCGGCGTGCCGTACGAAACTCATAGCCAGTACGAACTTCAATACCGGCGCGCTCGTACGCTTCCTCAACAAGATCATTGAGGTCAAGATTGAACGTGGATAGACCGGTAGTGTATGCCATTAGCCAGCTTGCCAGTCAGGAGCATTGTAATTAGGGGCGGGAGCGTAAGTATCTCGTTGAGCTATTAGCCTAGCACCTTGTTGGGCAGCTTGCTGTTGTCGTAGTACCTCGGCCTGTTGCGAATTCTGAACCCCCGCAGACTGTATAGCCCGTTGCTGCAACGCTTGCTGTTGATTCCGTACGTAGTTCATATACGGATCTTGCTGGTACTGCTGCGGCGTAAAGTACTGTTGGGGTAGTCTTTGTTGCTGCTGCGGCTGGTCGTACCCACTAAGAATTATTCCGCGTGGGGGTTGTTGCATTTGTTGTGTCTGCGCCGAAGGATAATTTATCGGCATAGTAGTAATTGGGCGCGACATCTGCTGTTGACTAGCCAAATTCGTTGTATTCAACGCATTAGAGAGATTGTATGGCTGTTGTACGTACTGACTTGGAGGCGCAGCCATAGAAAACTGCATCTGCTGTGGTGGCATGTACCGTTGCTGGTATGGCTGAGAGTATTGAGCAGGGGCGGCGGATCGCGGAGGGCCAGCGTTAGCCCCCGGTTGTTGGGACAAGTTTGTACCACCCTTGCCGCCTATCGACGATCCTGATCCCATGCCCATTATCTAAACCTCGCTGTTTTCTTTGCAATCTTCTTGGGCTGAGCTACGAACTGTTTACCTGCTTTCTTGCCTTCACGCTTGGCTTTGGTTGTCGCCGCATATTCTGCGGAGCTAAGACTATCAATCGCCGCACTAGGCAGATACCGCTCTCCAGTTTTGCTAGAGGGCTTACCGCTCTTGGTGCGCCATTTCTGGTCACCCCAGTCTTTAAGGGATTGCTGCGGATCTTTCATTCAAAATCTTTACCGTCTTCTCCCGCTTCTTCACGGGCTAAGTCATCTAACTCTTCGTATGTTCCACAAGTACATGGCCCATCTTCATTTAGCGCACAGTCTTCAGCATGACCTTTAATCACGATAACCTCCACCAGCCGCCTTGTACTTCTTGGCAACAAGCTGTGCTTTACGGGCTGACCATTGACCCGCCCCAGTACCCTGAGTCGCCGCAGACTTTACTTGAGACACGATCCGTTTGCGAAGACTAGGTTTAGTGTAATTGCCAGCAGCATTAACGCCGCCGCCTTCTTTCATATAGCCCATCTTGTTGCGAACGTCTGTAGGCAACTTTGCAAGACCGGGATTTTCGCTAGAGTCAACTTCTTTTAACGCACCGCCAGCAGCCATTTTTTTAGGTTTAATACCTTTCTCTTTCATGGACATAGCGGTAGCGGCTTGTTGTGCCAGACCGCCTTTTTTAGCTCCGGGCATTTTCTTGGGGTTCATGTCCCCCATCCCACGGCTCGGTTTCATCTCAGCACTTCCCACCGCCAGCCATCCTGACCTGTGTACCTTTGGTTTTGCCTTTAGTGGCGCAGCCATCAGCACGGCTGGAAGCCGATCCGCCGCTAGACATCTTCTTGACCGATCCGCCCTTTTTCATGCCCATCGGGGAAGCAGGAGGAGCCATACCGCCGCCCGGAGGCATAGCAGGAGGCATAGGTCGACGCATAGGCGTAGACATAGGCATATCAGCAGAAGCGCCCTTGCCCATAGGCATCATTTTACGTTTCATTTCACCACCTTTTGAAAATTTATGGCCTTTGTCGGCCTGTACGAACTCTCTACCGACAGACTGAGGGATATCAGCCTTCCTAGCAAAAGCTGGGTTGTTAGCCACAGCCTCCATAAAATAATGCTGTTTCTTGCTCTTACTAGGCATGTTTTTCCATCAACCGATCAATCTTAGCTTCAAGGCGGTCAAGCCGATCAAAGATGCGATTGATGTCCGCGTCTAATTGCGTTCTGGTCACGTACTCTTTGGCAATCTCTTCGCGGGTTTTGTTAATCAGCACTTGAAGGCGTTTTACCTCGTCATACATGCTCTTGAGGAAGAAACCAACGACACTGACGCCTACTGAAAGAATTGCGTTCCAAATCGTGTGTTCCATTATAAGTACCTGCCTCTAGTTTTACCGCGCTGGGCACACCCATCAGCTCTAGATGAAGCAGTAACTTTACCGCCTTTTTTCATCCCCATTGCACGAGCAGTAGGCTCATAGTCAGAATCACCCCGAGTATCAACTGATTTATTTATTCTGTCTAACTCATCACTTTCTTCTTTTACGCGACGTTTAGCATCTTTAGAAAGTTCAACTTTGTTACGAGACTTCTCAACAACTTTATCAATAACTGGATTGATGTAACGATCACCAATCTCAGGATGCGATTCATCTAACGATTCGCCAAGACGTTTGCCAGCGTCAAACGCTATTGCAGCCGCCCCGCCGCGAACACCAGTTCGAGAACCTGCGCGTATGCCCATGTCTCGTTGCGAAACATTTCCCAAAGCAGACCCGCGCCTAGCTACCGCTTGAGCAGGTGTTTCATTGCTATTTAACGCCCGCCCCAACCTGCCAAGATCTGCTCGTTGACTTGCTACTCCGTGCTCTAATAAATGAGGAGTGTAATCTTCAGCATTAGTCTGATTTGGAGATCTGTACTCATACCCCGGTTTTGCTGGTCTATTTAAGCGTCCCATTTAACACTTCCACGCCCGGAGGCTCTTGTTAATACGGGAGTCTGGATCGTTGGCGGTTTTGGCGCTAGTGAGCTTCTTCTTCATGCCCGACATCCGCGCACAAAATGACTTTTTCCTTGCCCCACCTTCAGGTTGAGGAGGCTTGAGTCCGGGCTTACCCGGATTGGCAGCGTTGTAAGAAGCACGCCCTTTGGCATTCAGACCCCCTTCGGGGTTCTTACCTTCTTTGCGCGTCCAAGCCGGGGACTTAGATTTGGTAGCCATTCTGCACCAGCAGGATGTTGAAATTGGCAGAAACACTAGACGAAGTTGTTGCGCTTGCCCGAACTTCAAGGTCAGTTTTCTCAAGGAAAACCAACGGATAATTCAAAGGAATTGCAAAAGCACCGCCATTGGCACATCGTCCTTGGAGTGTATTGTCAAACACACCGTTTACCGGCCTGTTATACAGTCCAATGTTTGTAAACGCATTAGCTGTGGTGCAACCCGTTGCGGCAAGGAAATCAAAAATGTAACCTGTGTAGCCAGCAGGGACGGTATAGATGCAAGCGGTTGAGCCACCATTGGCGCTATACGCTCCGTAAACAGTTGCAGGGACGCCTGAAGTTACAGTCCCAACACCAGCATAAATAGTTCCAGCCGCCGCACCGCCGGAACCTGCTGTGTTAACCATAAGGTGAAATACACGAAGGTATGAGTTCGTCGTGTTAACAGAGGTTTGACCGCTCAACGAAACTGTTTCGCTAATTTGGTTGTAGTTTCCGTCAAGTCCAACAATTGTAGCCGTCCGTGCGCCGGTTCCAGCCGCAGTGTCGTTTGCGTCTGAACTAGAAATCTTTATGACCGTTGCGCTTGCTGGGTACACATAAATTGTACTTTCAGTCCATATTGTCTCGTACGAAGTGCCAACAGCCCCGTTATACCCAGACACAAGAACCGAAAAGTGCCCGACAACTTGGTTGCGAGCAACTTGCAACTCAAACGGCTCAAACGTACCCATCCGCGTAATCGAGGATGCAACTCCGACTAATGCCATATCAATCTCCTATGGGGGCCGAAGCCCCCTACTTAGTTCTGAGAGCTACTAGGCGATTGCGTACCGTCAGAGTTAGCCACCGAATAAATGATGGTGTACTGAACCGTACCAGCAGTTACAGCAGCAACAGTAGGAGTCAAGGTTGCAACAATCGTTACATCCGTTGGGCCAACACCAATACCGTATGGCGATGCGGTTGAAGCTGCACCAGACCATGCGACAAGTTTAGCCGCCGCATTAGAAATAGCAGCACGGCCTTGAGACGTAATGTCCGTAGAAGCCCAGTACAAAGCTGCGGTCGAGCCATCGCCAATCGTGACGTTAGCAGCGGTCGAGCCGGTGAAGGCAACCAGCGTATCAATGTGGATGAATTGAATCTGAGCGCCAGCAGGGAGTACACAAATAGTACTAGCGACTGCTGAAGCAGCTTGACCCGTGTAGTCTTTTTTGAACGTCTGCGAGACTAGCGTTACGCCAGTATTGCGAATGGTGCCAGCAGTAGTGCCGGTGGTATACCTGTTCGTGCCAAGCAACCAAGGGCCAAGGTGAGTAGCGAAACCCATAATAAAATCCTCAAATCAAAACTTGCTGTCTCTTGAGGGAAGTCTGCCTAGTCAGTCAGCAAGTCGGGGTCTAGGTATATGACTTTATAGCACTGTTTTAAATAGTCTGCAAGCAAAAGAAAAGGGAGCCGAAGCTCCCTTTTCCTACTCTCAGTTTGAACCGGAGGAACCGAACATTCCAAGCGGATCAGAGAAACCGAACGAATAACGCTCGCGGGACTTGTAACGGACGTTGCCCGTGTCGAAGTCTCCATCCATCGAGTTCGACAGAGGAATACGCTCAAACATCTTCATGCCGTTAGGAACGTCGGTCGTGAGGAACCATGCGTTTGTATCGGTCAGGAAGTGGTTCTGAGTGTAGCCTTCTGGGATCGAACCGTTGTTCTTCAGAGCGTTGATATCGTTGTCGGTTGTGCCAACACGGAGGCTGGTTTCCAACAGACGGGTAGCAACGAACTGAAGAGCGGGTGGGATGACAAGTTTTTTAGGCTTGGCAGCGATCAGCAGACCACGTTCGTCCGTCCACGCAGCGATCTGAATAACTGCGTTTTCCAACGAAGTCTCATTCAGGTCAGCCTGAGTAGAAGGCGTGTTGCTGTTCGTTCCACCGCTAACAAGCGGATGTGCAGTGCTAAACAACGCAACTCCATCACCGCCAACGAAGGCGCTGTTAAAGCCGTTGTTCAGAACAGCAGCAGCTTTCACCTGCTTGGTGTAAGCCATCGCACGAGCCAGAGCTTTGGTATAACGAGCCGAAAGACTGTCATACAGGTTGTCCTCGATAGCCTCTTCGGTTAACGAGAAACCCAAAGCGATGGTTTCGTGGTTGTAACGAGCGGTCCATGCTTCCTGTGCATTGTCGTAAGCGATGGCTTGGCCTTCGTTCTTGACTGGTGCAGCGGAGAAGCCAGACAGCTTGGTCTCTTCTTCAAACGAGCGCTCGGAACTCTCGATCTCGTAGATTTCCTTGTGCTCCTCGCCATAGCGAGCATACTCAAGACCGAACAGAGCGTTAAGGCCCGGAAGCAGTTCTTTAAGTAGTTGGGCGCGTGAAATAGCCATGGTTTACTCCTTAGACGCCAGCGGCGAGCAGATAGCTGTGGTAACCGAAGTTCCAGCCAACGATCACTTCTGGGTAGCCGATGAACGACACGTTTGCGCCAGAGGTGGCGGTCACAGCCGAACTAACGGTAATCGTAGAAGTGCTGGTCACAACGCCGGTAACAACCAAGTTAGAGAGCGTTGGGAACGGCGCGGTGCTCGAACCAGAGTAGACCGTACCACCAATAGTGAGAGTCATACCCGGTTGAATACCGGTCGTGGAAGCAACGGTGAACGTGGTTGCGTTCGATGGGCTGCTGGTCAGCGTGGTCGCAACCGTAACGGCTGTTTCCTGAACCAACTGAACAACGCGCAAGCAAGGCGAAGTTGCCGAGCCAGTGCCAACCGTCTGAACGATGTTTCCAGCGACCGAGCTAGACACGGTGGGGTTACCACCAGACACGCCCATTGCCGAGTTGCCAGTCGTCGTGCTGCCGCTGTTGCCAGCGACGAGGAAAGCGTTCGTTCCAACGAACCGAGGCGACATGTAACCAACCGTCGTGCCGGTGTTAGCTTGCGTGTTAGCCGAGCCTTGAGCCTGAGTAACAACACATGCCTTAAACAGCGCGGTGGGGTTGTCCATCACATACGCGATCATCCCAGCTTTATTGGTGCTTGCTGCGTAGTATTGACCTTGCAGGTTACCAAAGATGGGGTTGGTTCCGGGGAACTGAGTACCCAAGAACACGCCGACAATATTACCGGCTGCGGCAGCAGACGAGCTATTGGCGTTGTAAGGGGTGATGACTGCGTTACCACCAGACAGACCAACAACGTCACCGTTGAACAAGTTTGTCGCGTAGTTTTGCGCAATCGGAATCATCCGAGTCGAACCTGCGAACGGAATACCGCCCATCAGATTGACCGGCACTAGCCCATAAGGGCCATTAACAACCGGATAAGCCATTTAAAGCTCCTAAAAATTAAGTACCTTTACCGAAGCTCACCGACGAACGCCGTTCTTGGAAAATAGGCATACGCGGATCGCTTTGACGCATTAGATTGTTATCCACCGCCTCAGTCTGCTTGCGGGTCATATCCGCAAAGTATTCCGAACGCTGCTGGACAAATTCAACAGGGGTCTTACAAAGCAAGAGTCCACCAATCTCAATACTGTCTTTGAAGCGGCTATTTGGGTCAGTCATAAACCGAAATTTAGGCTGTTCTTCAATTGCCACAGGCTCCCAACCTTCTCGGAGTTTGCCCGAGATGTTACGTTGGTCAAGCTCATTCAAAGTAGCGGTACGAACCCATCTGTACGCGTATCCCGGCTGTTTGTCCGGGTCCGGTAGAGTCTCTGCGGGTCGCCAGCTTTTGGGGCGCTCCTGCTCGGTCCTAACGGTCATTTCGCGTTCAAGTCTGCTTTCAGCCATTGTTGGCCTCCAATTTCAAAAATTCCTTAGCATATTGCTGTGGAGTAATACCAAGTTTTTTGGCGATATTTGCGGCGGTTCTAGTCAGGACTACTTGTTTGGGAGCAGTGCTGCGTTTGACTGGCGCTACCACCGTACTTGGCCTTGTACGAGGACTTGTCTCGTTTCTTGAAGTGGAGCCAAACTCTTCTGGGAATCGAGCTTTTACTTCTTTGTCGATATTAGCATAGTATTCATCTGTGCCAATATACCCTCTGCCAAACCGAGATTCTAGGTCTTCATGAATCCCTTCTGCAAACCGGCGCATAGCCCGTTTGTTAGGATCTACAAACCATTGGTTCTTTGAAACCCAGTTTGCAACCTTTGGATCTAACTGCGGTTGAGCAGGTTGTTGATACTGTACGTTGTTTTCTTGCGGTTGTACAGTAGGTTGAAAGTTTTTCGCTTTGTCCAGTTTAAGCTGGGCGCGAACCATTTCTTTTTGGGCATCAAGCAGCTTGTCGGAATCACCGGAGTCATACGCCTCCTTGTAATTCTTCTCTGCCTTGTCCAACTCCATCTCGGCGGTAGTCTGATATGTGGATATCAACTCCTTCTCGCCATTATGAAGAATATTCTTCAGCCTGTTGTTTTCATCAAGAAATCGCTGTGCCGCAGAAAGCGCTTCCTGCTGTTCACGTAGTGCAGCTTCCTTGGCTCGACGTTCGTCATGCCAAGCTTTCTTGTACTGCGTAAACTTCTGCTTTACGTTCTTGGAATACTCGGCAGACTCATCAGCCTTCTCAAGATCGTCCTTGATTTCATCAGGCAGTGGGTTAATGTTACGGTCTTCTGGAGGAGCGTCATCAACGATATCAACAGTGATATCACCATCTTCTTCCACAGAAACTTCGACCCTATCTTCTTCCTCGTCAGGGAACTTAAAGTCTTCACCAAATTTAGCCATGACTGTTCCTTATTTACGTTTGATGCCGCGAGGATCGTCAACCGTCCCCTCAACATTGTCGTCGTTAATGATTCGGAATTCCTTCCCGTGAATCACCAAACGTGTACCCGCATTTGGGCGGATTAGGATGAAATCACCCTGTTTGCACCAAGGCCCAGTAGGGAACTTGTTTTTGTCCATGTAACAATCTGGTCCCATAGAGACCACAAATAGGACAGTTGTCAGCAGTTCATCGTATCGAATAGTTTCATCAGCTTTGATGATGCCACTTTCAAACTCTTTCTCTGCTTCAGGGATGGCGCAAAGGATCTTGTAGCCGCTAGGCTTGGGCAATTGTGTTGCCTTGTCATCACTCATCAAGTTCTTCCATTTCGTGCGTCAGGTCTTGCATGAAGGATTTAGCAGTGAGGAGACCTGTAATTTCCCCGCATATCCCTGTGTACTCGTTGTAATCCCTAGCTGCTCTTGCGCCTAGTGACTCTTCGAGATGTTTGACTTTATCGTCAATTCGTTTAGCCATAATCGTCATAGCTTTGTGAAGCTCGTAACTCATTTGGTTTTCCCACTATTAAATTTCTGTTCAGCTTGCCTCTGCTGCTGATCTAACTGTTCACGATGTTTAATGATGTCAACTCCTGCTGAGTGACCCATCTGCTCCTGCTGAGCTTCGCGCTGGAGTTGTTCGCTATACATTTTAAGTGCAGTCTTGGCTCCCTCGACCTCGTGCTGCATGTCGATCTTCTGCTGTTCAAGATCGTGTTGGGCTGTCAACCGCTGAACCTCAACCTGAAGCTGAGCCATTTTCGTCTGAAGGTCGTCGTTATCCTTCTTGGCTTTACGCTGCAAGTCCTGCGCCTTGATATCAAGCTCCTGCTTCTGGAGCATGATGAGAGGATCTTGCGCCATCTCTTGATTTTTCTTCTGCTGAGCCTGCTGCTGGTTCTGCTGCAACATCTGTTGCGCTGCCATCGCCGCTTGCTGAGAGACTTGAACCTCCATCTCTGGAGACATCATTGCCTCATCTTGATCATCCTCGTACGCAGGCAACGTCATACCCATGCGCTGCTCAAGCTGTTTGCGGTACTCCATACCCAGATGCTCCGCAATATGTGCGGACATCGCAGCAGATACTTTCCCCGCAAGCTGCTGATCTTTACTGATTAACTCCATGATGTGCGGATCTTGCACCGCCGCCATGTGTACAGCAATGTGCGCCCTATGATCTTGGTACAAGAACGCTTTGACTGGTTTGCCTTTTAGTACGTTCTGGTTTTCCGTGACTGGATCACGAGGCTTCATCTCATCTTCAATTGGGACCAACTTTTGGTAATTCTTGATCCCCAAGACCTCTAACATCTGCCGATGCAACAATGGCAAGTCGTATAACTGAGGTGCTCCTTGGGCAAGCTGTAGAGCAGCCTGATACTGAACAACCTTCTGGGCCATCGTCGCAGCATTCGGGTCTGACACAGGTATTACGGTCACCATGTCATAGTCGGACTGCTTGGCTTTACGACTACCTTCTTCTGGCTCGTAGCTATACTCCTCGGGCGTATAGTCGCGGATGATGTCTTTGAGGAGCTTAAACTCCTGCTTCATCGCGTAGTGGATACGCGCTTGAACCGCACTCATCATCTTTAGAGTACGTTCTAGGATGGCAAGTGTCGTCCCAACCGGTGCTTGGGCAGACATATCAGAGGTCTCAAGCTGAGCAGAGCCAGCAAATCTGCGGCCTTCTTCAATGATCTGCTGTAGCAATGCCATCAAAGTCTGACTTGGCTCCTTATACGGGAGCGTCATCAGGTTATCTTTGATCGTACCGCTAGGAACGTCTACGTCGCGGAACTCTCCGGGGGAAATTGGCGTGTCATCTCCTTTGGTACGAAGACCACGCGTTTTAAATCCCCCCGGTAGATTGGCAAGGGTTCCGGCATCAACAAGTTGACGAATAATACTAGTGCCAGACTTAGCATAAGCGCCAATAAGATGTATAAGTCCGAAGGCGTAGAATCCAAAGCCCGGAATATACGGGTAGTGAACAAAGTGAGCGCGTTTCTGATATGTTTCATCATCAGGGTTCCAATTCCTTCGGATCGCCAGAATCGTGCTGGTGCTCTTCTCCATCGTAACGATATATGGCAGAGCGATTCCGGTTTCTTCTTTGCCGTCTTTGTGCTCATACCCCGGCAGGTCAAGCTCTACCTGCATCTCCAAGAGTTTGAACCGATTATCTTCGGTCGCACGGAACCCTAACTTCTCAGCAATCTTTTTCTCTATCTCGTCCATCGTCCGGGTAGGTTCACCCAGATCAACATCACGATAGAACCCATCGTGCTGGAGCCGACGTATGTCGTTTGCCGTCTTACGCATCACATGGGTGACGCGCTCCGCAGACTCTAGGCTTGACGCGCCGTACGGCACCACTACGTCTTCAGCCGGGACATACATCGAGACCTGTCGGCCCAAAGCTGGATCAAAATATACTTTCTTGAACGCGTTGCCAGCTAGACCTAGACCCCACAACATCCGTTCATGTTCTGGACGATACTCTTTCATAACGTCCGTTAGCTGATAGTTCATGTCATCACGAACTCGCTCAGCAGCTTTCTTTTTCTCTGGCGTCTCTTTACCGATGATTTGAGTTTTCACCGGCCCTGCTGCCGGGAATGTCTCCATCATGGTCTCAGCTTGGAACTTAACAACGGATTCTGCAAGCAACGGGTGGTACACACCACAAGCTCCGGGCCAAGGCTCCATCCGCTCTTCGATCTTTAAACCTAGCAATTCAAGACCATCTACATAGGTCTGAATCCAATCTTTACGGCTTGAAATATCTGTGTCGTAGTCGTTAATCAGATCTCCAGCAAGCTGCTGCAACTCGCCTTCATCCATATCTTCAGCAAGATTCTTGCTAAATTCATCCTCGTCTACTTCCTGCTCCATCACGATTTCAGTATCACCAACTCTAATGCTTACTGACTCGGGATCTTCAATCTGAATCTCGATAGGCTCTTCATCCCCGGTCAATTGACCTATTCCTTGGGGAACTTGATACAACGCCTTGTCGATAGTCATGCTGTGTCCTTAGTAATATGCGGCGCGTTTGCGTGTTTTGAAGAAGCTAAATACTTCGTCTGGCTCGTCTGACGGCAAACGCAAAAAACCACCCTGCCTGAATCTTAACAGCGCAAGGGTAGTGGAGTCCACCAAGTCATCATTAGCGCCGCTAGGGAAATCATTGCACTCTTCAATAACTTCTCTGGCCCACCTGCGATCAGGGGCATAAACAATACCTGATGCAAACAGGTCGCTTACGGCATTTACCCTTGCTATCTTATCCTGCCCTTTGCCCGGAGTAAACTCCTGACACGGTAATCCCATTCGCCTAAATTCCTGATATAGCGGAGAGCCATTGGACTTCTTCTCCACCATGAACGCGTCAGGCTCCCATTCTTTGTACTCTTCGAGCACCATCTTCTTCAGATCGGGATACTCCATCCGTTTCTTGATGGAATTGAGCAAAATAATGGCGTGATTGTTGGTCTCCTCGTTATAGAAGACCCCCCAAGTTGTAAGCGCGTTGTAGTCAGACCTATTATTGGTCTCCTGCGCAGCGTCTAGACTCATAATTATGAAATCGCACTGCGGCGCATCTTCTCTATCCCAGATTTTCCACCACTCCCTCTTAATTAGCGCCCCCTCTTCAGAAGTGGGGTTCTGCATGTACTGGGCGTTCCAATACCGCACATCAAGAGCAGCTTTTTTGGCTAGAAGTTCTTCAACCGGCCAAAACTCAGGCCACAACGCCTCGTCATTGTCTTTAATCGCTGGGAACTCGACTACTTCCCACTTGTCTACACCATCTTCACGGTTCATCTGCGACACAATCTGACCAGTCAGGTCCAATTTAGACCATCTAGTCATCACAACAATGATTGCGCCACCCGGCATAAGCCGCTGAAGAGGCCCAGACTGGAACCACTCCCAAGCAGGTAGAAAAACGTCGGGTCGTCCGGTTTTGGCCTCTTGTTCAGAATGTGGATCGTCAATAATGAACAAATCAGCGCCCCTACCAGCGAGAGCACCTCCAACACCAATAGCAAAATACTCACCATTGAAGTTCGTACCCCATCTTGAGGCCGATTTAGAGTCAGCCTGTAGTTCTATCTGAGGAAAAATATCCCGATAGTTCTCAGACCCCACTAAGTTACGCACCCTTCGACCGAAGTTCACCGCCAAATCAGCAGTGTGTGAGGACATGATGATCTTTTTCTCTGGGTGTTTCCCCAGAAACCACGCCGGTGCAAGGTAGGATATGAGTTCCGACTTACCATGTCGCGGCGCTATGTTAACTATTACGCGTTTTTTTAACCCTTTGGCTATATCTTCAAAGATCTGAGCCAATTTCAGGTGATGTGGGCCTACTTTGTAGCCCGGATAGACATGTTTTACAAAATCTAGGAACGAATTCTTCGCAAGATCCTGCGTTAGACCCGCTTCGTAGGTTTTGATTAACTCTAAAGTGCGCCTTTTCTGCTTCTCCGGCATTGTCGGGAGAGCTTGCCGCAGCTTAAAGAGCTTTTCAGGAGTTAGTTGCATCGCCCTGCACTATTTCTCTGGCTTCTACATCAATTACTTTGGACTCCAGACTATCCAAAGTGAGCAAAAGCTCCTTCTCAACCTCTTCCATAGTCTGAATCTTGACCGTCATCTCGCTGCGTTTCTTAAACGCATCAACGCCATCGACTTCCCCTAGCTTAGATAGGGCAGAAATACGATTTTTAGAATCTTTGGCGTTCTCGACTTCCATCACTAGCTTGTTGACCACGTACATTTTCAGGTCTGAAAGCTCATCAACGATGGATACGTTCATCTGAGCGACCATCCCTGCAAGATAAGCAAGGGTCTCATTTGGATACCGGCCAAATTCTGGGCGGTGCTTGGGGTCGGTCATCATCTGACGGGCTAAATCGTTGGCCTGATCCACGTTCTCCTGAGTAGGCGTGAGCACCTGACCCGTTAAATCGGCCATTAGCTTCACGACATTCGCACGCATGTTCAGTTCCTGAGTGGGCGTCAACTCAGGGAAGGCTTCCCGCGCGTTATCTGGAAGAGGAATGTTCTCTTCGATGGGAGGGACAATCGTAGTCATGACTGCAAATGTATCACAAAAATATATTTATGCAAGAGGAAGGGGAGGTTTGGGTCCCATAAGGGGGGTCTTTTTTATGGAACAGGGGGTGGGGGTGGGTTGGAAAAAAGGAATTTTGAAGGGTGTAACTTTACATATTATTTGGGGAATTTTTAAAAAATATAGAAATTGGGGGCTTGGCGGTGTGGAGTTTGGGAAATTCGGTGGTTATTTGTGCATGTTCAAGAGTATGAGATGGCGCGGGTCCCATCGCGGCAATCCGGGGGGTGGGGGGCGTACGGGGGGCGTTTCCGGGCGTTTTAGGGCCTCCCCCCCTCAAAACTTTACATTTCGCACAGTTTCGGCTAGTTTGGAATCATGCAGACGACGGACGGATTCGGATGGGCCGGATCTGACGGACGTAGGCATACGTAGGAGAACGTCATGTTCGAGCACAAGCGCGTCGGGGGAATCCACTTCTTCCGAATTGGTCAGTTCGGTTTCTCGTGCTACATCACGAAGAAGCACCCGCCTCTGTTAGGTGAGGCGGTGTTGATTGTGTTTAGTCTCGCGTGTTACGCAGTCGGCGTCTACCAGTTGGCCGACATCCTCAACAACTGGTAATTCAACGGGGGGCCTCGGCCCCCCAACTAGGAGAGAGTCATGAGTGAAGTACAGCGCCTTGCGTTAGTGTGGTGGGATCTGCATAAGTATGCACTGGGACATCGGCCCCGCGATGTCGACACGACGGGTTGGACTGAGGATGATTTCAATAGGGAAATCGAGATGCTCAGTGCAATTGAGCCTGACTGGTTGACTGAAGATGAACCAGCAGTTAACGAACGGCGAGCCGCGAAGAAAGAAGCGCGGTTAGCTAAACGAGTGGTGAGAGAAGAACGGGCAGAGATGCTTGGATTTATCCGCCGCTAATCACCGGGGGCTTCGGCCCCCATAACTTGGAGATGATCATGGATATGGAAAGTTTATTTGATCTGCTGGCATACGCAGTTAGACAGTACGGTTTTGATAGGCATTACAAAGTAGTGCTTGATGACGAAGAGTCGGGACCAAGCATTGATGTATACGAAGGTAAATCAATGATTGCTTATGTCTGGCGTAATAAAGACAAACCAATGCACCGCACGCTTCGCTGATGACTTGGGGTTGGGGCTTCGGCCCCGCCCCTTTTTTGCGGCCCACGGTTCTGATGCCAGTTCTTTGTCGTCGGGCGCGTGAAGGGCGAGTGGGCGCGAGCGGGCCTCCCCCCCGTGGAACTTTACATTAAGCACAGATCTGTTAGATTGAACTCAATGCGATGGATTCCCCGTTGCAGACTTTGGGAGATAGCGATGAGCTACGAAATCGAATACGACGACCTTCAGTCGCCCGAGACCATTCAACGGGCATTGGAAGATTGCAAAGAATGGCTTGGTGCTAAGCAATACAAGAAGGTCTGCAAGATACTTGCAGATGACAAAGGTCGGACTCCTATGAGTCTGATTGTCTTAGGTCTTATGATGCAAGGCATCCAAGGTTATCCAGCCAAAGCGATGATCGATACTTACTGGAATCCACAGCGCGAACTGTTCCAGTAATTAACCGGGGGCTTCGGCCCCCATAACTTGGAGAGAGTGATGCCTGTCATCAGCAAAAAGAAATTGTGGGAAGCGCAATTGCGTGAATATCCCACCAGCGAAAGACTGACAATCTTTGATGTGCTTGATCTCTGCAATGAGAACAATGGCAAACCGTGTGTGTTTGGATTTACCTTCATGAAACTTTGCCTTGCGTTGCAGTATCCAAACGTAGTCTATTACCGGATTCCGTCACCAAATTGGATTCACCATTATTACTATGGTTTCAGGTTTGGGTTAGACGGTAGCCAGTACGCGTCGATGTAACACGGAGGGGCTTCGGCCCTTCCCTTTTTTTGGCCTTGCGTTTTGATGCCAGTTATTTGTTGTCGGGCGCGTGAAGGGCGAGTGGGCGCGCGTGGGTGTAGAGCGGCCCTCCCCCCCGTGGAACTTTACATTAAAGCCGGATCTGTTAGATTGAATACATCGAGACCGGGGTTCAACGCCCTAGTCGGGGCGACTCAGGTCTCGATCATGGAGAATGAAATGGCAAAAACCAAAACGCCTAACGCTATCATCAAGTCAGCAATTGCTCGTAAACGTGAATACAAGCGCAACATGGCCGATGCAATTCGGCACATGCAAGAATTTCGCGGATTGTATAGCCTTATTATCAATTGCATTGATGTAACTGATAACGACATGGTTATAATTGACCAAGAGTCAATTGTGTTTTCTCTTTATAACTTAAGTAGTCTTAAAGACGAACGCCTGTTAAATGGTCTATCAAAAATAATGGACCTGCATATTGTACAGGATCGTGGTACTCACGATTATCCGGGAGCGTTGAACCGGGATTTTAAGTTCGTCATGGATTACATGAAATCCGATTGCACAACGGGTCGGATTTATATCTCGGTAAATGCCTACGTTAGTAGCAGTAGCACCACTTGTCGTAGAGTTCAGACCGGTGTTAGACAAGAACCAGTCTATGCACTTGAATGTGACTGATCAGCCCATCTGATCGGTGGCTCCGGGGCTTTGGCCTCGGGGCTTTTTTTTGGCCCTGCGTTTTGATGCCAGTTATTTGTCGTCGCGTGCGTGA
>Ga0209401_1001298_pt1 | contig 16665 bp, 23 predicted proteins | sample M_140807_MF_Meta_FD_187318 | JGI IMG/M metagenome (GOLD analysis project Ga0209401, IMG submission 187318) | Freshwater microbial communities from Lake Montjoie, Canada to study carbon cycling - M_140807_MF_MetaG (SPAdes) (version 2) | ecosystem: Environmental > Aquatic > Freshwater > Lake...
CGTCAAATCACACGGCCGCAGGTAATCGCAGCGGGGTAGGTCTGTCGCCTTGACGCAACGCGCATTCTAAATGGCATGCACCAGCATGTTTGCCAGCAATGCGGAGTCTCGTTCACGTCTGCGCAAAAATCACAGCCGACATGCTCGCGCAAATGCGCTGGAATCCGGGGCAGGAAACGACTTGTTTTGAAATGCGCCAGAACGAATTGCAATCGTAGTTTTGAGGCAAGACAAGGCGAGATCAGTAATGGACGACGCTTTTGCTGTCGTGAGTGCTCGTATCCTGAAAAACACATTTGCCAGAATCCGTCATGCAAAAAAGCGTTTCGGCCAAAGTACAAAGTTGCCAATAAACCTTGGCAGGGAAAGGGCCTGTATTGCTGCCGTGGGTGCTATGCCGATCACCGATTTGGTGTAGATCGCCCACGTCGCAGATCCGCTCAAAAGATTGTGAGCGCATCTGCCCGCAGCGCGCTAGTTACCTCGCTAAGAAAAAAATGCAAACTGCTTAACGTGCCGCACGACCCTGAATGCACTAGGGATGCTGTGTGCGAAAGAGACAACTGGGTGTGCCAGATGTGTGGGATCAAATGCGACAAGGAGCACCTTGGAACAAATAAGAAACCAAAGCCTACTGCCGCTGAGCACGATCACATGATTGCTCTTACGACACCTGGAAGCCCTGGCAACGTGTTCCCTAACTCGCAGTGCTTGTGTCGCAAATGCAATAATAGAAAACGCACCCGCAGTTGGGGACAAAAGCGGTTTGACTTTGAAGAATCGGGGAAACGATGGGAAAACGGGGCCCGAGGCCGACGCCAACGAAACTCAAAATCTTGCGAGGAAATCCCGGCAAGCGCCGTTTGAATAACGACGAGCCGCAGCCGCCATCGGACGGCATCTCCATGCCGCCTCACCTTGGCGAGGTTGCGGCAGTTCGCTGGCGTGAGCTTCTGCCAATGCTGCAGTCTGTGAAGGTAATGACCACAGCTGACGTTGAGTCACTCGCTCGATACTGCGACACATACGAGTGGTGGCTTGCCACCCGTGCAAAACTCAAACAAGAGGGCGACACGTACCCAATCCTGAACGACAAAGGCGAAATCAAATACATCGCCCAGCGGCCCGAGGTTGCAATTGCCCACAAGCTAGCTGTGCAACTGCGGCAACTTGAGCAGGACTTCGGATTAAACCCGTCGGCCAGGTCATCGCTGAATGTCGAGAATCCGAAAGACAACACAGACGAAGAAGACCGACTCATGTTCGGCTGAGAAGCCGTGCAAGGTTTGTGCCTCGTGCATCGCAGTGCGGTTCTTTGAAAAGCACTTGACGCATGCCAAAGGCGAGCTCGGCGGCAAACCGTTTCTGCTGCAGCCGTGGCAGCGTAACTACGTGCGATCCCTGTTTGCCGAAGAGAACAACCGCAGGAAGGTGCGCACCAGCCTGCTTGCGTTGCCTCGCAAAAATGGGAAGAGCACGCTTGCTGCGGGAATAGCCTTGCGATGCCTACTAGAGCCTGAGCCGGGTGCAGAAGTCTATTCGTGCGCAGCCTCAAGGGATCAGGCTAGGTTGGTCTTTGATACCGCAAAGATCGCGGTTGAGCAGTCGCCAACACTGTCGGCACAGTTAAAGGTGTACCGAAACGCAATCGTGCGAGAGTCAACGCACGCAACGTACAAGTCACTTTCCGCTGAGGCTGGATTGCAGCACGGGCTTTCGCCTCATGCCGTGGTTTTCGATGAGCTCCACGTGAGCAATCGGGAAATGTGGGAAGTCATGCTGTCTGGGCAGGGGGCTAGACGCAACCCGCTGACGGTGGCTTTGACTACCGCAGGCTATGACCGAAAAAGCGTCTGTTGGGAAATCTGGAAATACGCTGAGGCTGTGGCAGCCGGGGCCGTCAAAGACGATACGTTTTTGCCGATGATATGGGCTGCAGATCCTGCTGCTGACTGGAAGCTAGAAAGCACTTGGGCATCTGCTAATCCCAACCTGGGCGTATCTGTGCGGCTCGACTTCCTCCGCAGCGAATGTGCTCGAGCGGTTGAGATGCCGACATACGAAAACACTTTCCGGCAGCTGTACTTGAACCAGTGGACAGAGCAAAGCACAAGGTGGCTGCGGATGGATCACTGGGCGCAGGGCGACAAGCCTTGCCCTGTGGATCTCGCCGGCCGTGAGTGCTGGGCTGGGCTGGACTTGGCCACGACGTTTGACACCACGGCCCTGGTGCTACTGTTCCCGTTGGACAATGGCACGTTTTGGATTGAGCCACACTTCTGGATTCCAAGCGACAACGCACACCAGCGAGAGCGACGTGACAAGGTGCCGTACTTGACGTGGCAGCGGCAGGGCTATCTGACGATGACTGATGGCAACGTCACAGACTTTGACAAGGTGCGGGCGGACATTAATGCGATAGCCAGTAAGTACCGCTTCAAAGCCTGCGGACTAGATCCGTGGAATAGCGCCCAACTTGGGCAGCAACTGCAAGGAGATGGCCTGCCCATGCGAGACTTTCGACAGGGATACGGATCGTTATCCGCGCCTTCAAAGCAACTTGAAAACTTGTGCGTGGCCGGCAGGTTGATACACGGCGGGCATCCAGTGCTGTCGTGGCAGGCTTCCAACGTGGCGATTCAACAGGACAGCGCGGCAGGAAACATCAAACCCAGCAAAGCCAAGTCAACGGAACGCATTGACGGCATCGTTTCGCTCGTCATGGCTATTGGGTTGTGGCAGCAAGCAACTGCGCCGGCCCCTGAGCAACCTTGGGAAATCCACACGATATGATCGCCAACGCCGAGACGCCCGAGAAGTCGTACCGCATCATTGATCTGCGTGGCTCGTACGGCGACGGGTGGAGCGAGTCGCTTGCTCGAGGCCCGGCCGGGGTTCGCATCACGCCCGAAACGGCGCTGATGTGCTCGGCGGTGCTGGCCTGCGTGCGGCTCATTGCCGAGAACGTCGCCACGATTCCGCTGCACCTGTATCGGCGGCTGGCAGAGGGCGGCAAAGAGCGAGCCCGTGATCTGCCGCTGTATCGGATTCTTTCGCAAGCACCCAACGGCTGGCAAACGTCGTTTGAGTTCCGCGAAATGCTGACGGCTCACTGTCTGCTCTACGGCAACGCCTACGCCGAGATCCGTAGCGGTTCCGCCGGGGCTGTGACTGAGCTCTGGCCGCTGCACCCGTCACGCATGAAAGTGACGCAGCTGGAAGACGGCACGCTGCGGTACTGCTACCGCGAACAGAACGGCACCGAGTCGTACTACCGTCAGGATCAGATTTTTCACCTGCGGTGGCTGAGCCAGGACGGCGTGACCGGCATGCTGCCCATCACGCTCTCGCGTGACGCCATCGGCCTGGCCCAAGCGCTTGAGGCTCACGGAGGCTCGTACTTCGGCAACGCCTGCCGGCTGTCAGGGCTCATGGAAAGCGACAACCCAATCACGGTTGAGACTGCTGAGCGGCTGCGTGAGCAGTTTGAGAGAATTCATAGGGGCGCTGACCGGGCTCATAGAACGGCAGTGCTGCCGCAGGGAGTTCACTGGAAGGACGTGCAAGCAAGCAACGAGGCGAGCCAGTTCCTAGAGACGCGGGCGTATCAGACGGTTGAGATTTGCCGTGCGTACCGGGTCGATCCGTCGTACGTGCAGGACAAAACCAAGGTTGGCTACGCAAGCCAAGAGCAGGCCGCCATCGACTTGGTGCAGCAGACGCTGCTGCCGTGGTTTCGCCGTTGGGAGTCCGCCATCACCCGCGACTTGGTGACGCAGGATGACGTGTACTTCGCTGAGTTTGATACCCGTGGCCTGCTGCGTGGCGATTTGGCCGCCCAAGGTGCATGGCTGCAAACGATGCTCACCACCGGCATCTACAGCGTGAACGAGTGCAGAGAGGTTTTGAACATGAACCCGATTGGCCCAGAGGGCGATCAGCGGTACATGCAGATGAACTTGACCACGATGCAGGGCATCGCGGCCGATGCCAGCGTTGGTAATGCTGGCGAGCCTGCCCCGGCCGACAACCTGCCCCAGTCGTACACGGACGATCTGTTGAACGGCACGACGCCGGCAGAGGGGGCCGTCAAGCCCGCTGGCCCGATGCCACGATCTCGCAAACCACGCAAGAAGAAGTGAGCCACATGGACAACATTGAACGCCGCTGCGTTGCCCTGCCGCTGACGATGGAAACCCGAGAAGCCGGCAAGGCGTATATCGGTGGCTATGCGGCCAAGTACAACGTCCGCAGCACGATGCTGGGCACGTTCCGCGAGCAGATCATGCCGGGCGCGTTTACCCGCGCTCTCAAGGAGCAGGCGCACCCCGTCGTGGCGTTGTGGAACCATGACCCTAACTTCGTGTTGGGTTCAACTCGCAGCGGCACGCTGACGGTGGACACCGATGACGAGGGCATGCGGTACAGCGTTGAGGTGCCCGACACGCAACTGGGCCGGGATCTGTCCACTCTCATCGCTCGAGGTGACGTGTGGGGCTCAAGCTTCGCTTTCGTCATTGGCCAGGAGTCGTGGGACAAAGACGAAGACGGCACGGCAATCCGCAGCGTTCATGAGGTGGAAGGCGTCTACGACGTTTCCCCAGTCTTGACGCCAGCGTACGAGCAGGCCACCACGGGCGTAGCAGTTCGCAGCTATGAGCGGTTTCTACAATCGCACCGACCGGCGCTGAAGCTGCCGGAACTTCGACGGGATGCGAAGTCTGAGAAGGCGATTCGTAGGTTTCTGAGGCAGCATGGCCACAAAGTCGGGTGATGTTTGCGGCCACTGCCGCTCTGCACGTCTTGGCGTGTATGCGTCTGTGGAAAAGGCGAACGTCTGCACGCGGTATCTGCGGTGCCCAAACTGCCGGCACACCGCCAAGCAATGCGTGAAGTCGTGCGACATACGCCGACGCTCGTTACCTAACTAGGTAACTACTCAACGCACTCAATCTGCAAGGACTGCCCGGCCCGGCTCTACCGTGCGAATAGGTCACCACCTACCGCACACAGGAGCCACGCACATGGCCGCCAGCAAGGTCAAGGAACTTCTCGACGAACTCGCCGCCACTCTCGCTGAGCTCGGCATGCTCGATGAAGAGGGCGCTGCGGAAGAGGCTGGCGAGAACACGGACGGCACGCCCGTTGAAGGCGAGCGATCCGCCGTTGAGGCCGTCGAGGCCCGACAGGCGAAGTACGACGCCCTGCTTGCCAAGGCTGAGCGGATCAAGGCCGCGATTGCCAAGAGCGAGGCCGCTGAGGCTCGCAAGGCCGAACTGCTCAAGGTTCTGCACCGCGCTGCACCAGTGGAGACAACCGACGTGAAGCCCCGCATTGAGCCGATTTCGACCCGTGGCTACAAGCCCGGCATTTTTGAGTCTCCTGAGATGGCCCACCGCTGCGGCCAGTGGCTCAAGGCTCACTTCGGTGACCGGAACGCCCGGCAGTGGTGCTCGGACCACCTCGGCACTGAGTACCGCGACATGGGCGGCCAGGTGAACAGCCTCGGCGGAAACCTGGTCTTCGAAGAGTTCAGCAATACGATTGTGAGGTTGGTCGAGCGCTTCGGCGTGGCGATGAACGTTTTCCAGAACGTCACCATGTCCAGCGACACCCTTCTGGTGCCTCGCCGTCTGACGGGCGTGACCTCGTACTGGCTGGGTGAAAACTCGACCATCACGACGAGCGACCCGACTGCGACGATGGTGCAGCTGGTGGCCAAGAAGCTGGCGTGTGCCACGAAGGTGAGCAACGAGCTCCTGGCCGACAACGCCATTTCGGTTGCGTCGTGGCTCGCTCAGGAATACGCCACCTCGCTGTCGGGCGCGATTGACGATGCGGCCTTCAACGGCACCGGCACCAGCACCTACGGCGGCATCCGTGGCCTGGCCCAGATCGACGATGGCACTCACACCGCGTCGATTCAGTCGGCGGCAACCGGCAACACCACGATTGCCAGCCTGGACATTGATGACTACGTGGCCTGCTTGGCCAAGCTTCCCCGTTACGCCATCGGCACCTCGGCCTGGTACATGCACCCGAGCGTCTACCACAACAGCGTGCAGCGCATGATGCTGTCGAGCGGCACGGCTGGCAGCGGCACCATCGGTGCCCTGTCGGGCGGCAACACGGCGGCCAACCTCGCCCAGGGGACGCCGAACACGTTCCTTGGCCTGCCCGTCGTGTGGGTGCTCAAGATGACTGCGGCCCCCACCACCGGCACCATCGCTGCCTACGTTGGCGACCTGTCGCTGGCCGGCATCATGGCGGTGAAGTCCGACATGCAGGTTGCGACGAGCACCGATCGCTACTTTGAGGCTGATCAAACGGCGTTCCGCGCCATTCAGCGGCTGGATATCAACGTGCATTCGCTCGGCTCAACCACCGAAGCCGGCCCGGTTGTGGCTCTCAAGCTCGCCTGAACCTGACTCACCCTTCCTAGGAGACTGTGACCCATGAATCATGCCAGCGGCAATAAGAGCGTGACGAAGGCTGCGGCGAGCGTTGCGGCTTCGGCCACGCACTCGCACGAGATTGACACGCTCGGTTTCAAGTATGCGGCCATCGACGTGGTGTACTCGCCGTTCACGGCGGCCACCGCGTCCTACGCCAGCGTGCTGAAGGTGCAGGAGTCGGACGCCAGCGGCTCGGGCCAGGCGGACGTGTCCGGCCTTTCGGTGACTGCTGGTGCCGGCAGCACGACCGGTGCGAGCGTCGGTGCTATCGCCCGGTTCAACGTTGACTTGCGTGGCCGCAAGCGTTACCTGACGGTGGTGACGAGCCCAGGCAACACGGTGGCGGTTGTCACCAACGCCCGGCTGACCAAGGCTGAGCAGGCTGCGTACGACGCGACCACGGCTGGCGTGAACGACTACAAGTCGCTCTGACACTGGACACGCATAGTAAAACGCCCAAGAGCGGGCGGCTGGGTTCGCCCGGCCGCCCGTTTGGCGTTTACCAAGGAGCACTCGTGAAGTTTCGCGTAGGCAACATCGAGCACGACTTGCGAGTCGAGGCCGCGTTCAGCGTGCCCAGGCTCGGCTTTCAAGACAATTTCTTTTGCACGATGCAGAGCCTGCTGCCGCTGAACATTCGCCCAACGAAGTTTACTGGTGCGTTTTGGGAGCAATGCCTAGACCGCGTGCTGCTGGACATGATTGATCGCACCGACTGGGTGCTAGTAGTGGACTTCGACAGCGTCTACGAGGCCGACACCATCCAGCGGCTGATGACGGCTGCCCTAATCAGCGGGTACGACGCTGTGGCCCCGCTGCAGACGAAGCGTGACGAGGGCGTGCCTATGTTCACGCCTGAGGGCCACGACGGCACCATCGGCACGGTGCAGCTGCCGAACGCATGGTTTGAGGCGGTGATTCAGCCCGTTGAGACGGCTCACTTTGGCTGCACGCTTATCCGCTCTTCAGCACTCAAGCGGACGCCTGCCCCGTGGTTCCTAGGCACGCCCAGGCCTGATGGCCACTGGGGCGACGCGCCTGCCGGCGAGGTGACAAGGACGGACCCAGACATCCACTTCTGGCGGCAGTTCAAGGCCGCAGGCAACACGCTGGGCATTGCCCCGCAGGTGGCGATTGGCCACGCGGAGTTGAAATTTACGTGGCCGGGAAGAGACCTCAAACCCGTCTACCAATCGCCTAGCGACTACTGGAACAAGGGTGGCCGCAGGCCGCCCGAGGCGTGGGGCAGCATTGAACACGGAGAAATGACCGCATGAGAGATGACCAAGCACGCATCCGTTTCGTGCGGCCCTACCAAGCGTACAGACGCGGTGACGTGATCGTGATGGACAAGGGGCCTGCCAAGAGCCTTGTGCTGCATGGCTACGCCGTCAATCACGTTGAGGAGCAGCCGCTGCTCGAGGTGGCCACCGTTGAGCGCCGCGACGTGGAAACCGCAGACGCACCGCGTAGGAGAAAGCGCCGATGAGATACCGCAGCCTCGTACGAAATGAAGACGGCGGCACTGAGCCGGTAACGCTTGCTGAAGCGAAGCTGCACCTTCGCATTGATAACACCGATGATGACGATCTGATTTCCGCCCTGATCACGACGGCCCGCCGATGGGCAGAGGACTATTGCGACCGCACTTTTGTTGTTTCGCAATACACGATGTCGCTCGATTCTTTCTACGGGGCCATTGGCTCGCCGGTGCAGTTTGGTTTGAAAGCGGACGGCAACAACATTGAGGGCCGCCAAGGCACTGTGCCGCAGCTGGACATTGAGTTGCCACGCCCGCCTTTGGCTGGAAACCCTGACGGGTTTGAAATAACTGTCACGTACATTCCAAATGCTGGTGGGTCGCGTATTGAGTTGTCGAGTGCGGAATACCGCATTGATTACAACGCCACGCCGGGCGTTATTCGTCCGTTGTACGGAAAGACGTGGCCTAGCCATCTGGTAGACCAGAACAGCGTGGTGGTGACGTATTACGCCGGGCCTGTCGACTACTGGCAAAACGACAATGTTGGCGGGCTAAACATGGCCGCCGTGGCTGCCGCCATCAAAATGATTGTGGGCCACCTGTGGAGCAATCGCGATGCGTCCACGGAAACGGCGCTTTCTGAGGTGCCGTTTGGCGTCAAGGCGATGCTCGACACGCTGCGTTGGGGTAGCTACCGATGACGCTTCGCGCCGGCGACATGTGGACTCGCGTGACGATCCAGCAGGCCACCACCACGAAAAACGAGGTTGGTGAGCCAACGCTGACGTGGAGCACGTTTGCCACTAGATGGGCGTCGGTTGATTCGCTATCTGCCCGCGAGACTGAGCGTTTTGCCGAGACGGTGGGTTTCATGACGCACCGCGTGAAGATCCGCTACCTAGACGGGCTGACGAGTGCCATGCGGATTCAGTACCGCAGCCGCACGCTAGAGATTGGGCAAGTGCTGGAGCGTGACAGGCTTTGGAATCAGGAAATCATCTGCACGGAGAAGCGTGACGCATGAGCCTTCCCGAAGCACCAGAAGCGTTCCTGTACGCCCGGCTGACGAGCCAGACGGCTGTATCGTCGCTCATCAGCACGCGAGTGTATCCGCTCATTGCACCGCAGGGAACGCCCCTGCCGCTTGTCGTGTACCAGCGGACTGCGGTGGAGCGTCCGCAGTCTCTGGCTGGCAACGTCGGCAATCCCGTGGTGACGCTGCAGCTGACCACCTACGGCACGTCGTACACGTCCGTGAAGTCGATTGCTCGAGCGGTACGCCTGGCGGTGGACGGGTGGACGGGCACGACGGCCGGCGTGACGATCCAGCGGAGCACGCTACAAACGGAAGCGGACGGCGTGGACTTGCCAGCCGATGACCAGATGCTGCCGTACTACTCAGTGGTTCAGACGTTTGACTTCCGAATAAATGAGGCGAAGTGATGGCAATGCCAGCCATGAAGTTTGAGTTCCCAGACTTTGAGGAGCTCAGAGAAGGCTTTCGTCAGCTACCGAAAGGGCTGTCTGCTATCACGCAGGGCGCAGCCGTGAAACGTGCGATGCTCCCGGCCGTGGCAGCGTTAAAAGCAAACTCGCCCAAGGGGCCAACCGGCAACTTGGCTAGGGCCGTGAAGATTAAATCTGTGCGTTATGCCGAAAGCGGCACTGGCGCTGCCATTGTCGGATACGTCAAGGCGGGGACTGGAAAAGCAAAAGTTGCTCAAGGCGGCAAAGTGAAAAAGGGTGCAGACAGGGCTTTCCATCAGTTCTGGATTGAGTTCGGAACCAAGGAGCGCAAAGTCAAAACACGATCAAGCCGTGGTTTTATGATTGCGTCCAGTTTTAGAAGCCTTGGGCCTTTTTCCATCCGTCGCCAAAGAATGGTGAAAGGCGGACGCAAGGTCGTGCAGGCCACGCCGAAGTACCCTAAGTCTTTTTTCAAGGCCGCCAAGGCTGGCGAGGTGCTTGTTCTGCCTGCCGTGAAAGCCCAGCACCCTGTGCGGAAGACATGGGAACAGGTCAGCCCGCAGGTGGCCGCAAGCCTTACGAAAGAACTGCGGCAAGGGCTCGTAAATGCTCAGAAACAGCTTGCGAAGTACGCCGCGAAGAAAGCCGCTAAGTCCGGCAAGTAACTGCAAGGGCTGCCCCGTCGTGGCCTAGTTTGTGAGTAGGGCTTTGCCGCCCGCAACTCACTAGGAGAGGCCACAATGCCAGCCGATTCGCAGGGCCAGACTTTCGTTTTTGCCGGTTCCACCTACACCGTCACCAGCGTGAGCGTTACGCCCGGCGGCGATCTCCTAGATTTCACGCACCTGGCTGTTGCCAGCGGCAAGAATCGTCTGTACCAGACGCCCGCCTTGCGAGATGACGAGATCAGCATTGAGTGCTTTGCGGCCACCAACTCGACGGTGACGATTGGCACCAGTGGCGCTATGAGCTTTGCCGGGTTCACGGGATACACCGCCACGGTGTCTTCTGTGAGCGTGGCCTACGCCGTAGGCGAGCTCGTTAAGACCAGCTACACCTTCAAGGTCCAGGCGTCGTAACGACGGGAGGCCGTCGTGGCGTTTGTCTCTCAAGGCGCAACCGTTACCTGGAAAGGGCCGCCGGGTACCACCAGCTCTGCGCTCTCCGAAGTCGTGTCTATCTCCGTGGACGGCGTGTCTTCGGATGTCGTGGAGATCACGCCCAAGTCGTACACGTTTCGAGACAAGCGATTCAGTCCCGCAGATGGCGACTTCGGCACTGTATCGATTCGATGCCGTGGCACGAATCTGATGAACACGTCGTACGTCACGATGACCGGCGCACTTTCAATCACGGCCCCCGGCGCGTCGTTCTCGTCTGGCAAGTCCATCCTTCAGTCGCTTGCGTGGAATGCTAGCGTGGGTGAACTGCAGGAATGGACCGCAGTGTTCAAAATCACGGAGTGACGAATGAGCCTTGCTGAAGAAATCCTTGCCGCTGATCAGTCTCAGTCTCTCAAGGTGAACGTGCCTGAGTGGAAGTGTGACGTGTGGATTCGCACGCTGCCGCTGGGCGAGTTGCAAGCGTGGGAGCTTGCCTGCCTTCGAGCCAAGGGCGACGGCATTGACGATTACCGCACGCGGTACTTGTGCAAGTGCCTCGTTGACGCGGATGGAAAGCCGCTCTTCACCAGCGAGCAACTCAAGGGACTCAGCGGCACAGTTGGTGCGCGGCTCTTCAAGATTGCTCAGAGGCACAACGACTTAGACGAGAAGGAGATTGAGGACATCGGAAAAAACTCCTAGCCCGGCCGCTGGATGCCTTTGTGTATCTGCTGGCCGGGACGCTGGGACGAACTGTTGAAGAGCTTGGCCGCACGATGAGCGTGGCTGAGTTCAAAGGTTGGCTTGCAATGCACAGATACGTGGCACCTTTGGATCTCGGAGGCTGGCGGCAGACAGGACGAATCGTGGCGGCGACTCTGGCCCCATACACAAAAGGCAGGCCGCCAAACGAAGAAGACTTCATGCCGATTGAACGGCCGCCAATGACTGGCGCACAGATCGCAGCGGAACTCTCAAAGTTGAATCGGTGACGTATGGCAACAACTCTGGCACTGGCGATGCGGGCAAGCATGTCCGCAGGCGGCGTTGTGTCTGGTGCCAACCAAGCCGCCAAGGCTATGGACCGGCTGGGCGATCAGGCCCGCAAAACGTCTAGCGACCTGTCGCTTATCAAGAACATTGCCATTGGGGCCGTGGTTGCCAAGGGCATTGGCATGGCCGCCGATGCGTTTATGTCGGCTGCTCGAGCGGCTGGCAGTTATGCAGCCAGCGTTGCTCAGGGCGTGGATGCCATGAACGACTTGGCGCAACGAACAGGCATTGGCGTTGAGTCGCTGCAAGCGTTGCAAATGGCCGCCAAGTTGTCTGGGATTGATGACGTAACCGGGGCCGTGCAAAAGCTTGGCGTTGAAATAGGCCAAGCAGCAGAGAGCGGAAAAACCGAAGCGTTCACGAAGCTTGGTTTGGACTTCCAGCAACTGCAGGCGATGGCCCCGGAAGATCAGTTTAAGGCCATCCAAGCCGCCATTGCTGCCCTGCCAACACCAGCAGAGCGTGCAGCTGCCGCCGTTTCAATCTTCGGCAAGGCGGGCGTTGAGCTCTTGCCTCTGATGAATCAGAACCTTGCCGAAGTTGAAGAGCGAATGCGGCGGCTAGGGGCCATCGTAGGTGATGACCAGGTGGAAGCCATCGGCGGCATGAATGACGCCCTAGACATGACCAATGCCATGTTCGACGGAATTATTGGCAACGTCGTTGGCAACCTATCCCCAATCGTGGAGTCGCTGGCTGAAGAGGTTATGTCCATGGTTGAGTCGTTCAACATGGCAAACCAAGACGCTGGCGGAATCGCTGGCGTCATTACTGATGCCTTGCTGGACATTGCCGACTATTTGGCTGGCACGTTCGACAACGCCGTGGCTGGCTTTCAAGGGTTTGGCGTTACGTTGCAGGAAGTGGGGGCTGTGTTTGAGTTCACTGGCAACGTGTTTACTGCTGTCTCAGAGATTTTGCGGGCAGGGTTCAATCTGTTTCAGATCGCCGGCAACGTGCTGGCCATTGGTCTAGGCAAGTTCCTTGAGGGCATCGGCTCGTGGGTGTCTGATGACTTAGAGAAGGCCGGCAAAGATTTGGCAGCAAACGCTGAGAAGCAAGCGCAACAGAACTCACGAGAAATGGAAGGTGCCGCGTCTAACGCCGGCGCAGCAGCTAGCCGTGCCGTGTTTGGCGGCAACTCTTCGCAAAGCGCGTCGGAAGGCCCGGCGGGGCGTGCTGTCAACCGCGCACGCGATCGCATGAACGACCCAGAGGCTCGCGCTGAGCGTGAGCGAGCGCGCGAGCAGAAACAGCGAGACGACAAGGCTGCGAGAGAGGCCGCAGCTGCGGACGCTAAGGCTAAGAAAGACGCCGAAGACGCACGCAAGCGACAGGAAGAGGCAGCCAAGAAAGCCGCCGCCATTGACGAGAAGATGGCCGGGAAGCGCGGCGACATTGGCGACATTCTTTCTGAGCGTGCTGCCGCCCTCGGTGGCAAGTCCAACGAAGCCTTGAAGGCAAACGACGTTCGTTCCAGCGAGGGTATGGCTCAGTTCCTAGCCCTGGCCACCGGCCGCGAAGATCCCGCCATCGCTGAGTACCGCAAGCAGACGCAAAAGCTTAACGAGATCCGTGGTGAGCTTCGGGCCTTGCAACAGGAAAAGGTGGACATCCTGGGGGCTGCTGCCTAATGGCCGCCATCTCATTCACCGAGCTTGCCACCGTCGCCGCTTCGCGGAAGTTTGGCGAGCCGCCCGTATTCCAGCGCAAGTTTGTCGTTGAGGTGGATGACCCAACGACGAAACAAACCGACATTGCCAACTACCCTGGCGTGGCGTTCCTGAGCCCACACCCAGAGGCGTCGTACTGCAAGGCAATGAACGTCAGCGTAGCGAACTACAACGGCTCACGCTGGCACTACGAAGTGACGTGGGACTACGAACTGCCGAAGCAGGCGAACGTAGACCCCAACCCGCTGGCTCGAGCAGACATCTGGAAGTGGTCAACCGGCGGACTGCAGGTGCCGGCGCTCTATTACTACGAGGGTGACACGCTCGCGCCACTTCAAAACTCTGCCAACGATTTCTTTGAGGGTGCCACCACCGACATCAGCACGCTGCAGGCGTCCATCAGCGGCAACCGTGCCACGTTTGACTACGGCTTGGCAACGACGGTGACGAACTCCGTGAACTCTTCCCCGTACCTTGGCGGTGCTGCCTATACGTGGAAGTGCTCTGGCATCGCAGCCAACCCGGCCGTCGAGGTGGTGAACGAAGTTGAGATCCGCTACTGGCAAGTCGAGGTGACGCTGGAGTATCGCCCTGACGGCTGGCCTTTGCAGCTGCCAAATATCGGCTGGAATTACCTGAGTAGCGGCACGAAGAAACGGTGCTACGTCATCGACACAGACAGCGGCGACAAGGTGCCGTCTAGCAATCCGCAGCCGCTCACCACGGGCGGTGCCATTTCCACAGGTGCCCCCACGGTCTTGGTTCGCCGCGTTCATAAGGCGGTGAACTTCCAACAGTATTTCGGAACGCCAACACAGCAGTAGGAGCAGCCATGCCTGACTTAACGTGGAACATCAACGCCCAGGTTGCCCGTGGCAATCTCAACCAAGCCCTGGTGGCGTCTGGCGTCACTGCTGACTGCAGCGCCAGCGGTATCAACACGATGACGCTCACGCCGGGAACGAACGCTGCCGGCACGGTGGCGATCACCACGGCCACGATGAGCAGCGTGGGCTTGTTCTTCGCCCGCAACCTGTCCACGGTGTCCACAGCAACCGTTTCTTTCGGCCAGCTATCCGCAGGGGCTCTCGTCCCTTGCGTGTCTCTGAGGGGCGGCGAGGCTGCCGTAGGGCGTCTCGCTGCTGGCAACTACGCGGCCCAGGCCAACCTTACCGGCACGCAGCTGGTGATCAGCATCGTCGAGGGCTGAGCGTGTCTGAGCAGGGAGCAAGCAACGGCGCAGGGCAGGCGGCTGGCAAGTCGTTTGTGTCGTTCTCTCGCCCGGCGGCGCAGCGTATCGCCAAAGTAGTACGCACCGTCGAGGCCGGGGACCGGAACCAGCCGGGGCTCACGTTTGACCATCCGCAGTTCGGCGGCGTCGCTTTGTTTCGCACCGCCACGTTTACGGGCTCGTGGTCTATCGGTGGCGTGAAGAACGTCACGTACAAGTACATGTCTGGCACGGCAAACGCCACCAACGACTTGATGAATCTGCCCAGTGCTGGCACTCGAAACTGCGTCATTGGGCGAGAGGGCACCGCCTGGCGGCTGATCAACTGGCAGTGGGACATGAACTACGCCGTGACTGACGTGACGCTCACGACGGCGGCCCTGCAGTTCACGACAAAACCTTTCGGCGCTGTGTCCACTGCTACGCAGTCGTTCTCTGTCTCCGTTGCAACGTGCGCCACCGCGTGAGTTAGCCATGCCGCTGTACGTGCAAAACGGCAAACTGATTCAAAAGGCCGGAGCGTTAGGGATTAGCGCAGGTTGCTGTTGCGGTGCTCCTCCTCCTGGCCCGCAGTGCTGCTGCGACGAGACTGGGTTTCGCGTTCTTAACGAAGGAGACGAATGCACCGGCAGCCAGTTTCCGGTGCCTGACCCCACACCAACTATTTCTCTTGTCTTTGAATGGTGCGGCCTGACTGCCGAGCGCGTGATTCAAGGCAACGAGGACTCTTATTACGCTACAGAGAACGTAGACTTCTACGTTTGCGACACAACCGGAAGGTACGGAGAAGGAGTTGCAAGCTACACGCAGGCCACCAGAAAAAACATTAGCGTGTACATCTTTCCTGGCAATCCAAATTTAGGATGCGGGTACAAGCAGCATTTCTTCGTAAGCGGTGAGTTTAACGGAGTTGGTTACCAGTCTGATGGCGCTGGAGGATTCTTTGGCAGAGAAAATATAGTTGTTAGTGAAGTGTATGACTGCTATTTATCTCAATGCTACGACGGCAGTGAGCCAGACATTTCTATGGATTTGTTTAGCTTCACCACAGATGACTCATGCGGCGGCACTGGAAACTTTAACCCGTGTAAGTTCACGACTCCGGAGCTCACTGTGGTGGGCGCACCATGAAACTTCGCGCCTTTGACGTTGCGTTTCGTGCCGTCCAGCGTGGTTACACGCTAGACGAGATCCGCCCGTGCCTCACAAATCACTTGGGCGGCGGCGTGTTTGAGGTAGACGTTGACCACCCTTCGTATCCCAGAGTGGCAAAGGACGGCTACAGACATCACGGATCACTTCGCGAGTCAGCAAGCAAAATGCTGGCCGAACTGTGTCACGCTGGCGTGTTAGAGCCGCCAAAGGCTGGCCTAGGTGACATGGTGACCGCAGGGCTGTCTGCCATAGGCATTACCAAAGATCGAGTAAGCAAGGCGATCGGCCGCCCGTGCGGCTGTGCCAAGCGAGCCGAGCAGCTAAACGAACTAGGCCGCCGCGTCGGCATCGGTTGACGCCCCAGCTACGGTGGAATGCGAAAGGGCGAGCCGTGGCAGACGATCACGTTTTCACGTTGAACGGCGACGAGCGTTGGCTGCTGCGTTTCACCACGCTCAAAGGCGCTGCCTACGGCTACACGTTCAGCCAGAAGAGCAAGCACCCACGGATCATCCTTGACGCTCGCATGCGTGGCCGCAAGAAGCTCGAGGTGTTAGTGCATGAGTTGCTGCACGCTCTGAATCCGACGCAGTCTGAGGAGCACGTAGAGCAACAGGGCAAGGATATTGCCCGCGTGCTCTGGAGTCTTGGATACCGCGAGGTGACTGATGGGCCGTAGCTCTGGCACCTTCCGCCGCAAGAACGCATCAGACCCGTGGAACGTCACGAGCCTTGAAGGCAGCGTCACCCGCATCGACTTCAATCAACGTCTCTGGGTGCTGCTCTCTTCGGATTGGCACTGGGACAGCGTGAAGTGCAACCGCGAGAAACTCACGGCGGATCTTACGAAAGCCCGTGAGTTGAACGCCGCAGTGCTTTCCATTGGCGACCACTTCGACGCGATGGGTGGCAAGTACGACCCGCGAAGCAATGGCAAATGGGACGTTAGGCCAGAGTTCCAACGTGGCAACTACTACGACGACATCGTGACGCAGTGCGCCGAGTACCTTGAGCCGTACCGCGAGCAGATGGCACTGATAACGCC
>Ga0209401_1001299_pt1 | contig 16657 bp, 20 predicted proteins | sample M_140807_MF_Meta_FD_187318 | JGI IMG/M metagenome (GOLD analysis project Ga0209401, IMG submission 187318) | Freshwater microbial communities from Lake Montjoie, Canada to study carbon cycling - M_140807_MF_MetaG (SPAdes) (version 2) | ecosystem: Environmental > Aquatic > Freshwater > Lake...
GTGATAGTTTTATGCAATAGCGACATAAGGTTTATGTTATTGTCGGGTATATCTTTATCAGCCACTATGCAATGGGGGATATGCTTTTTATGGATTGTTTTTTAGGCAATTGCGTGATAGTTACTTATGCTTTTTATAATGACTATTTTATATACCACCTTTAGGCTTTGTAATCACATCGTTATAATCCCTATTATGACAATTTTATTACAATAATCTATAGCATCGTTATCAGTTTCATTATAGTTATTTTCGGCATTATAGTTATTGCCGCTAAAATCGTTATGCCGCCAATAATAATACTTTTCTCGATGATAGTTATTGGGCGCATAAGCGGTCGTTATTAATTCTGGTACGAGTCGTTATAGCGTCTGGTACGACCCTGCGTGGGCCACCGGGGGATGGCGCGTTAGTGTGTATGGCATCGTACACAGAAGGGTAAAATTGACCTGTTAACCACTTTGCATTTTGGCTAGTGTGTATATGGTCGGCAACACAACAAAATGTTTCATGTGAAACAATGAAGATGAGAACAATTCTTATTTGGAAAACACATATCTATTGCTTTTGTTGTATAAATGAGACATTCTGGAAAGTCTTTACTACACATCCCTTTCTTTTTACTATAACATCTACATAGTTGATGTAGACAATATTATTCTGTAAAATTGAATAATTATTTTATACATTTTTATATGCTGATGTTACGCTGACAGCAACCTACATAGATCATTATAATGGAACAACAAAAAATATTTAGAACAAGAAAAGAAGTAGAACAAACAGGAGAAGCTTTTGTTTTTCCATATTCTGTTGTTTCAGAAGCATATAAACTATTGCATGAAGGAAAAGAAACAAAAATACATCTACCACATAGTGATGTTTATTTTGTTAGAGCTGCACTGGAAAGTAAGAGTGGTTATTTCTTTCCTTTAGATGTTTTAGAAGAAGCCATGCGAATGGAAGGCTGGAAAGAACAAAGACATGTTTATTTAGGAAAGAGTTTATAAACAGTTTTTGTTATTAAAAATAGGGGGCAAAATTGTCAATCGACTACCACGGTAAGACGTTTCCGGGTTATAACAAGCCAATCAAATCTGACCGCGAAGGGAAGGTTGGTATGGTGTTAGCAAAAGAGGGCGAGCAAATCAAACTCATCCACTTCGGCGATTCCTCAATGGGGCATAACTACAGCCCAGAAGCTAGAGCAGCTTTTAAAAGTAGACATCAAAAAAATATAGACAAAGGCAAGATGTCAGCAGCATATTGGGCTGACAAACAGCTTTGGAAAAAAGGTGGAGATGTTAAACAACCTCCTTCTTCACAGAAGAAAACATTTGGTAAATAATTTATAGGAGTTTTTATGGAAAAGTGGGAAAGGCTTAATGAGCTAGAACAAGAACAAGAAAAGCTTAAAAAAGAATATAGAAAAAAAAGCAATCTTCCTATTGGTGGGGCATCCACTGCAATGGGAAGTGGTCCATTTGCTTCTAGAAAAGAAAAAAAAGATATGGAAAGCGCATATGACAAACTTCAAAATATGCGAGAACAGGAAATTGAAAACAATGCTGTAAAAATTAAAGAATTAAGAAAAGAAGTTTATGGCACTACTAAAAGCAATCCTAGCGAGGAAGATAAAAAACTAGCCAAGGATGATGAGATTAGACAAATGAGATTTAGGAAAGGTGGTGTTGTTAAGAAAGCCCACAACAGCAATCGTACTTCTCAATCAATGCAGTATAACTCTATTGATATGGGTAAATTTATGAAAAAGGCCAAATGAAACTCTCTCCTCAAGTTGCTAAGCAAATGGGAAAGAAAACTGCCATGATGGGTAGTGAAGTGAATAGCCCCGGTATATTTCCCATTAATATGGTGGAGCCTCATTCAAGGCTTAACAAAGGAGGTAGTGTTATGGAAGCTAATAAACGCCCAGAAGATTTTCCTAAAACAATAAAGGAAATGAGAGAGGCTGAAGAAAAGAAAGCTAAAGAAAGACCAGCAGATTTTCCTAAGACAATAAAGGAAATGAAAGAAGCTGAAGAAAAAGAAAAGAAATATCGGAAAGGTGGTGTTGTGTATGCTAATTGCGGTGCTTCAGTAAAGCCAGCGCAAAAAGCTAAAAAATAAAAGTCTTTTAAGGAGATAAAAATGGCTGTTGGCGAAAAGAAAACTGATGCTCAGAAAGTTGCTGATCTTAGAAAAGCTGCTGAAGATAAAACTCTTCCTCAAGCTGTTAGAAACACTTATCTGGACAGGGCAAACGAGATTGAACGCTCTGGCTATGAGAAGATGAAAATGAAAGAAGGCTTGAATATGGCTAAAGGTGGAAAAGTCCCATCAAAAGCAAAAGCAAAGCCAGCAATGGCTGTTATGATTGGTCTTTCTCCAACAAAGAAAATGGCTAAAGGTGGCATGGCTATGGTCGAAAAAGGTGGGAAAATGGTTCCTAGTTTTGCGGCTGATGGCGTAGGCAAAATGGCTAAAGGTGGAAAAGTATCTGCTCCTATCAGCGAGTATGGCGGCAAAGAGAAATATCCTTCAAAAACTGCTATGATGAAGCATGAGAAGAAAGAGCCAATGAAAATGGAAAAGAAAGAAGGTATGATGGCTAAAGGTGGTGCTGTAAAGAAAAAGCCTATGAAAGGTATTATTAATAAGTTTGTCTAAATGATAACTGTATACCCTGAGTTAGGTAGTAGCAACACCACTGCTGTAAATGTAAAGCTTCCTTCCACTAGCAGCGATGCTTTTGGAAGGCTTAGAATTTCAGAAGCTTTCACTCTATTTGATTCATCTCATAGATACGCAGATAACGGGCTGTGGGTTGAAAGTATTACAGGAACGGCTAGTTCTTCTTTTTCAGCAAATGAAGGAGTTGTAAATCTTTCTGTTGGTACAGTTAACGGTAATCAAATCATAAGAGAAACTGTACGGGTGTTTGCTTATCAGCCCGGAAAAAGTTTACTCAATATGAACACATTTGTCATGGGGGCTGCTAAAACAAACTTAAGACAAAGAGTGGGATATTTTGGTAATGATAATGGTTTTTATTTAGAAAGAGAGGGAAGCAACGTCTATCTTGTAGAAAGAAGCATTGTCACTAGCTCTGTTGTAAATACCAGAGTAGCGCAAGCAGATTGGAATCAAGATAAACTTGACGGCACTGGGCCTTCTAAAATTACATTAGACCTGTCTAAAGCTCAAATTTTATATTCGGACATGGAATGGCTAGGGCTTGGCACTGTTAGAATGGGATTTGTTATTGATGGAGTATTTGTACCAGCGCATAATTTCCACCATGCCAATCTTGTAACTACAACATACATTACCACTGCTTCATTGCCTTTGCGTTATGAAATGACCAACATTGGTACTACAGCAAGTAGCAGCACGTTAAAGCAAGTTTGTTCCACTATTATTTCAGAAGGTGGTTATGAACTTAGAGGACTTCAACAAGCTGTTGGTACACCAATTACTGCTAGTAGGAGTACATTGGCAAGCGGTGCTTTTTTACCAGTAGTTAGTATTCGTCTTAAATCTACTAGACTTGATGGTATTGTTATTCTTACTGCCATTAGTCTATTAGGAGACGGTAGTAGTAATAATTATAATTGGCAAGTACAAGCAAATTTAACTACTACTGGTGGTACATGGATTAGTGCTGGTGCTAATAGTAGTGTTGAATATAATTTAACAGGAACCGCCATTACTGCTGGTAGAGTTTTGGCTAGTGGTTTTTTTGAAAGCACTAGACAAGGTAGTACAAACGTAGACATTCTTAAAGAAGCTTTGTTTAAATTTCAACTAGAAAGAAATTATTTTACTTCTACTCCATATGAACTTGCTTTGGTAGTGGCAGGAGGGAGTTCTGGTCAACCTGTTTATGGGTCGATGGATTGGGAAGAAATTAGTAGGTAATTATGTCATCATTACGCGACAGAACACTAGGAAAAGTATTGACTACATCTAGTCAAGACATCTATTCTATTCCTAATAGTTTTATTTCTCATATGGACTCTATTATTATTAGTAATGTTACTAGTAGTAGTGTTACATTCACTTTGCAGTGGTATTCAGCAACAGACGCTGTAACATATAGCATGTTTTATAATAGTGTATTACCAGCTAACACCACCATTCAAATTACAGATCCTCTTATTCTTCAAGCAGGAGATAAACTTAGAGGATTGTCTAGTGCAAATAGTTCTGTTAATATTACTCTTCGCGTTCAAGAAGAATATTCTGTAGTTAATTAAGGAAAAAAAGTGGCTACTAAGAAAAATTGGATTGCAGACGCTATCGAAAAACCCGGTGCTTTGCGTAAAACTTTAAAAATGAAAAAAGATGAAACAATTCCTACAAAACTTCTCGAAAAAGCTGCAAAAGGTGGTGGAAAAACTGCTAAACGCGCAAGGCTTGCTATCACGCTTAAAGGAATGAAAAATGGCTAGAGAACTTAATGAGAAACAAAAAAAGTTTCTCTCCGTATTGTTTGATGAAGCTGGCGGCAATCCTCTAATTGCTAAACAACTTGCTGGATATACTCAAGACTACAGCACCAGAGAAGTTGTTAGCGGTTTGAAAGATGAAATTGCTGAAGCTACACAACTATATATTGCTATGAATGCGCCTAGAGCAGCAGCAGCAATTGTTAGCGGTATTGTTTCTCCTACAGAATTGGGAATTAAAGAGAAGCTTAACGCTGCTAAAGACATGCTAGACAGGGCTGGCTTTACTAAGACAGAAAAAGTGCAAGTTGAAAGCACCAATGGTGTTATGATACTGCCAACTAAGGATGTTTCAGAAGACTAAGGAGTGTTATGGCTGAGCGAGGACTGGGGAAGTGGATATTGCCCCAACCTAAAAACAAAGAATACGTTAAAATACCAAGGATAAGCAGAACAATTCCGTTTGGATATAAAGTTGAACATAAAGATGATGAGTGGCTCATTCCAATTCCTTCAGAACTTGAGGCTTTGGAGCAAGCAAAGAAACATTTAAAGCAATATTCATTACGGGAAGTGGCTAATTGGCTAACAACACTAACTGGTCGACCTATTTCCCATGTTGGTTTATCAAAAAGAATAAAAAGTGAGCAATCCCACAAAAGAAAGTCTGCAACGTACCGCAACATTGCCCGAAAATATCAAAAAGCCCTCCAGAAAGCGGAACAGTACGAAGAAAGAATCGGCACAAAGCCCTCAGAGTTCTTTGAATCAGACATCTGGAAAGCCATCAATAGTTTCGATCCAACCAGAGAGCATTAAAGAGCAAGAGCAAACACAAAATGTCATCTTTAAACCCAACGCAGGACCGCAAACATCATTCTTGGCAGCTAATGAAAGAGAAGTGTTATATGGGGGTGCAGCAGGGGGCGGTAAGTCATATGCAATGTTGGCTGACCCTTTACGCTACTTGGGTCACCCTCAATTTTCTGGCCTTCTCTTACGCCATACAACAGAGGAACTAAGAGAACTTATCTGGAAAAGTCAAGAAATGTATCCACAGATATACCCCGGTATTAAGTGGAGCGAAAGAAAGATGCAATGGCAAGCGCCATCTGGTGCAAGATTGTGGATGTCATATCTAGATAGAGACGAGGATGTACTTCGATATCAAGGATTGGCGTTTAGCTGGATTGGTTTTGACGAATTAACGCAGTGGTCTACTCCGTTTGCATGGAATTACATGCGTTCTCGCTTGCGTACTCCCGCTAGTGATTTGCCTATTTTCATGCGAGCAACAACTAACCCCGGTGGTCCCGGCCATTCATGGGTTAAAAAGATGTTTATTGATCCAGCACCGGCTGGTAAAAGCTTTTGGGCAACAGATATTGAAAGTGGATCAACACTACAATATCCTGTTGGACATTCAAAAGAAGGATTGCCGCTGTTTAAACGTAGGTTTATACCTGCAATGTTAATTGATAATCCTTACTTGGCTGAGAGCGGTGATTATGAGACAATGTTGTTGTCTCTTCCAGAATATCAAAGAAAACAATTACTAGAAGGTAATTGGGATGTTGCTGAAGGAGCGGCATTTCCTGAATTTAATAGGCAAATACATGTTGTATCCCCTTTCGACATACCTAAAAATTGGACAAAGTTTCGTTCGTGCGATTATGGTTACGGGAGTTTCAGTGCTGTTGTGTGGTTTGCCGTGTCCCCTTCTGAACAACTTGTGGTATATAGAGAGCTATATGTCAGAAAAGTATTGGCAAAAGACCTTGCCCATATGGTGTTAAGAGCAGAAGAAAATGACGGTACTATTAGATATGGTGTATTAGATAGCAGTTGTTGGCATAAAAGAGGCGACACTGGGCCTTCTTTAGCAGAACAAATGATATTAGAGGGTTGTAGATGGCGACCGTCTGATAGAAGTGCTGGTAGTAGAGTTAGTGGTAAAAATGAATTGCATAGGCGTTTGCAGTTTGATCCGTTTACAGAAGAACCGCGAATGGTTATAACAAGCAATTGCACAAATCTTATTGCACAATTACCAATACTTCCGTTAGATAAAAAGAATCCAGAAGATATTGATACGCATGCTGAAGATCACTTATATGACGCTTTGCGTTACGGAATTATGAGTAGACCTAGAAGTAGTTTGTGGGACTATGATCCTTTAGCTTCTAGACATTCTGGAATGAAAATTGCAGATGCCACATTTGGATATTAGGAATAAATAATGGCAGATATGATGACTGATAAACAATTGGCCCTAGATGATATTTCTGATGGGTCTTTTGCTACACCAGAAGCTCAAAGTGTTATTAGTTTTGTTGAACAAAGATATAGCAAAGCTGAAGAAAGCAGACGTAAAGACGAAGACAGGTGGTTGCGAGCCTATCGCAATTATCGTGGTATTTATAGTTCTGATGTTCAATTCACTGAAACTGAAAAATCTCGTGTATTTATTAAAGTGACCAAGACAAAAGTATTGGCTGCTTACGGTCAAATTGTAGATGTTCTTTTTGCAAATAACAAATTTCCTCTTAGTGTAGATCCATCTGTCCTTCCAGAAGGCGTTGTTGAGGCTGTTCATTTTGATCCAAAAGAAGCCCCTACCAATCAACCACCGGCTCCTACATCTCCAACTGAAATCCCTTTTGGAGAAGAAGGAAGCGCCGGTATTGGCGCAGGGTTTGGTCTTGATCAATTGGAAACCCTTTTGGGATCGCTTAAAGAAGATTTGGGAGACATTCCCAATCTTAAAGAAGGTATTGGATCTACACCAACAGCAGCAACTTTCTATCCTGCAATGGTTGCTGCAAAGAAAATGGAAAAGAAAATTCATGACCAGCTAGATGAAAGCGGAGCAACTAAACATTTGAGAGCAGCGGCTTTTGAATGTGCTTTGTTTGGCACTGGCGTTATGAAAGGACCGTTTGCAACAAATAAAGAATATCCAAGATGGGGTGAGGATGGTAAATACAATCCTAGTATCAAGACAGTGCCAGAAGCTTCGCATGTCAGTATATGGAACTTCTATTGGGACCCGGACACAAACAACACTGAAAACTGCCAATACGTCATTGAAAGACATAAGCTTAGTCGGACCCAACTTCGCGCTCTTAAACGCCGCCCCTTCTTCAGAGCCAATGTCATCGACAACATTATCGAACAAGGCGAAGGCTATGTTAAGAAGTATTGGGAGGACGATATCCGTGACTACCAACCAAACTTTGGGGTTGATAGATTTGAAGTGCTAGAGTATTGGGGCAATATTGATATTGACTTGCTGGAAGAAAATGACATTAATATTCCAGATGAATATCAAGAGCTAGAAGAACTTCAAGCAAACATTTGGTTTTGTAATGGAAAAATCATTAGATTTGTACTTAACCCGTTTAAACCAGCAAAGATTCCTTATTACGCTGTTCCGTATGAACTTAATCCATATTCACTTGCTGGTGTTGGCATTGCAGAGAATATGGAAGACACCCAAACCCTAATGAATGGGTTTATGCGTATGGCTGTAGATAATGCTGTTCTTTCTGGTAATTTGGTTTTTGAAGTGGATGAAACCAACTTGGTTCCGGGTCAAGACATGCAAGTGTTTCCCGGCAAAGTGTTTAGAAGACAAGGTGGCGCACCGGGACAAGCTATTTTTGGAACAAAGTTTCCCAATGTTTCGCAAGAAAATTTGCAACTTTTTGACAAAGCTAGACAGCTTGCAGATGAATCAACAGGTATGCCTTCCTTTGCACATGGACAGACAGGTGTAAGTGGTGTAGGTAGAACAGCATCTGGTATTAGCATGTTGATGAATGCCGCTGGCGGCAGCATAAAGACAGTTATTAAAAACTTTGATGACTATTTGCTTTCACCAATTGGAAAAGCATTCTTTAGTTTTAATATGCAGTTTGACTTTGACCAAACCATCAAAGGCGATCTAGAAGTTAATGCTAGAGGTACAGAAAGCTTGATGGCAAACGAAGTGAGAAGTCAACGGCTTATGCAATTCTTACAAATTGCTAGTAGTCCTTCTCTTATGCCGTTTGCTAAGTTTCCGTATATCATTAGAGAAATTGCAAAAGCAATGGATTTGGACCCAGACAAAGTTACAAACAATATGGATGAGGCAATGCGACAGGCAGAAATCTTGCGGCAGACACAGCCGCCAGCACCTCCTGCTGGAGCTACTCCCCCACAAGGGGTAGGAGGCCCACCATCAGTCGCTGACATGTCTGGAGGGGGTGGTGGCAACATTGGTGTTGGAGCCGCTCCTGTGCCCGGAGAACAGGGATTTTCAGCCGCTCCACAAGGCGCTCCTCCACCGGCAGCACCACCAACACCACCACAAGGCTAATATAAATGTTTAATGCAGAGCAGTACCAAAAACTTAAGCCGTTTGTTAATTCCATTCCTCAATGGGAAGTGTTTTCTGATCTTGTTGCTTTTTACATTGATAGACAACACAAAGTTATGGAACAAACAAATAATGTTGCAGAGCTACACAAAGCTCAAGGCGCATTAGCAACGCTTAGACAGTTTCAAAATCTTAAGGATGTTGTAAATGGATGCAATTAAACAAAGCAAAAATCTTTTTAAAGCTGGTGGTCTTAAACAAGATGGTGGCAGTATAGATAAAGAAAGTGGTAATGACGTTCCTCCCGGCGCTCTTCAAAAAGAAGTGAGAGATGATGTTGATGCAAAACTTAGCGAAGGGGAGTTTGTATTCCCTGCTGACGTTGTTCGTTACATTGGTTTAGAAAAACTAATGGAAATTCGTGACATGGCAAAGAGAGGCTTGCAGCGCATGAATGACATCGGTCAAATGGGTAATTCTGATGAAGTAGAAAATCCAGAAGCTTTGCATGGCGAAGAAGAAATGGATGATGAAATGTTTTCTTCTGAAGTGGACAAGGTTTTGAGCGATGAGTAATGATGTAGATATTCAAAAGAATATTGATATTCTTCGCGCCCAGCTTGGAGGATTGCAAGCTATTGGCACAAAAGCCGGTACTGACATTTATAAAAATAGATCACCATTAGATGCTGATACACACATTACAAATATTGCCACTGCTTTAGCAACACAATATGGTGTTACTAATTTGACAGATATTGGTGTAAGGGATGTAATAAAGCCGGGATATGCATCAGGAAGCGATGAATCATACACTTATATTCCAGATGAAACAGTACCGGAATATTATAATAAAAAAACAGATCAAGTAATTCCCGGTTATAAATTTGCTTCTGAAGGAAGAGGCGACGGGTATTCTGAATATAATTTACAAGCAATAAAACAAGCAGACGGTAGTTCTATTGTTTTACCAATACAAAGTTACAATAAATCTGGATTTGGGGCTTTTCAAGAAGCAATAGCTCCTATTATGCCTATTCTTGCTGTTGCATTAATAGCTACTGGTGCTGGGGCGGCTGTGGGGGGAAGTATGCTAGGCGCGGGAGCCAGTGCTGCTGCTGCTGAAGCCGTTGGTTCTGCTGCTCTTAATCTTGGTATGCAAAGCCTTGCTGGTAACATTAATAATTTTAGCGATGTGTTAAAAGCTGTTGCTCCTTCTGCTGTAACTTTTGGTATTAGTGAATTTGCAGATATTGCTAATTCTGCTAATTTGGCTCAACAAGATTTGGCTTTACAAGGATTAGGCCCGAATGTTAGTCCTTTTGTTTCTAAAACAGATGCTGGTAAACTTTTTGAATCAATTACAGGAGTTAGTGGAAAAGTAGCAGACACATTAGCAGGTAGTCTTCAAGGAGCATTGGGTGCTGTAGCTGGCGATCAAGATGTCACTTTGGGTGCGTTAGGAGGAGCTTTTAAAGGATACACGGCAAAAGCACCTATTGGCACTGGAAGTGCTGGCGCTGCTTCAATTGAAGAAGCAAATCCTTTTAAAAGTTCATTTGAAATAACACCAACAACTTTAACATCTGCTCCAGAAAATACAGATGCTTTAGCTAAAGCGTTAGGTGTAGAAACATTTTCAATACCCAGCACTAAAATTATTACTCCAACTTTAGATGATGATGGAAGAACATGGAGAAGATCGCCATTTCCAGAAACCACTACTACTGTTTCTTCTATAAATGATCAAACAAATGAATTGTTTGAACCCTTTAGTAAAGAAGCTTTTATGCCGGGAAAATTTACTGGTGTGTCTTCTAATGCTATGGTAGGAACAGATACTGGAGGTATTACAAACCTTAATCTCACTGGTAATTTTCCAGTGACGCCCTCTTCTCCTAATGCTGATTCAATGGCTGGAACATTAGGACAAGTTGGAAGTGGTGCTTCTAATCTCACTGGTACACTTGGTAACGTCAGCGATTTAGATTTAACAGGAATTAATAGAGGACTTAGCACCCTTACTACAGCAGTGACGCCAACAAAAATTGCAGACACTGCGGCAGCAGCAGCAGATAAACAAATGTCTGTAACAGACTTAACAAAGATTGGTGCATCAATGGTAGGGGCAGCGGCTGCTGGTTCAGCTTTAGATTCTACAAACAAAACAACAACTATTCCAACATCTTCAGCAAAAGCTACTTATGCAAACGCCCCAATTAAAGGGTTTAGAATGCAAAAAATGCAAAATGAAGGAGGACTCACTACATACATTCCCTACATTAACCAAACATCTTTACTACCTGTACCTACTGGATACAAATCAATTTAACTGTTGACGAAGCCAGTTAAATATTTAATAATAATCTTCGTCATTTGCGACCTGCAAGTGCAGCCCAACCTTAAGGACTTTTATGGAAATGGTAATCGAACAAGAACAGAAAACAGTTGCTTCCGCATTTGGTAAAAGAAATGCCAATAAAGAACGCATTGAACAAGAAGAAGCAGAAATTGCTGTTTTGGAAAAAGGAAATGTTCCAGAACAAGAAGAGCAAGAACAAGAACCACAAGACGCTGAAGAAAAAACATTTAAGAAGCGTTATGGCGATCTTCGTAGGCATGCTCAAGAACAAGAAAACAAACTTAAGCGTCAAATTGATGACCTAAGTAAACAACTTCAACAATCAACTGAACAACAAATTCAACTTCCTAAAAGTGAAGAAGAACTTGCTGCTTGGGCAGAAACATATCCAGACGTAGCTAAAATTGTAGAAACCATTGCAATTAAGAAAGCTAAAGAACAATCTGCAAGTATTGAGGAACGTCTCCGCGCTTTGGATGAAAGAGAAAAAGAAACAGTTAGAAGCAAAGCAGAAATGGAGCTTATGAAACTCCATCCAGACTTTGACAACATTCGTAATTCAGATGATTTTCATACATGGGTAGAGGAACAACCACAATGGATTCAAAATGCTCTTTATGATAATGATAACGACGCTCGCTCTGCTGCCAGAGCTATTGACTTGTACAAAGCAGACAAGGGCATAGGCAAGAAAAAAACATCTGACTACAAAGAAGCGGCTAAAAGTATAGTTACTAGAGGAAATAGATCAACTCCAGATGAGAGCAGTCTTGAAGGAGTTATTTACGAATCTCAAGTGGCTAAAATGTCTTCTAAGCAATTTGAAGCTGCTATGGAAGATATTCAAAAAGCACAAGCTTCTGGTAAATTTGTATATGATTTGAGCGGAGCGGCTCGTTAAGTATTGACATAACAACAAAATATTGTTATATCTCTTTTCATCAACGTAACTGGAGCCGGTTTACCTACCTTCAGTTACGTTATTTGTACAACGCACAAAACAAAATTCAGAGACACCTGTTCTTTTCTAGCCTAACGCTTTAGCGTTACACCTAGATAATACAGCCCCTGTAGGAAGTTGAGCGTATTAATTTATGCCTACACTATAGGAGAACTATCATGGCATTTCCAAAGGCCACAGGATATAATAACCTACCTAATGGTAATTTTAGTCCTGTAATCTACAGTAAAAAAGTCCAGCTTGCGTTCCGCAAAGCTTCGACTGTTGAAGACATCACCAACAGTGATTATTTTGGCGAAATCGCTAACATGGGCGATAGCGTTAAAATCATCAAAGAACCAGAAGTTTCTGTCACGACGTATGCTCGCGGTACGCAAATTACTGCACAAGACTTGACTGACGAAGACTTTACGCTGGTTGTTGATCAGGCTAACTACTACGCATTCAAGATTGACGATATTGAAGCAGCACATTCGCATGTTAATTTCATGCAAATGGCTTCTGATCGTGCAGCCTATCGTTTGCGTGACCAGTATGACCAAGACGTTCTTGGCTATCTGTCGGGTTACTACCAGTCTGCTAAGCATGTCAATTCTGACACTGCTCGTACCACTTTCCCCGGTACTAAAGCAATTACCACTGCTGGCTCAGACGAATTGCTTTCAACAATGAAATTGAAGAAAAGCGACTTTGGTAACATTACCACTGCTTCTGCTGGCGACCATTCAATTCCATTGTCACCACGTTTGCCCGGAGCTACTGCTGCTTCCACTTCAACCGCAACTCCACTGCAAGTTATTGCACGGATGAGCCGTTTGCTTGATCAACAGTTTGTTGACACGCAAGGGCGTTGGCTTGTTGTTGATCCAGTGTTTGTCGAGCTTCTTAAAGACGAAGACAGCCGTCTTTTGAATGGCTTGTTTGGCGGTGAAGGTCTACAAAATGGTTTGATTATTAATAACCTGCACGGTTTCCGTGTATATGTTTCTAATAATCTTCCTAAATTGGGAACGGGTCCAGCCACTACGGGTACTGCTAATCAAAACTCCAACTTTGGTGTAATGGTTGCTGGTCATGACAGTGCTATTGCAACTGCTCAGCAAATCACTAAGACTGAAACCTATCGTGATCCTGACAGCTTTGCTGACATTGTGCGTGGTATGCATCTTTATGGTCGCAAGATTTTGCGTCCTGAAGGCATTGTCACTGCTAAGTATAACGCTGCTTAAGGAGAACATAAATGGCAACGATTTCCACTCTCTCAAATGCCGTTGGAGCAGGTACGCATCCTTCACGCGGTATTCGTCAAATGCCTTATGTTGTAGAAAACGTCATTGATTTGGCTGCTGCTGTTACGGCAAAAGGCAGTGCTTTGGCTGCTGCTGATGTGATCGAAGCTCTTCAGATTCCTGCACAATCCGTTGTGCTGTCTGCTGGCTTTGAAATTCTTGCTGCTGTAACGGGTAGCTGCACGGTGAGCTTGGGCGTTACTGGTGTAACGGCTGCTGCTTATGTGTCTGCTTTTGGTGTGACTGGCTCTCTTGCTGTGGGTGACTATGCCACTCCAGCTACTGCCGGTTACCCCATCGTGACTAAAGCTGCTGACACCTTGGACTTGCTGTTGGTTACTGAAACCACCACGCTAAGTGCAGGTAAGATCCGCGTCTTCGCTGTTATTTGCGATGTTCAAGACCGTAGAGAAATCTTGGGTCTGTCAGTTGACCGCGATCAGCTTGCTTAATGTAAGCTAGTAACAGGGGCAGCATCAGAAATGGTGTTGCCCCTTTATTTTTGTAGGGTGTTATGGCTACCTATCTTTCTCTAACTAATGAATTACTTCGTAGACTTAACGAAGTAACAATGGATAGTACAGACTTAGCTAATGCTAAAAATATTCAAGCATTGGCTAAAGACGCTATTAATTCAGCTATTAGGGAAATTCTTCATTCTGCTCAAGAATGGCCGTTTACACTTGTAACATACACACAAACATTAACTGTTGGAACAGGCACTTATGCTTTTCCAACAGCAACTTCTAGCGTTGATTGGGACAGCTTTTATTTAAAAAAATCTACAACATATAACAGCAGTCCCGGCAAGCTTAAACTTATTACATTTGATTACTACACAGAACAACGTAGACCTATAGATGACAATGCTGGCACTGGCGGCTACGCTCCTCCAGTTTATGTCTATCAAACACAAGAAAGCAAATTTGGTGTAAGTCCTCTTCCTTTAAATCCATATGAAGTGGAATATAAATACTGGTCTTTTCCTGATGATTTAGTGCTTTATACAGATGTTTGTATAATTCCAGATAGATTTAAGAATGTTATTATTGATGGTGCAATGGCATACATGATGTTATTTAGATCTAATGAACAAAGTGCTAACATTCATGCTGAAAAGTTTGATCAAGGAATTAGATCTATGAGAAGACTTCTTCTTGATGAACCAATTAGTGTACAATCTACCGCTATTACAAGATCATATGTCTCTCTTAGGGTGATGTAGTGGCTGATAGAATCAGTGGGTTTAAAGTGAATTGTGTTGGTGGGTTAGATACCAACAGGGATTTACTTGCTCAGCCAGAAGTTGCTCCCGGTAGCGCAATACAACTTATTAATTATGAACCATCTATTAGTGGTGGTGGATATAGGCGTATTAGCGGATATTCTAATGCTTACGGCACTGTAACCGGCACTGGAAAGGTATTAGGAGTAGCAGTTATTGAGGGACTAAATGACAGCATTTTTGCTTGTCGCGCTCCTTCAGCAGGTACAAATTATTTTTATAAATGGGTAAACTCTAGCAGTACATGGTCTGCAATTACTACTCCCGGCACAGTGACAATGACGGGTGTAAAGAAAGTAAGATTTATAAAATATACATGGGCCTCTAAAAAAGTATTACTGGTAGACGGTATTAATCCTGCTGCCATTTATGACGGCACAACATATACACAAATAACAGATACTAACGCTCCAAATTCTCCTAAGTATGCTGCTGAATTTAAAAACCACATGTTTTTAGGTGGCGACCCAACAGACCCATACAATCTTTACTTTTCTTCTCCTCTTGATGAAACTAACTATAGTCCAGCTAATGGCTCTGGAGTTATTAATGTTGGCTTTGATATTGTACAACTTAAACAGTTTAGAGATGACTTGTATGTATTTGGTAAAAATATAATTAAAAAAATTACTGGTACAAGCATCACTGACTTTATGCTTGTAGAAGTAACAAAGAATTTAGGTTGTGTAGTACCAGATAGTGTTCTTGAACTTGGCGGCAATCTTTTATTTTTAGGGCCAGATGGATTTAGACCAATCTCTGGTACTGCTAATAACGACGGTGTAGAACTTCAAACTATTTCTAAAAGAATTCAATCTACTATTAATGCTATTTTACAAGAACTTGTAACTTCTGCTGTTGATGTTGAAACTCTGTCTTCTGTAGTAATTAGAAAAAAATCACAATTTAGATTTTTTATTCCAGATGATGGTACATATGGTATACTAGGTGGTATTAGACAAACAGAAGCTGGTTTTGGTTTTGAATACAGTTTGCTTTTTGGTATACCGGCTACTTGTGCTGACAGTGGATATATAAACTCTCAAGAATTTACCATTCATGGAAATGCAGATGGTAAAGTTTTTCTACAAGAAGACGGTACTAGTTTTGATAATTCTGAAATATTAAGCGTTTATCAAACTCCATATTATTATATGGAAGACCCCACTGTAAGAAAAAACTTTTATAATGTAACTACATTTTTAAGGGGTGAAGGACTTAATAATATTGTCTTTGCTGTATCGTATGATTTTGGTACAACAGACAGAGTAGAAGTATGGAATCCTTCTAATTTTAGCATTACTACTGTGGGTGCTGCTGCTTATTATAATGAAGCTTTATATGACGCAGAAGCAATATTTGATGGTAATCCAACACCAGTAAGAAAAACAAATATGAATGGTAGTGGTTTTTCAATTGCACTTTCTTATGTGACTAATGACATTAGTGCTAGTCACACCATTCAAGGATTTGTTTTGAATTTCTCAATAAACGATAGGCGATAAGGAGAACATCGTGGCTGGTTATGTAAGACAATCCGCAGCAAGTATAGTGCCTTCAGCTATTGTTCGTGCTGCACCAATTAACAATGAATATAATGCTCTTAGAGATGCTTTTGCTCAAGCAACTGGTCATAAGCATGATGGCACTGCTGCTGAAGGGGCTTATGTTTCTTTAATCTCTGATACTAATGCTCGCAATAAAGTTGTAGTAGACAGTGTAAATAATAGACTTGGTTTCTTTGTTAGTGTGTCTAGCGCAGCTTCTGAACAAGTTAGGCTTGCTCAAAATGTCTTAAACCCACTTACTGACAACGTATTTAGTTTAGGAACCAGTCCTCTTAAATTTAAAGACCTTTTTCTTGGTGGAACAGCAACAATAGCAAGCGTTGTTGCTACTGCCGCAACAATTAGTAGCGGAACAATTAACAATACCACTATTGGAGC
>Ga0209401_1001300_pt1 | contig 16636 bp, 23 predicted proteins | sample M_140807_MF_Meta_FD_187318 | JGI IMG/M metagenome (GOLD analysis project Ga0209401, IMG submission 187318) | Freshwater microbial communities from Lake Montjoie, Canada to study carbon cycling - M_140807_MF_MetaG (SPAdes) (version 2) | ecosystem: Environmental > Aquatic > Freshwater > Lake...
GGACAATATGTTTCAAACGGAATGCAACCAGGTATAAGTGGAGATATTATTAACACTAGAAGAGCAGCTTACACAGGCTTAGGTAATGTAACTATTAACATAACATAAAATGACATACGCAGAATTAGTACAAAAAATTAGAGATTATACAGAGGTAGGTTCTGAAGTTTTAACAGCTACTATTGTAAATGGTTTTATTAGAGACTCTGAATTTAAGATATTTAGAGAAGCAGATGCTGACTACGCGCGCGAGTACGCGACATCTTCATTTACAGCTAATAATAAATATTTATTACTTCCTGATTCCCCACAGTCTTCAGGATCAACAACATCAAGAAGAGCTTTAATTGTTCGTTCAGTTGTTGCTACAAATACATCAGGTATTCAAGTATCCTTAGAACCGAGAGATGATACGTTTATAACTGAATATAATTCATCAGGATCTACTGGTTTTCCTAAATATTATGCTACATTTAGAGAAAATGCTATTGAAGTAGCTCCTACACCAAGTTCAAATTTTTTAGTAGAATTAGATTATATTTACACTCCAGATGGTTTAAGTCCAACAAACACGGAAACTTATATTTCTATTAATGCACCAGAATTATTATTATATGCCTGTTTAGTAGAAGCTTTTGCATATTTAAAAGGACCTATGGATATGTACAAACTGTATCAAGAGAAGTATAATATGGCATTACAAGGATTTACGTTAGAACAAACAGGTAGAAGACGTAGAGACGAGTATCAAGATGGAACGTTACGAATTAAAGTACCGTCACCATCACCATAATAAATATATAGGAGAATAATTATGACATTAAGTATAGACCAAGCGGTTTGTAATAGTTTTAAATCACAACTGTTAGATGCAAATCACGATTTTTCAGCAGTAGGTGGAAACACTTTTAAATTAGCACTTTACCAATCAAACGCAGTATTAAATGCAACAACTACAGTTTACACTTCAACAAATGAAGTAGGAACTACTGGAACATATGTTCCAGGTGGTGGAGTATTAGCAGGACAATTAGTTTCATTAGATGGTTCAGTAGGAATAGTAGATTTCGCAGATTTATCTTTTACAGGAGTTACACTAAGTGCATTGGGTGCAGTAATTTATAATACTTCATTCGGTAGTAATGCAGCAGTGTGTGTATTAGATTTCGGTGCAACTAAAACCGCAACATCAGGAACATTTACAATTTTATTTCCAGCATTCACAAGTGCAGCAGCTATATTAAGAATCGCTTAATTTTAGGAGGGCCAGGTGGCAGATATTACAGTAGAAGTATCGTCAGCTGGCCTAACCGCCTACGGAGCAGGCACGTGGGGATCTCAATCTTTTGGTGGCGATAGCATCACAAATGTTTCCATTGGTACAGTAGAGGCTTTTTATCCTGATGAAGGATGGGGAGGATATTACTGGGGTTATCTAGTTTGGGGACAAAATTTTGAAGATGTTTCAATCAATGTTACAACTCCTACTATTCAATCTTCAATTGGAAACGAAACTATTGAAGGAGATGGAAATGTATTTCTATCTACAAATTTATTAAATTTAACTGTTAATGCAGTTTCTGCACAAGCAAATTTTATAATTACTGTTAATGGATCTGAAATAAGTGCAAGTGTTAATTCTGTTTTTGCTGGAGAAAATATAATTGTAGAAGTTACTACTCCTGGTTCTCCTACAACATGGGGGTCTAGTTCTTGGGGTAAAGGAGCATGGAATCAAATTACAGGTGTATTAGTTGAACAAGGTGATGAAACAGTTGAAGGTACAGGATCCCTTAATTTAACAGGAGTACAATCTAACACAACAACAGGCACTCTTTCATTAATAGGAGATGCAAACCTAACATTACTTACAAATATTATAAATGTAACAGCAGCTTCAGTATCAACTAAAGTGGATGTTGATGTTGAAGTAAAATCACCGGGTAATCTACCTTGGGGATCAACTTCTTGGGGTTATGGTTCGTGGGGCAATATTGGTGGGATGTTTGTTTCTCAAGGTGCTGAAGAAGAAGCTATTCCAGGAGTTGAAGTTTTTGTATCAACTAATTTATTAACATTAACTTTAACATCTATTGCACAGGTTACTGGAAATGCTAATGTAACAGCCAATACTAATTTATTAACAGTAGGTTTAGGCAATGAAGATGCTGTACCAAATACAATAGTTACATTATCTACAAATTTATTAAATGTAAGTATGGGGGTTGCGTCTGGTGAAGTTTTAACTATAGCAAGTGTAAATGGTGTAAATGCAACGGCTTCTACAGGTCGTTTATATATATCTGCTTGGGCTGTTGTAGATATAGGGGTGACTAATACTTGGAGTGTGGTTGACATAGCGGCTTAATGAAACTAAAATTAGATATTATACATAATTTATAAAGGATTTTTATGGCATCATCTTATTCTACAGATCTTAAACTAGAACTTATGGCTACGGGTGAAAACTCGGGTACATGGGGAACAAAAACTAATACAAATTTAGACCTTTTACAACAAGCTATTGTTGGTTATCAATTAATTACACTTACTTCTACTAATACAACTTTAGTGATGACGGATGCTACAATATCAAATGCTAGAAATGCTGTTATTGAATTTGCAGGAACAATAGCTGCTAACACTACTGTTTTTGTAGCTTCTGGAATTGAAAAAACTTACACTTTAAAAAATGGTACAACAGGCGCTTTTACACTTGCTTTAAATCAAGTGGGAGGAGCTTCAGTAATATTTGGAGCAACTGATAAAACAACTAAACAAGTTTATTTAAATGGAACGGATGCAGTAGATTTAGCAACTGTAAATCTTACAGCACCTCAAACATTAACTAATAAAACTTTAACTGCACCAACACTAACATCACCTGTTATTAATGAAATTGATGATGATGCGGCAAATGAATTTTTTATATTTTCAAAAGTAACAACAGCAGTTAATGAAGTAACAATTGCAAATGCTGCAACAGGAAATAATCCAAATTTTACAGCATCTGGTGGAGATACAAATGTAGGTATTAATTTTACACCTAAAGGAACAGGTGCAGTAACATTTAATGGTACTGGTAAAATTCAACAAGTAAAAGAAAAAGTTTCTGTGTTTGTAACAGCAACTACTGGAACAATTAATTACGATTTTTTAACTCAAGCTGTTCTTTATCACACGACAACAGCAACAGGTAACTTTACAATAAATTTAAGAGGTAGTTCTTCTACATCTTTAACTAACATGTTATCTGTTGGCGAATCTGTAACAGGTGCTTTTTTAAATACTAATACTACTTTTTATATTTCAACAATAACGATTGATGGTTCATCAACAAATGTTACACTTGAATATCAAGGTGGTTCTGCACCAACATCAGGTAATGCAGGAATAGATGTTTATTCATTTACTGCAATTAAAACATCAACAACCCCAGCATATACAATATTAGCAGCACAAACTCAATTTAATTAGGGAGAAGAAAGAATGCCTTTATTAACTACAAGAGGTGGTGGTTCAGCAAGAGGATTTGGATTAAACAATGGTAGTTTTCCTGGAATTGTAGCAACTGGCGGAACGATAACAGAACAAGGAAATTATTATTTACATACTTTTAATTCTACAGATACTTTTGCAATTTCAAAAGTAGGTTCTAAATATCCAACTTATGATTGGTTTTTAATGGGTGGAGGAGGAGCTGGTGGAGGAGGACAAGTTCATGGCCCAGAAGGAAATGGTGGAGCAGCTGGAATTTATAAAAGTGCAAATGCCGTAACTGCCGCTGTAGGAAACAATATAATTACAATCGGAACAGGTGGCAACGCCGTAGGAAATGGAGCACAGCAAGGTTATTCAGGTAATGCTGGTAATTCTTCAAATGCTTTTGGACAAACAGCTACTGCTGGAAATGGTGGACAAGGTTCTACTTCTGGAAATAGCGGAGGAAATAATGCACAATATAGCGGAGTAGGTGGACAAGGACGTTATGCTCCAGGAGGAGCAGGGGCAGGGGCAGCCGGAAATGCTTCAGCTGGTGGATTTGGTGGTATAGGTATACAAACTGCTTTAGCAAATGGATCTCAAACTTATTTTGGTGGAGGTGGCGGAACAAGACCAACAGGTGGAGTTTACTCACAAGGTGGAGGTGGAAACTGGCAAGCTATGGCAGGATTAACTAATACTGGATCGGGTGGGGGCGGTGGATATTCTTGGGGCGGAGGCGGCGCGGGAGCTGCTGGAGTATGCTTTATTAGATATCAGGTGAAATAAAATATGGCACATTTTGCAAAAGTAAGAGATGACAATTTAGTAGTAGACATAATAGTAGTTGGTAATAAAAATTTATTAGATGAAAATGGTATTGAAGTAGAACAAAAAGGAATTGATTTCTTAAATAGACTATTTCCTGATGAATTTGGTATTAGATGGATTCAATGTTCTATTTGGACAGTTAATAATCAAAGAATTGAGCAAGCACCTCCTGTATCTTCTACAGGTAGTTCTAATGGATTTAGAGGAAATTTTCCAGTTGTAAATAAAGGTTATTGGTATCCAGAAAAACAAAAATTTATTAATCCAACTATTTATCCTTCATGGATATTAGATGAAAACGATATTTGGCAACCCCCAATAAAAGGCCCTACAGAAGAACAATGTTATTATGGAACAGAACCTTTTGTTCCATCAAGAGAAGCTCATCAATACCCTGTAAATGCTCCATTAATCACATATGTTACTATTGTTAATCCTGAAGGAAAAGAAGTTGAAGTTCCAAAAGGAAGAATAGTGCCACAATGGGATGAAACCACTCAAATATGGAAAGGCATGCATAATGATGCTCAATGGAGATATTGGAATGGTACTTCTTGGAATCTCCCTTTATAAATAGACTTATAAAATAAAAAATGATATTTATTTTAGCATGAAAGTGCTAGGAATAAATTTTTCTCATGATGCATCTTTTTCTATAATAGAAAACAATGAGATTGTATTTTATCAAGAAGAATCAATGTTATCTGGTATAAAGAAAGATCACAATATAAACTATTTATGGAAAGAAATTAAAAACAATAAATTTGATATTATAATATACAGTCAATCTAAAATTAATAAAGAATTAATTAATTATTATAATAATTATATTATTAATAAATGTTTAGAATATAATATTTTATATAAAAAAATTGAATATAATTTAGATCATCATTTACAGCATGCGGCATGTGCCTTTTTTAATTCAAGTTTTGATAAAGCATATTGTTTAATTATGGATGGAAGTGGTACTCCATTTTATTATAAAAAAAATAACATTGGTTATGAAATAGAATCTATATTTGAAGTTAACAAAAGTTTTAATTTAATATGGAAGGTATGTCAGGGAATAGATAGAACATATTCAAAAAATATTCATTCTATACAAAGTATTAGTCCAGCTCTTTTATTTAAGTTTGCAGCAAAATGCATCGGTTCTAGTGAACCTGGAGCAGTTATGGGAATGTCTTCTTATGCAAAAGAAAAATGTAATTTAAATGTTTTTTACAAACAAAAAAATTTATTTAAAGTTAATCAAGGATTTTTATGGAGCATAAATCAAAATAATTTAGATAAATTTAAGTATACTAAATCCATTCAAGAAGAATCACGTGATTTTGTATTATATAGACTTAAAAAATTAAAAAATAATAATATATGTTTGTCTGGTGGTTTTTTTCAAAATTGTCAAATAAATAATGATGTATTAAAAATACATAAAAATGTTTTTGTTGATCCTCTTGCTCACGATGGTGGAACTAGTTTAGGTTTAGCTCTTCTGGTTGCTTTTAAAAACAACATAAAAGTAAAGCCATATAAAAATTTATATTTAGGAAAACAACCAATTTATCCAAAAGATATTAAAAAAAATACTTCTGTAGAAGAAGTTGCTAAATTATTAAAAGAAAATAATATTGTAGGTATATTTCAAGGTAAACAGGAAGCAGGTCCAAGGGCTTTGGGAAACAGATCTATATTATTTAATCCAATGAATATTCATGCAAAAGAAATTGTAAATACTTTAAAAAAAAGAGAATGGTATAGGCCATTTGCAGGAACCGTGTTGCACGAACATGCTAATGATTGGTTTGATTTAAATGGAAAAGAAGAAATACCTTACATGTCTTATGCGGTTAAAGCAAAAAGATACTTACCTGGTATAACACACGTAGATAATAGTTGCAGAATACAGACATTAAAAAAAGAACAGAATAAAAATTTTTATAATTTAATACAGTATTTTTACAAATTATCAGGAATACCTGTTTTATTAAACACTTCCTTAAATATATCAGGTAAACCTTTAGTTGGAACGTTTGATCAGGCAATTGAATTTTTTAAAAATAATAACTTGAACTATCTTTATTTTCCTGATATACAATTTTTATTAAAGAAATAAATATGGAATATATAATAACTACGCAACCTGTTACAAAAAATCTATTTATAATAGAACATCAGTTAAGTGATTTGTCTTTTGTAAATTATTTTAAATCTTTAATAGATAAAAATGTTGGTCCATTAAATTATAAAACTAATGTAAAGGGAAAAATGACCGACTGGACATTTTTTAAAAATGTTCCTGAATTTAATAAATTATTATTAAATATAGGTCAAATATTTACAACTTTTCCATTTACAGAAATGGCTTTAACTCAAGCATGGGGAAATATAATAGAAAAAGAAGATGAAGTAATAATGCACAATCATAGATATAATTGTGTTAGTAGTGTATTGTATTTAACAGAAAATGGCCCTGGAACATATTTTCCTCAGTTTAATAAAACAATAACTGAAAAAATAGGTAAATTTGTTTTTTTTAGTTCTGAAGCTAATCATGGTGTCGCCCCTAGTAATATTAAACAAAAAAGATATACTATAGCTTGTAATTTTAATGAAATAGATAAATTTTAATGAATAAACAATTTTTCTTTTTATCTGGATTTATGAGGTGTGGTAATAATTTACTTACGTCTATAATAAATCAAAATCCAGAAGTATGTATAACACCAAATAGTATTGTACCTGAAATGTTATATCAAATGTATAAATTACAAGACACTTCTCTTTTTAAAGAACAGAATGATCATAAATCTTTTGATAATTCATTAAAAAATATAATAACTGGTTATTATAGTAATTGGAAACAAAAATATATAATAGAAAGAGCACCGTGGGGAACTCCTTTTAATTATGAAGCTCTAAAAGAATTAGGAATGTTACCATCTAAATTTATATTCTTAGTGAGACCTGCTAAAGAAATATTAGCGTCATTTGTTAAAGCAGTTAAACCAGGTGATCCAACAGCTTTTTGTAAATTTTTAATGGACGAAGGAGGACCAATAGGGAAGTCTTTAATAGCTTATAACAATGTTATAAAAAAAGAAAAAAAAGAAAATATTTTAATTATAAACTACCATGATTTATGTGATAACCCTGAAAAAATTGTAAATAATTTATACAAATTTTTAAACATGCCTATTTTTAAAAAACACAAATTTACTAATTTAAAACAGGTAGATAATAAAAATGATCAAACAAAAATAAGAACAGATAAAGTAAAAATAAAAGCATATGACTATGATTTATGGCTTCCAAAAGAAATAATAAAAGAATATGAAAACTCCATTAGGAATACACGCAGAAAGAATTAGTTCAAGCGCTGTATCCGAGGTATTAAAATACTGGAATAAAAATAAAAAATTTAGTTCTGCTGGAAAATCAGGAGACAATCAAGTTAATCTTTTTGTTAAAAAATCAACTGATTTAAGCATACATCCAAGTTTTTTTTCTAAAAAATTAAATAAGTATTTTAACGATCTAGTTAAAGTTTCTTTTAATTATCAAATGAAATATCCAGAAATTAAAAATGATTTAAATAAATGGGCAATAATAGAACCTGTTAATATACAATTGTATAAACCAGGAGATGGTTTTTATTTTCCTCATTATGAAAGAGAACAGCATAGATACACTAGATTACTAGTATTTATGACATATTTAACAGATAATCTTGATGGGGGAACATATTTTAAATATCAAGATTTTTATTGTCCGGCCATAAAAGGTCTAACGTTAATTTGGCCTGCAGATTTTACATTTACACATAATGGAGTAACAGATTTTAATAATGAAAAACAAATAATTACTGGATGGTTTAATTACATTATCAATAATAAATGAAACCAGATGTAAAAGTTTTAAATAAATTAATACCGAAAAATATTAATAAAATAATTTTAAAAGAATTGTCTAATTCACATTGGTTTATAGACTCTAAAAATCCAGTTTCTAGATTAGAAAGAATATCTTCAAAAATAAATAGTGGGTTTAGTATTACTACTGTTTCTGATGGAAATCCTACGATAGACTCTGTTTTAAATATATATGGAAATATTATATATGAATCTATTTTAGAAAGATTAAAATTAAAAGCTACTTTATCTAGGTTTAATTGGAACATGTATTTAACTAATGCAGAAACATCTTTGCATACAGATAATACAAAAGAATATATAAGTGTTTTATATAGCCTGCATGATTCGGATGGTGGTATTATGGTGGATGGTTATTTTTTTAAAGATAAAGAAGGAGAAGCAAAAGTATTTAATAGTTGTATAGAACATAAAGGCTTTGGTCCTAAAAAAGATAGTATTAGATTTAATTTAAACATAGTATTTAAACCAGAATGAGTAAATTATTTTATAAAGAACAGAAAAATTTTTTAACAAAAGAAGAATTAAAAGTAGTTAATGAATATGTATTAGGGGAAAATTTTCCATGGTATTTTCAACCTGCTGCAACGACAGATAAATTTCCATTTTTTTCTCATGGGTTATATTGGAGATATGATGTATTTACAAAAAAAGAACCTACTGAAAATTCACAAATTGTTTCTTTTTTTAAACCAATATTGATGCGTTTTTGTGAAAAAGAAAAAATTAAAGTAAATAAAATTGCAAGAGGGTGTATAAATTTTTCATATTATCATGGGGTACATCTTTCTGGAGATCCACATGTAGATCACGAACACGATCATAAAGTATTTATGCTTTATTTAAATGATGTTGATGGGGATACTTTAATATATGATAAAATAAATAAAAGTAAAAACCCAGACGATTGTATAATACCTCTTGAGAATATAAAAGAACCTTTTAAAATTCTTAAAAAAATAAAACCGGAACAAGGAAAAGCAGTATGTTGGGACGGTAAGTATTTTCATGCTGCGTCTTTTTGTCCTCAAGGAAAAAGAAGGATTGTCTTAGTTATAACATTTATATGAGCGATATAATAAAGCTACCTTTATTTGCAACACCAATTTATAAATCAAGTATATTCCCTAATTTATATAATAAAAATAAAATAAAAAAAGTTATATTAAATAATTTTAAAAAATCTAAAATAAGAAATAAATGGGATAATAATAATATTTCATCGTCCTATCTTCATCATCCGCTTAATGACTTTAATAACAAAGAATTTAGCGTGCCTGATTTTTCTTCTATTCTTCCTATATATAAAAGTTTTTTTGAAAAAACATTTGAAGATTTAAAATTTTATAATGGAGCAGAAAAGAAATTTAATTTTGAATTTGTTAATTATACTGTTTGTTATGAAGATAATTATATGAGAAGACATAATCATATTAGAAGTGATTTTTCCTGTATCCATTATTTATGTTTTGAGCCGTATCATTCGCGTACTGTATTTTATAATCCGGGAGATTATTTAATGTTGCATTTAAAAGATGTTAGAAAAATATTTTATGATAAACTAAATAAAAATTCTTTAGATAATTCTTGTTATCACCAAGAGTTTCAAATTGAAACTAAAGAAGACGATATTGTCATATTTCCTGGTTATCTTCATCATGAAATACCTAAATCAAAAAATAAATATAAAAACCCTAGAATTACTATTGTTTTAAATATAAACTTTAATTAATGAAAGAAATATTTTTTTTATCAGGTCTTCCAAGATCGGGTAATACGTTATTTGGTTCTATAATAAATCAAAATAAAAACGTAAAGGTATCTGCAAATACTGTATTAGCAGATGCTATATATCAACTTAATATTATTAAAGAATACGATATATTTAATAATTTTCCAGACCATGGATCATTAGATAATGTTATTAATAATGTATTTAATAATTATTATAAAGATTGGAAATGTGATTATATTATAGACAGAGGTCCTTGGGGAACACCGACTAATTTATTTTATTTAAAAAAAATAATAAAAAAACCTAAGTTTATTTTATTACATAGACCTTTATTAGATTGTTTAGCTTCTACTATAAATATAGAACAACCAAAAAATATTGAGGAAAGATGTCATGTATTAATGCAAGACGACGGCACTTATGGTCCTGGAAGTGGCATGATTGCAAAATATTTAAGAAGTATGAAAAATATAATATCTAGTAAAGAAAAATATAAAATAATTAATTATTGTGATTTAGTTTATTGTCCAGATGAAACAATAAAAATAATAAGTAAATTTTTAAATATACCCATAAAATATAATAAAAATTTTAAACAATTTTCTATTAATGGTATAAAATATAATGACAAAATTTATAATGTAGATTATCATACAATAAGAACAAAAGAATTAAAACATAGCCGTACTAAAGCAGAATATATACTTCCTAAAAGTATAATAAATAAATATAAAAATATGGATATAGAATGAATATAGTTATTTTAGGAGGAGGAGCGGCTGGATGGCTTACCGCTTTGTACGCAGATAAATATTTTAATGGTCACAACATAACTTTAATAGAAAGTGAAAAGATAGGCATATTAGGAGCAGGGGAAGGAACTACTCCTCAAATCATTTCAAGTTTAAAATTTTTAGATATTGATCCAATAGATTTAATAAAAAAAACAGGAGGGACGTTAAAAGCTGGAATTAATTTTGTTAATTGGAACGGAGACAATACAAGATATTTTCATCCTTTTACAAGTGATGAATATAGTTATTTGATTCATGAAGCGTTAAATAGAAATAAAAAAATAGATAATTTTTTATACGAAAATAAAATATCTTATAAAAATTTAGTAGATACTGAAAATTGTCCGTATGCCTTACATTTTGATGCTCATAAAATAGCATCTTATTTAAAAAATATTGCTATTAATAGGGGGATTAAACATATTGTTGGAGAATTCAAAAATGTAAAAACAGTCGATAATAAAATTAAAGAAATATGTTTGATAGATAATAGAAAATACAAAAGTGATTTTATACTTGATTGTTCTGGATTTGCAAGATTATTAATAGGCAAACATTATAATACAAAATGGATATGTTATAAAAAACATCTTCCTATGAAAAAAGCAGTCCCTTTTATGCTTAAACAAGATAAAGAATTAAAACCATACACAGAAGCAATTGCTATGAAATATGGCTGGGTATGGAAAATACCTTTACAACAAAGATGGGGATCTGGTTATATATTTGATTCAAATTATATTAATGCAGATCAAGCAATTGAAGAAGCATCAAAATATTTTAAACAAGATTTAAAAGCCATAAGAGAATTTAGTTTTGATGCAGGTAGATATGAAAAAGTTTGGGTAGAAAATTGTCTTGCTGTAGGACTTTCTAGCGGATTTACAGAACCTTTAGAAGCTACTTCTATATGGTTAGCATTAACACAATTAGAACTTTTAAAACATTTTTTAAGTGATGTTATAACTTTAAATAAATCTTCCATTCTTAAATATAATCAAACAATAGCTGAAAATAATGATAATATACTTTGTTTTTTATATTTGCATTATTTGGGTAAAAGAAAAGATAGTTTATTTTGGAAAGAATTTAAAAATAAAACAGAAATGCCGGAAAGATTAAAATTAATTTTAGAAAATATACAAGATGGTTCTTTTAATTTAGTTCATTTATTAAATTTAAAAGGAGATTTATATTTTTCATATATAGGACATATTTTAGTAAGTAATGGTTTGGGGTTAATTAAAAAAAATAAAGAAATGTTGTTTTATAATAAATATCCTTCTATAAAAGAATATATACAAAGGACACAAATTAATATAAAAAAAGCTGTTTCTCATAATGTTTTTTTAGAAATTAAATAATGAATATATTAATATTTGGATTACCAGGATCAGGCAAAACTACGTTTGCTAAAAAATTAGTGACAGGTAAAAAAATACCTTACTTTAATGCAGACGATATTAGAAAACTATTTGAAGATTGGGATTTTACAGAAAATGGTAGAAAGCGACAAGCCAATCGTATGATGACTATGTGTGATCTTGCAGCCAATCATGTAGTTGTAGATTTTGTTTGTCCGTTTGAATCTTACAGATCTTTTTATGATATGAAGATTTGGATGAATACAATTGATAAAGGAAGATTTGAAGATACTAATAAAGTATTTGAAAAACCAAAAAAAGTAGATTTTGAAATAACTGATTTTAACTATGATAACATAATAAAGAAGATACATGATAGATTACTCTAAACCAACAGCACAAATGTTAGGAAGATGGCAACCATTTCATGATGGGCATTTAGCTTTATTTAAAGAAATATTAAAGAAGACTGGCCAAGTTTGTATAATGGTTAGATCAATGCCACAAACAGAAAATAACCCATTTCAATTTGATGAGATAAAAAAACGAATTGAGGAAAAACTAAAAGATTACGAAGGTCAGTTTGATGTTATAAAAGTTCCAAACATTACTAACATATGTTATGGTAGAGATGTTGGCTATAAAATAGAAGAAATTGTGTTACCGAAAGAAATACAAGAGATATCTGCTACTAAAATTAGACAAAGTTTAAGTAACCTTAAATAAGTGATATACTAGGCATAAATATGCCATTAAAAAAGATACCATTACCTCCAGGTTTTGATAAGAACGATACAGCATCTCAAGCAGAGGGACGCTGGATTGATGGAGATAATGTGCGTTTTCAATATGGATCACCTGAAAAAATAGGTGGTTGGCAGCAGATTAATTCATCTATACTAGTAGGTGCAGCTAGAGACATACATTCTTGGTTCGATTTAACTGGTAGACGTTATGTAGTTATTGGAACAAATAAAGTCTTATATGTTCTTTTTGATGAAGTGTTTTACGATATCACACCTTTGGGAACAGCTTTAACTAGTTGTACTTATACATCAACTACGAGTTCTGCAACAGTTACTATTAATAAAAATGCACATAATTTACTAGTTGGAGATTTAATTAATTTTTCAAGTGTAACAACACCAGGACCAACTACAACAAGTTTTACATCTGCAAATTTTACAACTAATTCATTTGAAGTTAAAACAGTACCTACTGCAAATACCTTTACAATTACTATGCCTGTTACAGAAACAGGAACAGGGGTTACAGCAGGTGGAACGATTACAACAAACCCTTATGTTACAGTAGGTCCTATTTCTTCTACTTTTGGTTATGGTTGGGGAGCAGGGACATGGAGCTTATCTACTTGGGGTACTTCAAGAACAGTTTCTAATACAACCATTGATGCAGGAAGTTGGTCATTAGATAATTTTGGAGAATTATTAATTGCTACTATTAAAAATGGATCAACATTTAAATGGGATCCAACAGCAGGCACAGGAGTTAGCACACGTGCAACTATTATAGCAGGTAATCCTACAGCTTCAGTTTTAACAAGAGTATCAGACAGGGATAGACACTTAATTCATTTCGGAACTGAAACAACTATTGGTACACCTTCCTCTCAAGATCCAATGTTTATTAGGTTCTCAGATCAAGAAGATATAGACATTTATGAACCTACTTCTACAAACACAGCGGGAACATTTAGATTAGACAACGGTAGTAGAATTGTAGCTGCTGTTAAAGGTAAAGATTATATATTAGTTATAACAGATGAAGCTGCTTATACAATGCAGTTTGTAGGGCCTCCTTTTACATTTAGCATACGTCAAGTTGGATCGAACTGTGGATGCATTGGACAACATGCAGCAGTCTTTGTAGATGGTGCTGTATTTTGGATGGGTGATTCAGGTAATTTCTTTGTATTTGATGGAACAGTTAAAGCGTTAACTTCTACAGTTGAAGACTTTGTATTTACTAAAACGGGAGATTCTTTAGGACTTAATTTTACAAATGGAGAGATGGTATTTGCAGGACATAATAGTTCATTTACAGAGATTAATTGGTTCTATCCAAAGGCATCCTCAACACAAATAGATAGAGTTGTTACTTACAATTATAAGCTTCAGTCTTGGACAACAGGATCACTTGCAAGAACAACATATGAAGATGCTCAAGTATTAGAGTATCCAAGTGCTACTAAATATTTAAGCACTTTGACTCCAAACACTCCTACAGTTAATGGTATTACTAATGGAGGTAGTTATGTATTTGCACATGAAGTAGGTGTGAATGAAGTTATTAATTTAACAAGCACAAATATCACAAACATTACTATACCTGCTTTTATTAGATCAGGAGACTTTGATTTAGATATAGAAGGAGATGGTGAATTTTTTATTAAAATAAGAAGATTTATTCCTGACTTTAAATATTTAGATGGTGATGCTAAAGTAACCTTATTCTTTAAAGCTTATCCCGCAGATTCAACCACGGCACAGGGACAAACGACTGTAGGTCCCTTTACAGTATCTTCAACAACAGATAAGATAGACACGCGCGCGCGAGGAAGACTTGCGTCAATAAAAATTGAAAACGATGCACTAGACACCAATTGGCGTTATGGTATATTTAGAGTAGATATACAACCAGACGGCAGAGGCGGAAGTGCTCCACAAACATAATGGCTAAAATAAATATTCTTATACCGGAACCACAAGAACCTTATACTGTTGATAATTTTAGACAAATTAATCAAGCATTAGAAACTTTACAAAATCAATTAAATACATCTTTTCAAAATGACTTACTTGAGGATTTGCAAACTTTTAACTGGTTTTTATTTGGAAGCGGAGCAGAATGACAATAGAATATAAAAGCGACATTTACAGATTAGTTACAACAAATTTAACTACAACTCTTACAGTTAATGCAACTACAAAATTTATTGTAAAAGAAATAAGCGTTTCAAATATACATAATAATACTGTGGATTGTAATTTTTATTTAAATACACCTAATGGTAGTGCTATATTTTATCATGTAAAAATTCCTGCAGATTCTCACGATAACGCAGTACATAATTCATTAGTATTAGAAGAAAATGATTATTTAACATTTCAGGTCGCAACGGCTGCAGTAATATCTGGACAGATTTCTTATGCCGTGCTAAGTAGAAAAAATCAGAATGGCTAGAAAAATAAGTGTAGGAAATGGTCAGTTTATTAAACAGACTAATAAAAAAAGACCTGGACGACATTCAAAAAATCCAAATAAAAGAAACGATAAAAAAGAATATCGTGGACAAGGTAGACGTTAATAGTATATAATAATAGTTTATGAAAACTACAATAATTAATGGAGTAGAAGTTCCAATTGTACCAGCAAAAGCGGTTGAAGTTATTACAAATAAAACTACTGGACAAACTTACGATTCAATAGCTGAGTTTAATGCAGATGTTGCAAATCCTAATACTCCAACAAAAGCAGAAGACTTACAACAAGACGTACAAATAACAGTTGCATCTTTATCGGTATTTGGTAAAACTAAGTAATGAATCCATACGGTGGTACCGAAATACAGTTAGAATACTTACACAAGTACGTATCAAAAGAACTTCTTGATAAAGTTAATATCACTACATCCATTCCAGAAAAAACACCTTTACTAATAGATAAACCAAATATCCTTTGGGTTCATAATAGTTACGATCAGCCTAATCTTTATCCTTGGTTCAAGAATAAATTAAATCATAGAAAATATGATTGGTACGTTTTCAATTCACATTGGACATATGAAAAGTATAGAATGATATTTGATATTCCAACAGATATCTCATTAGTTATTAAAAATGGATTTGATGATGACTTAATAGTGAAATTTGAATTTAAACCTAAAGAGAAACTAAAACTTGTTTATACCTCAACTCCTTGGCGTGGATTAGACGTTTTACTTTCTGCTATGGAACAGATTAAAACAGATAAAGTAGAACTAGATATATACTCAAGCACACAGATATATGGAGATGCATTTAAAAAAATATCTGATAATCAATTTACAGCTTTATATGATAAAGCAAAAACAATTAAAAATATTAATTACAAAGGTTATTTAAATCATAAAGAGTTAATGAAGGTACTGCATACGTATGATGCTTATATTCATCCATCTACCTTTGAAGAAACTTTTTGTTTAGCTGCCATGGAATCGTTAGCAGCTGGACTCGTAGCAGTAACAACGGACCTTGGAGCTTTGTATGAGACTTGCGCTGAATTTCCAATTTATGTACCTTATTTAAAAGATAAAGAAGCATTGTCTAAACAATTTGCAGGAGCTATTAATATATTGCCTGATTTTATTAACAGTTTAAATGCAGATGCTATGAAATTTCAAATGCAGTACTATAGACAATTCTACCATTGGAATGTAATAAAGACATATTGGGAGAGATTTTTAAATGGCATCTAATGCACCGATAAGTATAT